>ERZ1370068.2010-contig-11976_pt1 | contig 72550 bp, 107 predicted proteins | sample MGYA00561227_ERZ1370068 | MGnify/ENA primary metagenome ERZ1370068 (study PRJEB38410, sample SAMEA6850437) | metagenome | study: Metagenomic assessment of the ecological functions of the soil: analysis of the soil microbiota associated with the... | reverse complement strand
GTTGGCTGCATTGCTGCATTAGACTTCTTGACGGTTACGATGCGTGTACGGTTTGAGCTGCGACATAAAGGCAGCGGAGGATAATGGACATGAAATTCCCGGGCGGACTCAACATTCAAGGCATGATGAAGCAGGCGCAACAGATGCAGGAAAAGATGGCGCGCGAAATGGAAGAGATGCGCATCGAAGCCTCTGCCGGAGGCGGTGTCGTCAACCGTCGCGATGAAAGGCGACCACGAAATAATCTCGCTGAAAATCGATCCCGAAATCGTGAAGGAGAGCGACATCGAAATGCTCCAGGACATGGTCGTGGCCGCCATCAACGAAGCCAACCGCAAGTGCGATGAAGCGATGAAGAGCAAGCTGGGATCGATGTTGCCGCCGGGACTGGGAAATCTCTTCTAAGCTGTCGTTGAGTGATTGTACTTTGTGCTTTGTACTTGACCTCTTCGCCAACAGCATTGTGGAGCTTGCCCCAGACCGTAGCCGACACATCAAAGAACAAAGCACAAAGACTCAAAGCCCGAAACTGATCCAAGTATGTTAGATTACGCTGAACCGGTTACGAAACTAATCGACGAATTCAAACGGCTGCCGAGTATCGGGCAGAAGTCTGCGCAACGGCTCGCTTTTCATATCCTGCGTGATCGCCGGACGCTGACGTCGAACGCCTGATTCAGGCGCTGCATGAAGTTAAGCAGAGCTATTAGCGAGTGCTCAGTCTGCAACAACCTCACCGACGTAAATCCCCGCCGCTTTTGTTCACTGCCGACGCGCGACCGCTCGCTGCTTTGCGTGGTCGAACAACCGTACGATCTGGTCGCGGTTGAAAAGACGCGCAGCTACAAAGGTCTCTATCACGTGCTGCATGGATCGCTTTCACCGATTCGCGGCGTGCGCCCCAGCGACCTGCGTCTCGACAATTTGCTGACCGCGGCTGAAACCGGAAAACAACGATGGGCGTTGAAGTACGCGAGATTATTCTCGCGACTAATCCCAACACCGAAGGCGAAGCGACCGCGAATTACATCAGCCGTCTGCTAAAGCCGCTCGGCCTGCGCGTAACCCGCCTGGCTATGGGCATGCCGGTCGGCAGCGATCTGGAATACGTCGATGAAGTGACGATGGACAAGGCGCTCGCAAATCGTCACGAGATGTAGGGTCGGCGGAAAATTAGCTACAGAGGGCACAGAGGAAAAACAAAGCAGCAGGCAAACCGTACCTTCGCTCTTTCTTTTCTTCTCTGTGTCCTCCGTGGTTCACCGTCTCACTGTGAATTCGGGTTATTTAGTGAGAATCGCATGCACGTAGTGCTCGCCTCGTTAGCCCACATGGGTGTGCTCTCAAGAATTGTGATTTCTGTGGAAATCAGCCTCATCAAACAGGTGGGCGGGGGCAGGGAACTCTAATCGGCAACTCCGCCTCCATGATGGCTTTCCTCACGGCCTGCCCTTGTTGGATGGGAAGCCCCGGAAGTCTCGTCAACGAACCGGAACAGCCCCGCTGATTCGCTTTAGTCGCTGGAATTCTCCCCTCAATTCTTTGCTGTCAAGGCTTCACGAAACGTTCGTTAAAGCAAATCCCGCCGTCCGTGCTGACCCCTGGACGCTGGCAACCTCTGTGGGAGCGCGGGTACCGTGATGCCGGTTGCTTTGCCTTGAGCAGCCTGGCACGGAAGCGAGTATTAGTGCGGCAATTATTAAATACGTGAATCGCATTGTCGCGTTGACGGCTCATCGCGGGTTTTGTCTCGCAGTTCGCCGCGCCTTCTCTTCTTGAGTCTCCAAACGCTTTGCATCCCACTGATAGATTGCCGCCAACGCGACAACCCGTTGAAGGCGGTCTTTTGAAATTCCTCCGCTGCGCTGCGCGCTGAACTTCATCCTTCGCGGCGAGCTTCATAAAGATCGCCGTCGAAACCAATGCGCCCTTGGTTTGTGTCCATCTGGCTGGCATTGGCCCGCGTTACGAATTCATCTACGATTTCTCGGTAAAGCAACCAAACCATCGACGGTTAACTTACGGCTTTAGCTAGTTTCCCCAGACTCCAAAGAATCGGATCAGCTCCACCCGCACGAGATGCAAGCGATGGTGGCGTACCAAAAGGCTGGGTGTCCGGGCGGTTTTGTGTCAGCATTCTTCAGCTGTCGGACGGCTTGGCGAAACAATCCAAGCCGCAGCGCCGATCTGATCTTTGTTGGACAGCATGCCGCCGCACAATTGGGCGTATACACTCTGCACGATCAGAGCTTCGCCTGGCGTCAGTCGTTCACTGCCAAAGCGACTGAGCCGCGCGAAGATTTCCTTTCTTCGCGAGGCCACGGTTTCTTTGGCGTTTACCTGTTCAGTGAAATTGCTCTTTTTCGCCCGCCATCCGGCAGTTTACTAATCAATTCTACGGAGCCGTTTCAAACTCCTCGCGGGCAACCGCCGAGCTGATTGACATGTCGTCTGGTTCACTGCTGTTGAGAGCATCATTGTCCCTCTTATCGAAATCCCTTTGTCTGGCCTCCTCGGACGCCTTTGGGCTGGCAGAGAAGTTGCCTCTACCTGGCGTGCGGCTGAGCGCCTCTAACTGCACAGAAGCGTCCCTCTAAGCTCAGGGGCGTATGCGCTGAGCGGCATCCAGGCTGGAAGCAGCGCACTCCTAAAGATCTTCAAGCTTCCTGGTTCTCTTTGTTCAAGAGCGGCGAGACTCTCGATTGATGTAACTGAACATATGCGTGCATCACTTCCGGCCCCGGGGATTAGAATGTGCTTGTTGGGATCTTGGAAAGATAGAGTTCGGGAATACGAGCCAGGTTCAACGTTAGATTCGCTTTGCTGAAACTCAAATCGCGAGTAGCCAGTGGAATGGTTCAAGAGTTCAGCCATGCGCTGGAAGAACAAGTTTTGTCCGCCGCCGCCCGGTCCTTGATTGCCAATTCGCTGGGTCCAGGCGGCAACAAAAGCACCCCTGGGCAGGATCTCACCGAATACTTTCTTCAATCGAACGACTCGCTCGATTTGTTGTCTCCTTCATCCAGAGCTGTCTGCGCCAATTGAGCGTGCATCAATTGCCGATCTTCTTTGGTCATGCGCGTCGAGCCAGCGGCTAGCAGTTCGTCCGCAAAAGCGTTATCCCGGCGAGCGACGCGCACATTATGCTCTTTACGTCACGCCTGGCACGCTCGAGGTCGGTTGCGGCCGGGGTGGGGCTCCACGAGGTGCAGATTGAAGCTGATTCTGTTCTTCTTCAGTGGGTAGGTAAGCTGATACGCCTCGCAGGATATTCTTGGCCCACTCGATCAAGTGTCCAGGCTGCGTCCGCTATTTCAGCTTTGGCCAAACTATGACAGCACACCGTCGAGCTTTTAGAAGCCTCGATTGCCAGACTCTGAACGTCAGATAGCAGAGCCGCCTACGAAGCTCATCTCCTTGATCGGGCGTTCCGTGCGTTCGAGAAGAGGCGACCAACCAAGCTGAAAGGCCAGGGATGCCTACGGAGTGAGATTACGCCTTCATGAATGTCCCCTACGAAGTTCAGCGAATAGGGAAGCTATCAATACAAGATCTTTATTCTGCAACTCTTTAGTGGAGCAAGAAAAGAATTTAGGAATGAGAGAAACTACCGGCCAGGCGCTCACCACCGATCTCCACGGACCGGTCTCTGTGGCTGTGATGGGAGATCCGCTCGTCGCAACCCGGCTGACCATCACACGGGCTTAATCGGCGTATCCAAGCGCATGACATGCGTTATCAGCGGCTGTTCGACAAGCTCATGTATCGCAAAAAAGTCGCACAAACAGTTTATGACCGACCGATTTCACTTTATGACCGACGAAATTGTGGTTATGTCCGGAACCATTACAGCACTCGCGCTAGTCGCAACCTCCTGGTGCTTGCTGAATGAATACTCATTCAGTATTATCTAGCCGCCATCGATTCCAGTTAAAAAGCTGCTGTGCTCGGCGCAGGCACGATGGGGCGCAGATCGCCGCGCCATCTGGCTAACGCCGGGCATTCCGACGTCTGTTGCTCGACATTGTTCCGCAGGTTGACGTCAGGCGGATCCGAAACAATGCGATTGCCGCGCGCCGGCTCGGAGGCCGCAAAGAAAGCCAAACCCGCCGCCTTCTTTCACTTCTAGATCGCGCTTCGCTCGTCACCGTCGGGAACTTCGAAGACGATCTGGCAAAACTCAAAGACTGCGATCTGATCATCGAAGCCGTCGTCGAGAATCCTGAGATCAAACGCAGCCTGTACGAAAGAGTCGAGCAGCATCGCCGGCCGGGCTCGGTCATCGCTTCAAACACCAGCGGCATTCCGCTCGCGCCAACTCGCCGAAGGACGCTCGGAAGATTTTCGCGCGCACTTTCTCGGCATGCACTTCTTCAATCCGCCGCGCTACATGCACCTGGTCGAAATCATTCGCACCGAATGGACCAAACCGGAAGTCTCCTGCTCGATGTTTGGCTTTCTTGACGAGCGTCTGGGCAAAGGCGTGGTGGTCGCGAAGGACCGGCCGAACTTCATCGCCAATCGCATCGGCACTTACGGCGCGCTGGTCACGATGCGCGCGATGCTCGACGACGGCTATTCATTCGAAGAAGTGGACAAGATCACCGGTCCCGGCCGCCGGCCGACCAAAGACGGCGACATTCCGCACTTTCGATTTAGTTGGCCTCGACGTCTTCGCTCACGTCGTCAAGAACCTGCACGAGAACCTGCCCGACGATCCCGAGCGCGAGATGTTCGTCGTGCCTGAGTTCGTCACGAAGATGATCGAGCGCGGCTTGCTCGGCAACAAAACGAAGGCCGGCTTCTATCAAAGGAAAAAGGGCGAAGGCGACAAGCGCGAGATTTGGACGCTGGACGCCGCCACGCTCGATTACCGGCCGGCGCAAAAGTGAAGCTGCCGTCGCTCGACATGGCGAAGAATATCGAGGACACGCGCGAGCGGCTCAAGGCGCTGGTGTGGTCGAAGGATCGCGTCGGCGCGTTTCTCTGGAAGACACTTTCGCGCACGCTCTGTTACACCGCCGACCGCATTCCGGAAATCGCCGACACGGTTGTCGAAGTCGATCGCGCGATGCGCTGGGGCTTCAACTGGGAGTTGGGACCGTTCGAAGTCTGGGACGCAATCGGCGTTGAGAAGTCGGTCGCGAAACTGAAAGAAGAAGGCAAAGCTGTCCCGGCCAACGTGCAGAGCGATGCTCGACGCTGGCGTAAAATCCTTCTACGCAAAGAAGGACGGCCAGCAGTTCTATTACGACTTTGCTTCTGAAGAGTATCGACCGCTCGGCGATCAGCCGGGCACGATCATTCTCAAATCTCTGAAAGATCAAACCGACGTCATCAGAAAGAATTCCGGCGCTTCGTTGATCGATCTGGGCGACGGCGTGGCCTGTCTCGAATTTCATTCGAAGATGAATTCGATCGGCGGCGACACGCTCGAGATGCTGAAGGTTGCGCTTAACGAAGTCGAGAAGAATTTCGTCGGCCTGGTCGTCGGCAACCAGGGCCAACACTTCTCAGTCGGCGCCAACCTGATGCTGATGTTGATGGAGGCGCAGGACGAGAACTGGGAAGAGCTCGACATGATCGGCCGCTTCTTCCAGTCGTCGGTCATGAGTCTGCGTTATTCGCCCAAGCCGGTCGTGGTCGCGCCATTCCAGATGGTTTTCGGCGGCGGCTGTGAAATGGTCCTGCACGCTGACCGCGTGCGCGCGTCAGCCGAGACCTACATCGGCCTGGTCGAGGTCGGCGTCGGAATTATTCCGGCCGGCTGTGGCACCAAAGAGATGTTGGTGCGAGCGTTGGATTCAATTCCGGCGGGCATGAAAGATGCCGATCCGTTTCCGTTTGTGAAGCGCGCGTTTGAGACGATCGCGCTGGCAAAGGTCGCGACTTCCGCCGAGGAAGCGCGCAATTTCGGCTTCCTGCGTGAAGAAGATTCCATTTCGATGAACGCCGATCGCTTGATTGCGGACGCCAAGAAGGAAGTGCTGGCGCTGGCTGCCAGTGGCTATGTGCAACCACAGCAGCGCACGGACATTCTGGCTTTGGGAAATCCAGCGCTGGCGACTCTGAAAGCTGGGCGTGCATCTAATGAAGCGCGCTGGTTACATTTCGGATCATGATGCTTTGATTGGCGAGAAGCTGGCGCGAATTTTGACGGGCGGCGATTTGAATCACGCGACGCGAGTCAGCGAGCAGTACTTGCTCGATCTCGAGCGCGAAGCATTTCTATCGCTGATCGGCACGCGCAAGACGCAGGAGCGAATGGCGCATATGTTGAAGACGGGGAAACCGTTGCAGGAACTAGGAAGGGTTTCGCGGCTTTGCCGCCTGATGTGCGGAAAGGCTACGCCTTTCCGGCCAGACGCTTCTCGAGACGGGAGGCTCCGCCTCCCAAAATGGCGAGGCGCAGCCTCGCAGAACTTTACAATCAATTCCGGAAAGGCGTAGCCTTTCCGCACATCAAGCGGCAAAGCCGCAGAGAGCAATCATGAAAGAAGCAGTAATCGTATCAGCAGTTCGCACCGCCGTCGGCAAAGCGCCGAAAGGAACTTTGCGTGACACGCGCCCTGACGACATGGGCGCCGCCGCTATCAAAGAGGCCATCGCGCGCGTACCCGGTTTGAACGCTGCGGAAATCGATGACGTGATCATGGGCTGCGCTATGCCGGAAGCCGAGCAAGGCATGAACGTGGCGCGCGCCGCCGCGATTCGCGCCGGCTTGCCGGTTGAAACGAGCGCGATGACGATCAATCGTTTCTGCTCTTCCGGTTTGCAGACCATCGCGATGGCCAGCGATCGCATTCGCACCAACGGCGCGAAGGTAATTGTCGCCGGCGGACTGGAATCGATGTCGATGATTCCGATGGGTGGCCACATCATCCGTCCGAACCCGACTTTGATCGAACAGTATCCCGATTTTTATCTGAGCATGGGCCTGGCCACTGAAAACGTGGCCCGGAAGTACGAAGTCTCGCGTGAAGAACAGGACGCCTTTGCTTTGCGATCGCATGAACGCGCAGTCGCAGCGCTGGATGCCGGCAAATTCAAGGACGAGACTGTTCCGTTGAATGTGTCGGTCGAAGAGCTGGACGCGAAAGGAAAAAGCAACGCCGCGAAGTCATCTTTGACCAGGACGAAGGCCCGCGACGCGACAGCTCGGCAGAGGCCCTCGCGAAACTGAGGCCGGCATTCCAGGTAAATGGAACCATCACGGCCGGTAATTCTTCCCAGATGTCCGACGGCGCGGCGGCGGTGATCGTCATGTCCGAAGAGCGGGCGAAAGAACTTGGCGCGAAGCCTCTGGCGCGGCTCGTCGCTTACGCCACCGCCGGTTGTCCGCCGGAAGAGATGGGCATTGGACCGGTTTACGCAATTCCCAAGGCCCTGAAACTTGCCGGCCTGACGCTGGATCAAATCGAGGTCATCGAGTTGAACGAAGCGTTTGCCGCCCAGTCACTGGCGGTCATCAAGATGCTCGAACTCAATCCCGACAAAGTAAATGTCAACGGCGGGGCTATTGCACTGGGCCATCCGCTCGGCTGCACCGGAGCAAAGTTGACGGCCTCGATCCTGCACGAATTGAGCGACGGGGCGGCCGTTACGGCATGGTGACAATGTGTGTGGGCGGCGGCATGGGCGCCGCGGGAATTTTTGAGAGGTTGTAACGAAAACGCGACTATTCGAGTCCCGCAGATTCTGTGTGGAACTACAAATTGAAAGGAAACTCGCTATGTCAGCCGCAGTCGAACAAAAACAAATCGTCAAAGGCGGAAGCTTTTTGATTGAAGCGCGCACGCCTGCCGAGATTTTCACACCGGAAGATTTCACCGAAGAGCACCGCATGATCGCCGACACCACGCGCCAGTTCATGGACGCGGAAGTCCTGCCTCGCATCGGCGAACTCGAGAACAAGGATTGGAAACTGGCGCGCGAATTGGTGAAGCAGGCAGCTGAGCTGGGCCTCGTGGGCGCCGCCATTCCGGAAGAGTTCGGCGGGCTGGCGCTGGATCAAACCAGCGGCGCCTTGATCGCTGAGAATCTCGGGCGGTCGGCATCATTCGCGACCACTCTGGGCGCGCAAAGCGGCATCGGGCTGCTGCCAATCGTCTATTTCGGCACCGAGGCAGCCAAGCAAAACTATCTGCCCCGGATCGCCGCCGGCGACCTGATTACGGCCTACGCGCTGACTGAAGCGGGTTCGGGCTCTGACGCGATGAACGCGAAGGCCACCGCGAAACTCAGCGATGACGGCACCCATTACGTTCTCAACGGTGAAAAGATGTTCATCACCAACGGCGGATTTGCCGACATCTATGTCGTATTCGCCAAGGTCGATGGCGACAAATTCACGGCGTTCATCGTCGAACGACAGGAAGGCTGCCAGCCCGGCGCGGAAGAGCACAAGATGGGCATCAAGGGCTCGAGCACGACGCCGTTGATTCTCGCCGACGCCAAAGCGCCGGTGGAAAACCTGCTGGGCGAAGTCGGCAAGGGTCACAAAATCGCCTTTAACATTCTCAATATCGGCCGCTTCAAATTGGGCGCCATGTGTCTGGGCGGGATGAAACTCGCGCTTACTGAGTCGGTGAAGTACGCCAACGAGCGGCACCAGTTCGGGAAATCGATCTCTTCGTTTGGCGCCATCAAATCGAAGCTCGGTGAGATGGCGATCCGCACCTGGGTCGGCGAAGCCATGACTTACCGCACCCTCGGAATGATCGAAGAAGGCCTGGGCGCCATCGCCGATTCAAAAGATATGGATGCGCGGTTGAAAGCGATCGAGGAATACGCGGCTGAGTGTTCGATCATCAAAGTGGCGCTGTCGGAATACTGCAATTACATCACCGACGAGATGGTCCAGATTTTTGGCGGCTACGGATACTCTGCTGATTATCCGGCCGAACGCGCTTATCGCGACACGCGGATCAATCGCATCTTCGAGGGCACTAACGAAATCAACCGCATGCTGATTCCGGGACGGCTGATGAAAGCCGCGTTGAGCGGCCGGCTGGCTTTGCTTCCGGCCGCGCAGGCGTTGATGGACGAAATTCTTTCGCCTTCGATGGCCTCCTTCGAACTTGACGAGAGTTTGTTGGGCGTGGAGATGAAGCTGGCGCTGAATGCGAAAAAGGTCGCATTGATGACCCTCGGCACCGCCGCTCAGAAATATATGATGGGCCTGGGCGATCAGCAGGAGATTCTGATTGGCGTGGCCGACATCATCATGGACGCGTTTGCGATGGAGTCGGCGATCCTGCGCACACAAAAGGTTGCGGCAGCGCAGGGCGATAAAGCCGCGCAGCTGTTTGTCGACATGACCCGCGTGTTCTGCAATGACGCGGTTGAGCGAATTGAAGCAAACGCCAAGAACACTCTGGCGGCCATGTCCGAAGGTGACGAACTGCGCACGTTGCTGGCGGCCCTGCGCCGGTTTACGAAAATGACGCCAATGAACACCGTGGCGGCGCGCCAGCGGATCGCGAATGCGATGATCGAAGCGAACAAGTATGTGTACTGAGACATTGTTGATTGCCAATCGCCGATTGCCGATTTGAGAACCTGGCTTTCGTGAATCAATCGGCAATCGGCAATCGAAAATCGGCAATGAGAATAGTCCCCATTTCCCTCCCCACGCCTTTCTACATCGGCCCGGTCAACGTCTACCTGATCAAAGAGGACCCGGTCACGTTAATCGACACGGGTCCAAAGACAAAGGAAGCAATTGAAGCGCTCCGCTCAGCTTTGAGATCCGCGGGCCTGGCGGTCAGCAACATTCGCCGCATCGTGCTCACGCACGCACATGAAGATCACTGTGGACTCGCGCGCTCTTTGCGAGATGAAGCAAAGGACGCGGAAGTTTTCGTTCACAACTGGGAGACCGGACACAAGGCCAGCCGCCTCGAGCATGACGAGAGCCTGCGGCTGTTACAACGCGCCGGCGTGCCCGATGACGAGATCCAATCGATGCGCCGCCTGTACGATGATGTGCGTCAATATGCCGATTCGCTCGACGACGATCATTGTCGCGAGCTGGTTGATGGTGATGAACTGGAATTTGACGCGGGCGCGCTGCGCGTGGTGCACACGCCCGGCCACACGCCCGGCTCGTGCTCGTTTCTACGCGAGGCGGATCGAACCATCATCGCCGGCGACTGTGTGCTGAAACGCATCACCCCCAACCCGGTTATCTCGCCTGATCCGATCGACCCATCGCGACGGTTTCGCTCGCTGGCGGAGTATCTGGTCAGTCTGGCGCGCTTGCGCAGTTTCGCGCCGACGCTTGTTTTCGGTGGCCACGGCGAACCCATTCAGGACTTCGAAGAGCTTTTCAATCGCTATCTGAAAATGATTCGCGAGCGTCAGGCCAACGCGCTGGGGTTTGTTCCGAAGAACGGAGCCAGCGCCTGGGAGGTATCGCGCGCCATGTTCCCCACACCGACGATGTGCACCGGTTTCTGGCGGTATCCGAAGCCGTGGCTCATCTTGACTATGCCGAGTCCGAAGGCAAAATCGCTGTCGAGCTGAGTGACGGGCGCGAGGTTTATCGCAAGTTGTCCGCCGATTGAACAACATTCAAATTCTTAGCCGTCATCCCAAAACCTTAGATGAACTCACCGCTTGAGGGCGGACTGTCCGTCGCCCTTTTGCGGGCACAACCCTGAACAGACCTGACCGGCACTCGCAAAATTTGGAACTTCGGGCTTGCGGGGGCGTGAAACGTCCTAAAATCTTCCGGAGGATTTGGACATGTCTCGTAAGAAACTGGTTTTGATTATCTCCCTGTTTGTCTCAGTCGCGGCAATCGCGGGTGGCGATTGTGTACGCGCAGGAAACCTCTGCTCCAGACGCCAAAGTGTTCGAAGCGCTGCTGGATGCGGAAGACTCGCAAGATCCCCAGGACCGCCACTTCTCGCTCTTTTTCGACGGCGGCGCATACCTTGGCGTTTCGACTGAGGCGGTGAGCAAAGAAAACATGGCGCGCTACGGCATGCGTGACGTGCGTGGCGTCGGCGTCACCGACGTCATGAAGGATAGCCCGGCGGAAAAGGCCGGACTGAGGAAGGACGACGTCATTCTGCGTTTTGACGCCGAGTCCGTAACCAGCGTCCGCAAATTGACGCGGCTGGTAAGCGAGTCTTCAGCGGATCAGACAGTGCGCTTGACGATTAGCCGCGGCGGCGCCGAACAGGAAGTCAGCGTGACTCTTTCGAAGCGCGACTTCAACGGGTTGCTGCGAGCCAAGATTGGTGATGATGTCTGGAAAGACATCAACAAAGATTTCCCATACACGCTCGAAAGGGGCAGCTGGATGCTGGGTGATGGCAATTTCGTCTTTCGATTTGGCAATCGCCGCATCGGTATCAGCACCCAGACGCTGTCACAAACAGTTAGCTGAATATTTCGGCGTGAAAGACGGCGGGGTCCTCGTTACATCGGTCACCGAAAATAGCCCGGCGGCCAAGGCCGGACTGAAAGCAGGCGACGTGATTACCGCCATCGATGGTGAGAAAGTGAGCTCACCCGGCGACATCACGCAGAGCCCTCGGCAAGAAAGAAACGGGCGATGTATCGTTGACGGTTATCCGCGATAAGAGCATGCGCACCGTAACGGTCACGCCGGAAAAGAGCGAGCATCCCAACATATTTCGCACCGGCAAGCTGGAGGACATGCGCATCGTGATTCCTTCCATTGAGGTGCCGGATGTAAATATCAAGATGCCGCGAATCGTCGTGCCGTCGATTGACGTTACCGTTCCGGCTCGTCACGCCTAAAACAAGAAAGGTAATTATATAAAAACCTTCACGACAGTCTCACAAATCGCAAAAGGGCAGTCGTATCGAGCCGGCTGCCCTTTTTGTCTTGGCGAAACCCCGCGTATAATCCGGTCTCCTAAAACGACCCTGGCAATCGTTTACTCCCCGGTCAACGATTGTGGAGACAATTTGTCATCCCAACCACCAATCGAGCATCCGCGTTCGCGCCTGACCATTCATGATCTCGCGCAACGTAACGGCTCACGTCGACTTTCGCGCAGGACATTAAGCGCGGACTCACGTCGCATCCCAAGCAACTCTTTCCGAAATACCTGTACGACGAGCTGGGCTCGCGACTGTTCGAAGCCATCTGCGAGGTCGATGAATACTATCTGACGCGGGCCGAAGACGAAATTCTCACCACCCATGCCGACGAGATCGTGGCCACGATTCCGCAGCGCGACACCTTGATCGAACTCGGCAGCGGCAGCGCTGAAAAGACGCGCAAGATTATCGAGGCCTTCATTCGGCAGCGAGGAGAACTGCTGTTTGTGCCGGTGGATATTTCCGCTTCGGCGCTGGCCGAGAGTTCAGCACGCGCTGCTGGATTCTTATCCGCAAGTTGAGAATCAACGCTTACGCGGCGGATTACTTTCAGGCTCTCGACGCCCTGCAGCTTGCCGACGCCAAGCCCGTTCTGGTCCTGTTTCTGGGATCAAACATCGGCAACTTCGAGCCGGCCGATGCGCTGAATTTCATGCAGGCCATTCGACGGGTTTTGCGTCCGGGCGACGCTTTGTTGCTGGGTGCCGACCTGAAGAAAGATCGACGCAATTCTGGAGGCTGCTTATGATGATTCGCTCGGCGTGACGCGGTCTTTCATCGTGAACGAGCTGGAGCGAATCAATCGAGAGCTGGGCGCGAACTTTGATTTATGGACGTTCGGCTTGCGGTCCATCTATAACGAATCAGCCGGCCGTGTGGAGATTTACCTGGAAAGTTTGCGGCCGCAAACGGTCGATGTCCGCGGCCTGGAACTGACCCTGGATTTCAAAGCCGGCGAGAGAATTCACGTCGAGAATGCCTACAAGTTTGATCTTGATGGGCTGCGGGCGGCTGGGAGATCAAAGTGGCTTCGAACTGGAGCGGACCTGGCTGGATCAAAAGGAAGATTTAGCAGCAACCTCTTTCGGGCCTCGCTTTAGCGACTCTCTCTTCCCCAGAGCATCGTCAGTTCCGCATAAATTCTTAAAGTGTTGTCGCTGGATGACAGCCAGGGATCCAAGGACGAGTGCATACTCTTAACGCTCTTTGTCCGCAATATCCGCAGATAGTCTTTGACCGGTAATATCCACTCAATACGGCCTTTATAAGTGCCGTTCGCTTCTTTGAGGTAGGCTCCAAACTCTCTAAGCACAGAATCCCTCTGAAGGTCATCAGGGCAAAGGTCGACTAGCACTTGATACATGTTGCACCTCTGCTGGAAGTAATCATCTTCAGATGCTTCGGACTCTGGCTTCCAATCGTCAATCTGCTCAAGAAACACGAGCAACTGCCGATGCCATTCCTCAGTCGTGCGTTCCTCGTTCGTTAAACGCCTGCCATCGGGCGCAAAACGTAGTTCCTTCGCCATCTGAAGAAGCAGCTTCCCCTTAGAACTGCCCCAGTAATCGGAGTCAGCGGCTTTCTCTCTAAGCGTGAAGGATTTATGTCATCGACAGTGATGGGAGATTTGAATTGTGCGTTAACCGTTTCCAGTTCGCGAGGGATAGTTGCTCGCTGCTGTTTTATCCAACCCGCGTCGCCACAAACCTCTCCCGACATGTTTTTGATAAGGAAACCACGGATCTTGTTAGTGAAATCATCGGCTGGAATACCGCGCTTTTGAGAAGGGAAATAAAACTGTCCGCGGCGCTGATAAGTCCATCGCGCTGGACTGCGAATGCGAATGCGCGTGGATCGTCTGAAGCTTGCCCAAATGCTTTTGCCAGACTGGCTAGGACCCGCGACAGCTCTTCGTCTGATAGCGTCGCACTCGCGACCATCTTGAGGGCCGCAGTAGCTTGTGAAATCGATTTAATCGTTTCGAGCTGATCGGTGATGAATTGGATATGAGATTGGGCCTTTATCTCCTCAGGGCTAAAGCCGCGCTGAGCGATTGAACTCACCATCTGGTAATAGATGGTGAAGTCGGGCACCAACGTATCTTTGCAACTCAACGGTTCCGATTTTTGACAGGCGAATGTCCTGGAACATTGTCCGGGCGCGCAGAGGATCGAGCGAAACCATTTTTATGATTACGCGACTCTGTATCGACAACCGGTCCAGCTGAAGCTCAAACGCTCTTTGCTTAAATCCCGAACGTGTATCTACAAGAGTGTTCCAGGATCTTCGTCTGAGAGGCTCTTTGACGCGAGCAGCAGCTTGAAACGCCTGGTCGAGAAGTTCGATTTCTCGTTGTTTATCGGAGATTACATTTGCCGAAACCGTCGTGAGCAACAGATCCGATTCAACTTCCGACGAAACGGAGCGCGACAGCGAGAGCAAGGTTTCGAGTCGCGGTCTTATGTCATTCTTAGCCTGAGGGGAAGCATTTACGTTAGCCGAACTAGTTGAACGCGTGTTTGTTTGGGATTGATTCGTGGAAGGAGTTTGCGCCCACCAGACTCGACCAGCGCTGGTCACGGTTATCACAGAAGCCGTAAGAATCAGGAATAACTTTCGGCGCTCAAACTTCATTTATTCCACGCTCTTGAATCTGCACTTAAGAGGTTTTCGGTAATCCAGGTAATTTGATTTGGAAGTATTCTTCAACCTCACGCTGACTGGTGCGGGAATAACCAAACACTCAAGTAACCGGAGACGCCTTAACGGCGGTTAATTCTGTCTTCTGCTCCGGCAAATGTAACTTAACCTGCAGCAAACGCCGCCGCTCAACTTTCTCTATCTCGAACCTCAGACCGTCATGTTCGATTACCTCACCAGGTTGCAGCAGATGTCCGGCCACGCTCATCAAGAATCCGCCAATCGTGGTGTAAGCCTCAGACTCCGGCAGCTGCGGTTTTCAAACGCCGGTTAAGATCGCGCACTGCCAGCGCGCCATCAAGTAAGTAATTGTATTGATCGATCGGGTTGATCTGTTCGTTTACCTCTTCGTCGTGCTCGTCTGAAATATCGCCAACGATCTCTTCCAGCAGAGTCTTCCAGAGTAATGATGCCTTCGATGCCGCCGTGCTCGTCAACGACAAACCCAAAGTGAGTTTTGGCTTTTTGCATCTGGCGCAGTACGTCTTCGAGCCGGCCAGTATCTACGACGTACATGGGCGGTTGCAGTACGGATTCGAGCTTGAAATCCTGTGGCTGCAAAAGGTAAGGAATCAGATCCTTGCTGTGGATGAAACCGATCACGTTATCCATCGAGTCACGATAAACCGGTAGGCGCGAATATCGATGCCTTTGAAAGGCTTCGTTAATGTCGTGAAGTGTGCAGCTGGCGGACAGAGCTGCGACTGGCCGGCCGCGGCACCATCGGCTTCGCGCACCAGCGTGTCTGAGAATTCAAACACCCGATGAATCAGCCGTCGCTCTTCGGCGCGCAGGTGGCCGCTCTCGCGAGAGATGTCGATGAGTTGGCGTAACTCAACCTCACTGTAAACCGCATTGTGCTGGAGCGACGATTTCAGTCCCAGCAACCGGCCCAGGTTAGTGCCGGTCCAGTTAAAGACCCACAGCGGCCATTGAAAAACCTTCGCGAATAATTCCAGCGGTCTGGCGGTGATCAACGCCAATCCTTCGGCGCGTTCCAGGGCGAACATCTTTGGCATCAGCTCGCCCAAAACGATATGCAGGAAAGTGATCGCCGCAGAAGGCTACATGGCAATGGCAAGCACCGTGGGCCACATACGCTGCTCGTCCTGCCGGAGCGATCGCCGTCCGCCAGCGGCTCGAGCAGCGAGGCCACGGTAGGTTCGCCGATCCAGCCCAGAGCCAGCGAAGCCAGCGTGATTCCCAATTGCGTCGCCGAGATGAAGAAGGTTGGATTATCCAGGAGGCGCAAAGCGGCCTGCGCGCGCGTTTACTGCCGGCGGCAGCCGGCGTTTCCAGACGCGGCCGGCGCACCGAGACCAGTGCAGAACTCGGCGCCGACAAAGAAGCCGTTGGCTCCGACAAAGAACAGCACCGCGAGCTAACTTCGCGAGTGCGGTTAATCATGGCTGGTGGAGTGCTGGACGCCATCGGCCAAAAAGGCGAGCACATTAACTAGCAGGATCATCCATCGCGTAGCTAAATGAAAGCGGGAGTAAGTTTGACGCTACATCTTAGCACGGCTACCGATGGGGCAGCTGTCAGCATCTACCTTTCGAACAGGAAAGCGCAGACAGAGTCGGCTACGGTGCAAGCCGCCCAGTGCAGCGATTGCGACGATTCGATTGAATTTAGTTGGTCAGTGTGCGCCGGCAGCCGCCACACGAACGCGGCCGTTACCGTTGGATCGCCGGTCATGCCGCGGCACAAGCCTGCGCCAATGCGGCATCAACCACGGGGCTCGATGCTGCATTCGGGCTGGCGGCACACGGCGGCAAGCTCGGAAACGACCAGATAGCGGGAGCGCTCAAACATGCGCTGTTCGCGAAACGACAGCGGCTTGATCTGGCTAAGAAAATTCAAATGTTTGAGAACATCGGCGACTTCAAAGATGTTTCCGGTGCGCATCTTGTCGGAAAATTCCTTGAACCGGTCCTTCCAATCATTGGCAGGCGAGCTAGAAGTCGTCGGCCAATGCTTTGAAAAAGCGACTCGCATTCGACGGAAGAAATCGGGCGGCGCAGCCCAACTTCCGACGCGTTTGAGACGGGGACCAAAACGAGGGAATTCGTTGCGGCAAGGCGAAGCGTGTAAAAAGGAAGCGCTACCGCCCCGATCTGCTTCTGTTCTATCTGTTCGATTGTGCCGATACCGTGATTGGGGTAAACGACTTTCTGGCCGACCTTGAAGCCCACCTTAACACCTCCGACAGTTTTACGAGTACCAGGCTAGTCGCATCTTGCGCGGCTACTAGACGAAAGCTTGTCAACGAGAGATTGACGTTCGGGTTGTTCCTTGAACTGAGTCGAGGATAGCAAGCGTTCTTATAGGGCGTCAAGGCTCTGAGGACGATGGGCCAATTATTAGCAAATGCCGGGCCGGAGAGTTCCATCACATTTGAGGCAGTTCCTCAGGTGCAATTGCGAATAGCATCCAGGTGTCGGAAGCCCGACCGTAACGCAAGGGCGCCACGTGAAGGACGATGCCCTTGCTTACACGGGGGCTTCTGACACTCATCCCGAGTAGCTTTCGTCCTGCTCGATCTGCGAAAGGACCCAATCGAATTCTCCCGAAGTAATCTTGCCGCCGCAAAATTCGCAAATGCCCACCGCATTCACTTTCAAAGGGGCGCCACAGTTCGGGCAGTTCAGATCGGCGCGCGCTGCGGCCGGCTTCGCCTTGCTATAGCGCACGAAAGTCCAATATTCGCTCCACTCGCGCAGGCTCTTGTTCTGAGCCGCCGACGACCTTGCCGTTCTGATCGACGGTGTAGTCGTACCCGCGGGCGAAAGATCCGGAGGGTGATCGCGTTGTAGAACGCATCGACTTTGATCCTGGTTGGCTGCATGGCCTGGATCTCACACTGATCGAGGGCGTTGCGCAATCCCTGTCGTTTGTAAGCTTCGATCCAATAGCGATGCATTTGGAAGATATTGTCCGTTTCAAAGGGTCGCGCCCGCTCCCAATTCAGGCTTGACCAGGCTGACTGCAACTCGTTGAAAATCATGCGCGCGCGGGCCTGAAAATCTGCCCAATCAAACGCCGGACTGTTTTGTTCGAAAGCCGCGCGCACCGCCGGAAAATTCGGTTGCACGATCGTCGGGTTCCGAGTTCCAACTTCCGGGACGTTGCCGGTCAGCAACGGACCCTTGGCTTCCCGGTTTAGAGTAGAGACCGCAGCGCACGAACCATTGAAACTCGCCGCTTTCGATCTTGGCGTTGCAGAAAGCGCAGGCCCCATTTGTATCTTTCTGCAGCGGCGCGCCGCAACGCGGACAGTGCAGCGCCGTGGCTTGTTCCGGAGTGGGCGAGAGCACGTCGCGCTTGCGTTCGAACTGCCAGCGCTCAACGACGTAGTAGGTCATCTGCTGTCCGTCAACAACCTCAGTGTAGTTAGCGTCAAATTGGACTTCGATACTCACGGTTGGAGTTTGCAGCCCGCGCACGCTAATGATTTGCATGGCGCCGACGATGATTCCTTCGACGGCCTTTGAATTTCGGATTCTGCTGCAACAGGGCCGCCCGCGCCTGCTGGCTCAGGTAAGGCGAAAGATCGTCCAGAGCTTTGGCGCCCCGGCCGCGCGCTTCATGAGCGCGCGCATAAAGCGCATAGCAAAAATCGACAAAGATGATCTCGGAGAAGTTAGGATCGAAACGCCGTAGTTGATTGAACGCCTGCTGCACGTTTCGCTGCTGCATGACGGTCGACGGCCGCATCGTGCCGCCGTCACCGACGGGCGTAATCCTGATGTCCTGCTTTGTCTTGCGGGTAAACCAGTAGATCGACCACCGCGATGACGATGATGTCTACCGGGATTCCAATCAGAGGATGCTCAATGGTGAGCCAGATCAGGAACCGCACCAGCAGCATAGATCAGCGCGCCGCCGCCGCCGCCTCCTCCGCCACCGCCGCCACTGCCTCCGCCGTACGATTGCCCGCCGCCAACCCGCGCCAGAGCGTCTGTCGAGAAGAAAGCCACCCCGAGCAGCGCGACGCACACCAGCGATCACGCAGGTGAGCAAGCGACTGAATTTCAAATTCCAAATTGGAGATTTGCGAGGAGTCATTTCAGTTCGATGCGCGGGCCGTCCGCCAATTCATTCGGATTTTCGCCGGTGGCGGGCAGATGTTCGGCGAGCAATTTTCCGGTCATGCGCAGGCCTTCGATGAATTTGTGAGGCGTCGCTTGTTTGCCCACCTGCTTCAATTCAAAAACACACTGGTTCCACTTCAAGGGCGGCACCGCTTTCAGGATTCCGCGATCGGCAATCACTTCCAGGCGTCGTTCCAGCAGCGACAAGTAAACCAGCATGCCGTTCTCCGCGGAGGTATTGGCGATCCCGGCTTCGTAGAACATTGCCGACGCCCCGGTGCGGGCCGCGTTCGCCCGAAACTTTCTGGTCGTAAACCTTCGCCGAATCCAATCACCGCGCGACGAAATCCAGGCGCCGGCGATGAAGAGCGCGATCACATCGAAAGGAATCCAATAGGTGTGAAATTCGATGGGCGAGAAAAGCACAAACACCAGACCGATCAGAGCCACGATCGCGCCAAACAGGTAATCAGCGTGAAGATAGCTGCCGGAGCGGCCGCGGACCACTACCACCATCTCGGCGTTGGTTTGCTTCTCGATTTCGCGAATGGCTCGAGCAATTGCGTCGCCGGCCGATTTATCGAATTTATCTCGGTTCATTTGATTGCGGGCAGTAAGTCTAGCATAAGCCACAGAGTCACGGAGATGCAGAGAAACCGCAGCCGAAAAGTCGCTTGACGCTTATGTTTCGGAGGTCCCCTCGGTGTTTGCATCTCGGTGACGACAGCGAAACGGCCCAGCGTAAATCACTGGGCCGTGCTCGAATGTTTGGGGTTCCTCGTTCCCGGTCAATTAAAACTGCTCAGGGCTTCAGCTTCGGCTTCATAGACGTCAAACACGGTCAGCAGTTTGGTGATTACCAGCAGATCCTGAACCTTGTCGGTGAGGCTGAGCAGTTTGAGTTGGCCGCCGGTCCGTCCGACGGTCGTGTAATTCGCTATCAACTCGCCGATGCCGCTGGAATCGATGTAACGGACTCCTGCCAGATTCAGCAGAATCTTCTTGTTTCCGGCCGCGACCAATTCACGAATCGCGCCGCGCAAAGCCGTCGCGCTGTCGCCAATGCGAACCTCTCCATTCAGATCCAGAATTGCCACGTCTCCTGCCTGTCGTTGTATTGATACTCAGTTGTGCCATTTATGGTCCTCCATGCGATTCGCGCGCCGGTCCGAGCCGGCTCGGCTCACAAACTATTTGAAGTCGCTTAACGCGTCCGCTTCCGTATCGTACGCGTCAAAGACGGTCAAAAGTTTCGTAATTGTGAGCAGGTCCTGAAGTTTCTGCGTCAGGCTCAGAAGTTTCAGTTGGCCGCCATCCTTATTGATGGCTGTGTAGCTCGAAACCAATTCACCGATTCCACTCGAATCGATGTAGCCTACGCCGGCCAGGTTCAAAAGGATCTTTTTCTTGCCTTCTTCCAACAGGCGGCGGATGGCACTACGCAAAGCCACGCTGCCTTCGCCTGATAGTAATGCGGCCGTCCATGTCCAGGACGGTGATGTCTCCGGCTTGGCGCTCGCGGATATTAAGTTCTGCCATGATTCAGGATTCTCCTAAGGTTTTTGATTTCTGGTTGCCGATTTTTGATTGCCGCCTGCTGACCGCCAGCTCAGATCAAAAATCTGAAATAAAAAATCTAAAATCGCTTCTTCATTCGCACTGTGGTTCCGCCGTCGGGTCGATTCAGCCACTCGATCTCGTCCATGAAAGTGCGCATCAGGAAAATTCCCCGGCCCGAGGTCTTCAGGAGATTTTCCGCGTCCGTCGGATCGGGAACCCTGGCGGGATCAAATCCTTCGCCCTGATCGCGAACTTCAAATTCCAACTCGTTATCGTGGCAGTTGAAAATCACTTCCACGAACTTGCTTTCATCCTCCTGATTGCCATGCACCATGGCGTTGGTGACAGCTTCACGCAAAGCCATTTCAATCCCAAACGCCGACTCTTCCGGCACACCGCAATTGCGGATGAAATCCATCACTGCGGCGGCAGCATCCGCAACCGCCTCAATGTGGCTGGGCAAAACGAGTCGAGTCGTTTGATCGGTCACAAAAGGCGCGGCCTTTCTCGCCTGGATTCGCGGTTCGGCTGCAGTAATTATAGCGAACGGAGACGTTCGTGTAACACGGCCGCTGGGCGCGTGTCAAGAATGTGATTTGCGAACCGAAGGATCTTGCCTGCAGAAAAAGCGCCGCGGCTTGCCATGGCAGCTACCCTCGCCGTCACGTTGAGATATTCTGAGGTTAAGATTCACGCAGATGAATCATTTCAACCCGCCAAAGCGAATTAGCGGCCGCCTGACGATGCCCCGGCGACAAATCCATCTCGCACCGCGCTGCGCTATGATCGCCGGCCGTCGCCGGCGGAGTATCGCGCATTTCAAATTACTCAACCAGCCAGCTGATTGCGCGGCAACGCTTGCCTGCCTGCGATGACCTTGGCGTCCGAATCGATCAGAGCGGCGCAGAGGTTCTGATTCATGGCGCCGGCAAAAGGGATTGACGCGCGCCGGGCGAGACGAGCTTGATTGCGGCAACAGCGGCACGACCATGCGCCTGCTGGCCGGAATCTTAGCGGGACAGAACTTTGTCTTCGACGCTGACCGGCGATGAATCGCTGCGCTCACGTCCAATGCAGCGAGTCGTCGAGCCGTTGGGGATGATGGGCGCGCAGGTGTCGTCTGTCGACGGGCGGGCTCCTTGACGATTCGAGGGCCGCGACTCGCTTACCGCCATAGACTATGAACTGCTAATCGCCAGCGCCCAGGTCAAGTCGTGCATTCTGCTCGGCGGCGTTCAACGCCACAGGAAAGACGACGGTTATCGAGAATGAAGTTACGCGCGATCATACCGAGCGCATGCTGAAATGGTTTGGAGCTTCCGGTCGAAACCGGCCGCCAGCGGCGAGCACGCGCGATTCGCAACCGTGACCGGACCGGCGGAATCTGTCCGCCGCGCGATCGTTTCTATTCCCGGAGACGTATCGTCGGCGGCGTACTTTATCGCCGCCGCGGCGCATGCTTCCCCGAGTCGTCCTTGGAAGTCATCAGATGTCGGCCTGAACCCGACACGGGTCTCGTTCCTGAAGATACTATCAGGCGTTCGGGTCTATCGAAGTTACCAACCTGCGTGAAGCAAGCGAATGAACCGGTCGGCACAATTCAGGTGTCGCGGCGTCGCCCAGCGAACAATTTGCGAATGAGCCTGAAGCGCCGTTGGAGATTGGCGGGTTTGGAAATTCCACAACTGATCGATGAACTGCCCTTGCTCGCGGTTGTTGGCTCGCAAATTCGCGGCGGCATCGAAATTCGCGATGCCGAAAGAATTGCGCGCCAAAGAATCTGATCGGATCGCGGCGACCGTCGAAAACTCTGCGCGCTATGGGCGCCGAGGTGGAAGAGTTCGACGATGGTTTGCGAGTAAGCGGCGGCAGCTAAACTTCGCGGAGCAACGATCGACCCGCGCGGAGATCATCGCATCGCTATGGCCTTCAGCGTCGCGGCGCTGATTGCCGAAGGCGATAGTGAGATCAAAGATGCGGAATGCGTCGAGCGTTTCGTTCCCGGAGTTTTTCGAATTGCTGGATTCGGTAGTTGAGAATTCTGACGTCGTAGCCCTTCTCCCAGAGCACGAGCTAAATGATCAATCCTACAAGGATCGACGAATCGTACTCGTTGGCTTCATGGCCTGCGGCAAGACCACCGTCGGGTCAAGCCCTGGCGCGCCAACTTGAGTGCTAGCTTCATCGACCTCGACTCGCAGATTACTGAAAGCGAAGGACGTTCACCGGCTCAAATCATCGAAGACCAACGGCGAAGCGGCCTTTCGTGAGATCGAAACCCTCGCGCTGCGAGATGTGCTGCAAGAATCGCGACGCGCGCGTAATTGCGCTCGGCGGCGGCACCTGGACAATTCCCGCAAATCGCACGCTCGTGGCGCTTCACGAGTGCACAACAGTTCTGGCTCGACGTACCGTTTGATCTTTGCTGGCACCGAATCACCGGCAACGCGAGCACGGTGCGGCCGCTGGCCCGCCAATCGTGCTTCGGCAGAAAAGCTATACGAGGCGCCGCCGGAGCAAAGTTATGCAGTTGGCCCAATTTCGCGTCGAGGCGCACGACCAAAAAGCGATCCCAGCAAGATGGTCAGCGAAATCACGGCCGCACTTCGCCAGGCTAAGGACAATCGCTTACAGACAGTTCCGAGGCGCCACGATGAGATCAGGTTTTTCCTTTCGTACCACGCCCTGTTTCGGCTAATCTCCCCACGGTGGACAAATTTCGCATTCATGGCGGCAATCCAATCAAAGGCCGCGTATCGATCAGCGGCGCGAAGAACTCGGCTCTGCCCTGCATGGCGGCGTCGATCCTGACCGCCGGAAACGATCACGCTGCATAACATTCCCTACGTTCGCGACATCATCACCATGCGCCGTCTGCTCGAAGACATCGGCGCGCACGTGCTGACGCCGGAGTTGCGCACGCACAAGATTTCCGCGGCGCAATGTGGAACTGCTGGCCGCGCCGTACGAACTGGTCAAAACCATGCGCGCGTTCGGTGCTGGCGCTGGGTCCGCTGATCGCCCGCTTTGGTAAAGCCAGAGTTTCGTTGCCCGGCGGGTGCGCGATCGGCGCGCGGCCAATCGATTTGCATCTCGCCGGCCTGACGAAAATGGGGGCTGAGGTTTTCTCGAAGCCGGCGACGTCATGGCGCGCGCGCCGGACGACGGATTAAAAGGCGCCGAGATCAGTTTTGACAAAAGTCTCGGTCACCGGCACTGAGAATCTGATGATGGCCGCCACGCTGGCGCGCGGGCCGCACGACGATTCACAACGCCGCGCGCGAGCCAGAGGTAAAGGATCTCGCTGAACTGCTGAACAAAATGGGGGCGCGGGTGCGCGGCGCCGGCACGCCGACTATTCAAATCGAAGGCGTTGAGGGTCTGAACGGCGCCGAGCACACGATCATTCCGGATCGAATCGAAACCGGGACCTTCATGGTGGCCGCCGCCATCACCAAAGGCGAGTTGGAAATCAAAGACTGCAATCCGGAACATTGCAATCGGATCATCGGCAAATTGCGCGAGGTCGGCGTTGAAATCGAAGAAGTTAACCAGAGCACTTTGCACGCGCGGTGCGGGCTGCGCGGTTTGCACGCGAGCGATTTGACCACTGAACCGTATCCGCACTTTCCGACCGACATGCAGGCGCAATACATGATCCTGATGACCCAGGCAAGCGGGCGATCAGTCATCACCGAAACGATTTTCGAAAATCGTTTTATGCACGCGTCGGAATTACAGCGGATGGGCGCCAAGCATCCAGATCGGCCACGAAAAAGCGATCGTCGATGGGCCGAGCAAACTCATCGGCGCCCGCGTTCAGGCTTCCGACTTGCGCGCTTCAGCCTGTCTGGTGCTGGCCGGCCTGGTGGCCGAAGGCGAGACCATAATCGATCGCGTCTATCACATCGATCGCGGCTACGAAAAGATTGAAACGAAGCTGAAAGCCGTAGGCGCAGACATCGAACGTGTGCGTGAGTCAGTAACGTCGCCGCTGACCTCAGCCGAAGGAGATGAAGCAGTGGCCTGAAAGTTCAGCACAGCCAACCTCTCAGGACTAAAGTGCCGAGCTATTTTCGAACTGTCTGCTTTACCGAACCAACCCGCACGAGCTTGTGACCAGGCCATGTTAGGCAAGCGAAGGCTTGAATTCTGAACTAAGGCTTGAACTCAGGACTCTGTGTTATTATGCGCCCATGACTGAGACCGATTGCCTCTTTTGCAAAATTCTGGCGGGCACCGCAGCGGCTGATGTGGTCTATCAGGACAACCGCTGCGTCGTCGTCCGCGACATTAATCCCCAGGCCCCGACACACCTGCTGGTCATTCCGCGCGAGCACCTGGAATCGCTCGATGACGCATCGCAAAAGGACGAGTCGCTGCTGGGCCATCTGCTGCGAATCTCCGCCCGCGTCGCCTACGAGCACGGATTATCTGAAAGCGGTGGCTATCGCACGGTCATCAACACCGGACGCGGCGCCGGCCAGTCTGTTTTTCACTCTGCACGTGCACGTGCTCGGCGGGCGCGAGATGACCTGGCCGCCAGGATAAGACAGACTGACGACTTTCCGGCTCTCAACTCAAACAAAAACGCGCGCCGCTTTCGCGACGCGCGTTTCGCGTTTAAGTCACGGATCGGCGGGGCTATTCCTCCATTCCACGACGCCGCGCCGGCGTGCAACCGGCTCCGGTCAGCCGCACCGGAACAGTCATCTGTCTGACCACGTCCGAATAACCTCGACATTAACCGTGTCACCTATTTGATGATTATCGAGGACTCTATAGCAGATCGTCCTTGTTGGCGACCTTTTCGCCATCGACTGCGACGATGATGTCTCCCAGTTCAACATCGCCATCTTCAGTTCGTACCAGGCCCCGCAAGCCGGCGTTCGCTGCGGCACCGCCCGGGCGCGCATACCAGATCAACGACTCCGTCGGAAACCGGCAGGCGCGCTTGCGGACCAAACGCTGCCACATCTCGCGTGTCGATGCCGAGGTTTGGCCGCAGCGACGGCGCCGTTACGCACCAGTTGCGGCACGATTCGCTTGGCAATGTTCATCGGAATAGCAAAACCGACGCCCGCGGATGCGCCCGAGGGCGATTCGATTTGCGAGTTGATTCCAATCATCCGGCCATGCGAATCGAGCAACGGTCCGCCAGAGTTACCCGGATTGATCGAAGCGTCAGTCTGAATCGCACCTTCAATCTGTCGACCGTTCTGGGCCTGAATCGGCCGCTCGCAGGCCGCTGATGACTCCGGTCGTCAAAGTCCGATCAAGTCCGAACGGATTTCCGATCGCCAAAACTTTCTGTCCGACAATCAGCTTGTCCGAATCGCCGAGCGGCACCACGGTCAGCGGTTCCTTCGGTTGTTCCAACAATCTGATTACGGCGAGGTCGGTATCAGGATCCTTTCCCACAACGCGTGCCGGATAGTCTTTGCCGCTGCCGAAACTGACTGTCAGTTTCTCGGCATCAGCGATCACGTGATAGTTAGTGAGAATATTACCCTGAGCATCGATGATCGATCCCGAACCGGCGCCTTCCCGCTGTTGTGCAAACAATCCAAAGAAGTCGCGCACGGTGGTCGTCGACTGGATGTAAACAACGCCCGGGGCGATCGCCTTATAAACTTCAATATTGTTTTGCTCGTCGGTGGCCAGCGAAGGATCGCTGATATTCGCCGGCACTGAAGTCGTCAACGCCGAACCGAACGGTTGCCAGCGGCTGGATAACTGCTGAAACCCCAAAACAGTGACCGCGGCAAACAACTGCCGAGGCAAATGCGATTACCAAAATCTGTCGTGCCGAAATTCTGTACATAGGCCCAAACTCCTGAATTCTTAACCAGATCTGAAGATGCACGTATACCAGTTTACGGTTGTGCAACGCGCATTTGCAAAACGCGCGAGCGACCTTCGGGTTCCAGAACAATTGTAAAGAGTAAGCGAGGTTGAATTGAGGGGAGAACGCCGCTTCGCTGCTTAGCCGAGCAGCGTCAGCAAGGCGTAGCGGAACGTTGCTGATGTAGGTCAGCGACTGCCAGCGGCGCGGGCCAGCCCAGCGCAAACATCCCGGTCGCAAAATGGGCCATCATCAGCAGTCCATAAACCGTCAGCACCAGGCGCATCCCATGACGAGCGAGCGCGAGGTGCGAAGCCCGGTACAAGCATGTACGCGGCAAAAGCACCGATGGCCAGTTTCACCAGCATGAATGGAGCGTCACCCAGCGTGAGCAGCTGGTTCATCAGGCCGTTTCCTTCGCTCGCAATGTTCGAGTGAACCCAGAACAGCGTGAGTTGCGCGTCCAACCAATTCAGCGCAAAGAGAAGAAGGCTTTTCGCCAGTGCGCCCATTTTCAGGAGAGATCTCCGTTCAGCCAAGAATGCTAGAGCTCTGCCCTTTGAACTGCGAAACCTCCAGGCACGTGGCCCAGAGGTTTCGCCGTCCGTACGGGAAGAAACGAGACTCGTTTCGTGCTACCCAAAATAAATGATCAATCGCGCCGGTGTTCCGCTGAACACGCTCCGGCGCGAACTGTCAATTTGCTCTTTCCGGAATGCGTAAGTCTCGAAAGGCTGCAGAACAATTTACGGTTCGTGACCAAGCCTAATATAGAATCAGCCCGCGAGCAATATATTCTGGAAAGAAGAATCGAATCCCAAGATGAGCGCCACAATCAAGAGCGCAATCACAGAGGGCGCTGCCGACCTTGAACAGGGCGGGTGTCGAAGGCCCGCGGAACGAGGCCAATCTGCTGCTGATGCACGTACTCGATCGCGACCGCACCTTCCTGCTGGCGCACGACGGACGAGCATCTGTCGGCTAAACCAGTTTGATCAGTATCAGGCGCTCGTCGCGCGGCGCGCCGGAGGCTACCCGTTGCAATATCTCACCGGGCATCAGGAGTTCTTCCAGCTCGACTTTGAAGTAACGCCGGACGTCTTGATTCCCCGTCCGGAAACTGAATTGATCGTCGAGGTCGGAATCGAAATTCTCAAGGACAAAGCGGCGCCCTGTTTCGCCGACCTGGGCACCGGCTCGGGAGCTATCGCGATTTCATCTGCTTCAGGAATTGCCAACGGGCACGCGCCATTGCGGTTGATGTTTCGCCTGCGGCTCTGGAGGTGGCGAAACGAAACGCCGAACGGCACGAGGTGATCAGATCGCCTGCGGCTCGTTGAGTCCGGATCTCTTCTCGACGATCGACTCGACCCGGGCGGTTTGATTTGATCGTCTCAAATCCGCCATACGTTCCGGCAAGTGATTTGAATGGCTTGCAACGCGAAGTGCGACACGAACCACCCGGCGGCGCTGGACGGTGGAGCGGACGGGCTCGCGGTAATTCGGGCGTCTGTTGAAGGACGCGCCTGACTTCCTGCAGGCCGCGTGGCTATTTGGTTTTTGAGATTGGATTCGATCAGCATGAGGCGGTGAAGACAGTTGATAGATCACGCCGTGTGGCAGCTGATTGAATTGCGAAAAGATTTACAGGGAATTCCGCGAACGGTGGTCTTACAGAAGCGCGAGTCGAAGCCGGCCGTGACGCTTGTTTATGAGTCGGAAGCGAGCTCTTAAGTTTAGCTGACCGGATTCGCTGCGGCGGCCATCGGCGTCTGCCGGCGGCCTTCCTTGTATTTGCCGTAAGCCACCCTTGATCAACTGTAAGAGGGGCCTGCGATTCTGGGCCACCAGCTTGGTCCACACGCGGGCATTTCTTTGCGGGAAGTAAATTCCGCGGAAGAACATGCGCATCACAAAGTGCATGATCTGATCGTTAATGTCACGACCTTCGAACCAGTCCAGCGCCTTCTGATTATTCTCCGGGCTGTATGAGGTGCATCCAGGCTTTATCGAGCTCGCGTTGCACCTGCTCGCTGCTGATCCTGAGCGGCGTGTGCGCCATTTTGTTATGAGCGAAACTCAGCCAGTGCTTCGGCCGCGTCAAACGACCTTCGGCTCCCAATTTCTTGTAAGTAGGCGTCCCGGGCAATGGAACCAACGGACTGAACAGCGGCATTCCCGGAGGCCACGACTCGATGTGCTTTAGAGTGCGTTCCGCAACTCCGGGCGTATCATTATCGAGACCAAAGATAAACGAAGTCATCGCATAGATGCCTCGCTGCGCTAAATTATTCAGGACCCCGGCGTATTCTTCTGGTTTATTAAAACTCTTGGCGACGCCGGCCAGACTGCCCGCGTCGATAGACTCCATGCCAATGAAGACCCATTTGCAGCCCGCCGCCTGCATCAGATCGAGCAGCTCCTGGTCGCGGAGCAGGTTCGCGCTGATCTGCGCAATCCACGGCAGTTGAGCGTTGGCCGCAATGATGTCGCGCAGCAAAGACTTGGTTCGGTTCTTGTTGATTGCAAAGTTGTCGTCGATAAAGAAGATGACAATTTTGCCGCGATCTTTTTCCGCGCGCCGCTTGAGCAGCAACAATTCGTTGACCACGCTCTCATTCGAGCGAAAGCGAATTGAATCACCAAAGAAACCGGTCACGGTGCAGAACTCGCACCCATAAGGACAGCCGCGGCCTGATTCCATCGGAATCGTATTAAACGAACTGACGCCGGAACCGTAGCGCTCTGTCAGCTTGCTCACGAACTTTGGCACCAAATTGAATTGATCCAGATCAATCGTATCCCAGGGGATCACGGGATAAGGCTGCAGACTTGGCTTCTGGTCCTTACCCGCCACGTCCACGGGCGCATAAATCTCTTTCAATTCGCCGCGGGCGGCATCTTCAACTATTTGGCGGCCAGGTTTCGTCCGCCTCACCGAGCGCCAGCGCATCGACGTGACGCGGGCCACCACTTTTACCGAGGGCCTCGTCCGGCTCTTCGGTTACGTGCGGTCCGCCCATGACGACTGGAATGCCGGCTGCGCGCACTGCATCTGCAACTCGATAAGCCTTCTGGATCATGCGCGTCATGGCGCCGATGCCAACCAGTCCAACCTCCTGCTCCTTGCAGAACTGCACCAACTGCTGATCGTTCATGGGCTTGGCATTGCCATCGATCAGAATCACTTCATGTTCCGGTGGCGTGAGTGCCTTGAGCAAGAACATCCACAGGTGGGGCATGAAATTGCGAGTCACGCCGTTGTCCGGATTGTAGAGAAGAATTTTCATTTTGGTGTTCCTGACCTCAGTTGGAGAGCCCCCAGGCCCTCAGGAGTATCTAATAAGTAAGCTCTGAAGGGAAATAACAAGATGGCCGTGATAATTGAAAGTCGATTTGGTAAAAACCCCAGGTTGACGCGGGACTATATCATATAGTGCGCCAGCGTACATAAGAGAATCGTCAAAGCTCGGAAGGAAATTCTTAGATGACCCGCTTGCGCGTAATTTCACTTACGGGGAACCTCGAGGCCGATTCTTCAACCCGGCTCGCGCTCGGAGACAGCTCGGCGGCAGCCCAGCTATTATGCTTGGCACAAGAGCCAGCAGATGCTAGAATCCGCCCCGTTAGCACCGTTGATCGGATTTTTAAGACTCCTTAAGTACTTTCAATCGAGCATTTTCGGAGGCTCTCATTGGGTTCACCAAAGATCGTTCTGACGGCCTCGGCAAGCGAGGCAAGTGAATGGCACCACAGTATCTGGCAACAGATGCTTTCGGCGACAATTCCGGCAAAGCACGCTCACAGGTGGCGCACTCCGGAATTGTTGATTAACGAATCCTGGCCGGACGGGCGTGCGAAGTATGTGCCCAACGGACTGCGAATGGTCGAGACGTTACTGCTGCGCGAATACTCGGAAGATGATGTCGTAGTTTGTTACCTGGAGAATCTGGAAAAGTTTATCGGGCCCGAAACCAAAGTCGTCGCGATTCATGCGCACAACCCGCTGGGCATTTCATACGCTACCGACGTCTATTCCAAGATCGCCGGTAAGAACCTGATCCCGGTCAACGCGGCTGAGTTTCTCAAGATCGTCAAGCACCCGGTGATCGAGAAGTACCGGCCAAAGATCGTGATTGGCGGTCCGGGCGCCTGGCAATTGGAACGCGCGGATCGTCTGGACGAGTTCAACGTAGATTATCTGATCGACGGCGAGATCGAACGCGTATTCAGCGATCTCTTCAAACGAATGATGGCCGGTGATCCAACGCTCGAGCGGATCATAAAACTTCCCAAGAGCACGCAACCGACGGTGGAAGAAATCCCGGTAGTGAAGCATCGCTCAACCTTCGGCGTCGTTGAAATCACGCGCGGTTGCGGCCGTGGCTGCCAGTTCTGCGGACCGGCGACAAAGGTTGGCCGCTCGTTCCCGCTCGAACACATCATGGAGAGCGTGCGCGTGAATGCGCGTGAAGGCGCCACCGAAATCATGCTGGCTACTGAGGACATGTTCCTCTACGAGCAGGAAGCTAACTTCGAAACAAATATTCCCGCGTTGGAAACAATGTTGCGCAGCGTCAAGACCGTTCCCGGGATCGACACTCTGCAGATGTCGCATATCACGATGGCGCCGGTAGTGAAGGATCCGACGATCGTTGAGCGGCTGACGCCGTTGATCGTTCCCTTCTCGCATGTTCAGCACAAGGAATCCACCGACGCCGACCACCGCATGACCGATCCGATCATCGGCCTGGAAACCGGCAGCTCGCGTCTCTTCGACATCTTCATGAAGGGCAAAGCTTATCCGTACAAGGCTCATCAATGGCGCGACGTGGTGCTCAAGGGAATGGAAACTCTCAACAAGCACAACTGGTTTCCGTTCTGTACCTTCATCATTGGGTTGCCCGGCGAGACGGACGCCGATACGAAAGAATCGCTTAATCTGCTTTACGATCTCCGCGACGCGAGGGAACCTTCGTTCCAACATTCTTCGTGCCGCTGGAAGACACGCGCATGCAACAGAAGGAGAGCGCAAAGCTGATTGAGATGACTGACCTGCAATGGGAGTTCTTCTATACGTGCTGGAAATACAACCTGCACTTCTGGAAGGGTTCGGCGTCGACAATGAAGTTTTCGTTTGGCGTGCCGATCTATTACTACATGCTCGGCCGCAAGCTGTTCGGCAACGGAATCAAATATCCGTTGTATCGTTTTGCCGGACTGCCCGATCGCTTCATGCGCAAGCATCTGTATCTTGATTTTACCGGTCATAAGCGCAGCAAAGATGTTATGCGCGCGCCGGTGGGTGAAATTGCACCCGGCTTTAAGACTGTGCGCGATCGAGGCTTGAACATGATTGACGCGACCCAGTTGCATCCCATCGGCTCCAGCATCACCGCCGCTGCTGGTGACGTAGTTCAAATCGCCAGCTAAATCCTTTTTCAAACCGATGAATCGCGCGATGTTGCCGAATTATCGAAACGCAGCTTCGCTGGCTCTGGGATGCTTCGCGATTCTCTGCACCGCGGCGTGCAGTAACTCGCTGTTTAAGGTCAAACCGGTCAGCGAGCTGCCGCCCATCCCGGCGTCGGCGGCCAGCATGAACGTGGGCACGGTCACCTTTCGCGCCTCGCCTCTGTTGAACCGATGAACAAACGCAGGAACTGTTCGAATCGAACCTGCAACTCGCCGGGACTTTTGCCGGTCCGCCTCGAGATGGTGCACAACGGCGGCGAAGCGCTGGAGATCAAAAAGCTTCGGATGAAGCTGCATGACGGCGCCGGCACAGAGTGGAAGTTGATTTCCGCCAAGAGCGCGGTCTCGCGCATTCTCAAGGCAAACAACATCAGGCTCTACAATCCGAATTCGCGGAAGACATTCGAGAAAGAGTTTCGCGCCTACGAATTTGATCTGAAGACACCGTTCGCTAACACAGAGCGCAAACGCCAGGGGCTGATCATTTTTCAATCGCCGAAAAAGATCCGGTGACATCGCCTCGCGGCCTCGTGCTCTCAATTCAGGGTTTGGCCCAACCGGTGAGTCTGAATCTGAACTAACCGATGTCAGAACCGCGAGCGGTAGCGACCGGATCACGTCGCTAGTTCGATCCCATCGCTAACCGCGCGGTCCTGATTGACGGTTAGACTTTTTCCTCAACTCTTCGTTAGCCTTTCTCTTCCCTTTCAATTCATTCATCTCGAAAGGAAAGTAATCATGGCAGAAGCACAAACTGGCAAGCAGCCATCGCCAGCGCTCTTATTCGACACCTTCAATGGATATCAACGGACCCAGGCTTTAAGAACCGGTATCGACTTAGAGGTGTTCACCGCAATCGGCAAAGGTCACACCAACGCCCAGGCAATCGCCGAAGCGTGTGGCGCGTCCGAACGGGGCATCCGCATTCTTTGCGATTTTCTTACCGTCATTGGATTCTTGAACAAGCAGGACCACAACTATGAACTGACCGCGGACTCGGCGACGTTTCTCGATAAGCGCTCGCCGGCGTATATGGGCACGGTGACCGGGTTCCTTCTGTCGCCACATGTCATGGATAATTTTGATCACCTGACTGAGGCGGTGCGGAAAGGCGGCTGCGCCGGCGGTTCATCCGTCGAGCCTGAACATCCGATGTGGGTGGATTTCGCGCGCGCGATGGCGCCCATGATGGCGATGCCCGCACAGTTGATGGCCCAACTGGTCGATCCGGCGAAAGACAAACAGCTGCGCGTGCTCGATATCGCCGCCGGTCACGGTTTGTATGGGATCGCCTACGCAAAGCAGAATCCGCAGGCTGAAGTCACGGCCCTCGACTGGCCCATGGTGCTGGAAGTCGCGCAGGAAAATGCGCAAATCGCCGGGGTTGCGGATCGTTATCACCTGAAGCCGGGTAGCGCGTTCGATGTCGATTACGGAAATGGGTATGACCTGGTGCTGCTCACAAATTTTCTGCATCACTTTGACCCGGAAACCTGCGAAACATTGCTGCGGAAAGTGCACGCGTCGTTAGCTGACGGCGGACGTGCGGCGACACTCGAATTTGTTCCCAACGATGACCGCGTCACCCCGCCGCAAGCTGCAGCCTTCAGTATGCAAATGCTGGGCGGCACACCCAGCGGCGACGCCTACACATTTGCTGAATTAGAGCGAATGTTCCAGCATGCCGGCTTTACGCGCAGCGAGATGTTTGAACTGCCCCCAACCATCGAGCGAGCGATCATTAGCTATAAGTAATAAGTGTCAGAAGCCCGACCGTGAGGGAGGGCAACCTGGGAAGCGAAGATCTCCGCCTTCCACACTGGCCCTCCCTCACGGTCGGGCTTCTGACACGTTAATCCGGAGAATCAAACATGAAGCTGAAATCGCCATTCGGTCTAATCGTGCCGGCAATCGTCTTATGCGCGCTGTTTGCTAACGCGTCTTCGGGCGGCGCGCCAACCGACTATTTCCAATACGTCGGCAAGTATCCGAACGAGATGTTTAAGAAAGAGCCGGCATTAAAGGCCAGGCTGCGTACTTTGCTCGGGACAAGCTACAAAGCATTTTTCGATCGGATGCAGACGGAAACCCCGATCGAGCGCGATGGCGATGCGATTGTCATGCGTGGCTGCGCGGCGCATGAATGCACAGTTGAGGAAGCGGTGCTGGTGATCCAGGACCAAACGCCGTATGTCGCGCTGAAAATGAACAGCAAGTTCACCAGGACCTTTCCCGCAGATCGTTCCAAAACTTCCGGCCGCGTTGAAACGGGCGATGGAACAGTAACGGGGGTTGGTACGCACGCCTCTGGCGTGCTCTTCGCGGCGCCATCCGAAGCACGCCGGAGGCGTGCGTACCAAGCGGACATCATGACTAAACATATCGGTATCGTGGCTGGCAGCTCAGAGGGCGCGGCTCTCTGCTATCGCACGATTTGCCTTGAGGCCCCGGCCGTCATGGGTGAACACAACCACCCTGAGATCACCATGAACTCAGTGCCCATGGCCGAACACATGCGCCACATTACCGCGAACGACTGGGAGTCGGCAGCCGACTTAATGCTTGCCTCGGTACGCAAGGTCGCGCAGGCCGGCGCGGACTTTGCCATCTGCCCGGACAACACATACCACCAGACGTTTGAGTATTTGCTTCCGCGCTCTCCTATCCCCTGGCTTAACATCGCCGGCGCAGTCGCTGAAGAGGCCCAGGGCCGGGGCTACGGGCGGCTGGGCATTTTGGGCACGAAGTATTTAGTCGAAGGACCCGTGTATCAAGCGCCTTTAGAGATACTCAGAATCGAGCGCGAAATTCCTGATGAAGCAGATCGTGAAAGGATCAATGAGATCATCTTCAAAGAGCTGGTCAACGGTATCGTCGCCGAAGACTCCCGGTTGTTCCTTAATGAAGTAACGGACAAGTTGAAGGGACGCGGATGTGACGCAGTCGTACTCGGCTGCACCGAATTGCCCTTGATCGTACGGCCGGACGACTCGCCCCTCCCCACCCTGGATTCGACGCGCCTGCTCGCAAGAGCAGCGTTGAGGAAGGCACTTGAGTGAAACCTCGTAACATCCAATCTGTGAAACCAGGGCCTAACTTCTTGTTTCTTAGCAAACTTTCGTGCACTCATCCCGCAGGGATGAAATGTTTATAGACACCAGGCTCTTTAAGTTCCAGAGCTCCGTAGGAGCGCAACAATTTTGAAGGTCTCGTTTCGCTCCTCCGGAGCTTGGACCCTTTTCTCATCGTTGTAGCTATAAACATTCTGCTCCTCCGGAGCTTAAGGCGTTTGTTTGCGGCCCAGCCCGCGCTGTGTAATCTGTGGATTCCTACGATGAAAGACAGTCGCGCGAGACTCAACAGACGCAACTTTTGCACGATCGCCGGTGGCGCAGTGGCCTCGCTCGCACTGAGCTCTGCATGCCGTCGTAGCGCGTCTAATCTGCCAGGTGACGGGAGACTAAACGCGCGCCCACGCGAGCCAGGAAGTGGCACGAGCGCCCCACCCGTGAACCGCGCCCAGGATGCGCGTGCCACGCCAGGTGCCGGGAACTCTCCAGCCGCTGGACTGATCAGTCTCGGTCTGGATCGCGATCGCGATGCAATCCTGCAAGTGCCGAAATCCGCGACCAACTCACCCGTGCCGCTGCTGGTTTTTCTGCATGGCGCAACCCAAAGCGCGGACGACATGTTCGGATATCTTGATTCAGCGCCGGAAGAAACGGGCGTTGCGATCCTGGCGCCGAACTCTCGCGATACTACCTGGGATGCGATTACTGAAAGCTTTGGTCCTGATGTCGAGTTTGTGAATCGCGCGCTGGCGCGGGTCTTCGAAACAGTGGCGATCGATGCAGCACGGATCGCGGTCGGGGATTCTCGGATGGCGCCACCTACGCAATCGCTCTTGGTCTAGTCAACGGCGATCTCTTCAAACGCGTCGCCGCGTTCTCACCCGGATTTGTGATCGACGGCCCGGCGCAGGGCAAGCCGCGCTTCTTTATCTCGCACGGAACGCAGGACCAAATTCTGCCTATCAACAGTTGTGGCCGCAGGGTCGCTGCCGACTTGAAGGCACGTGGTTATGAGGTGACTTTCAGAGAGTTTGGCGGACGTCACGAGATACCGGCGGACGTGATGCGGGAAGGTCTGCGCTGGGTGGCTAGTAATTGATTCATTGGTTCATTGACTCAAGGTTTCAATGACTCAATTACCGGACATCTCTAATCAGCACGATATCGTCTTTGCGCGCGCGCGCGCGGCGACGATTCGCTTGCCGTCACGTGACCAGGCAAAGGAAAAGATCTGCTGTTCAGTCCAATTGGTAATCTGTTTGGCCGGTCCACCGCTGATTGGTTGCAGCCAAAGATTCGAGACTCCGCTGCGCGTGTCAATATAGGTGACCGCGCGGCTATCTCTCGTCCAGCGCATGACCATTGGGAGTTCCACCGTGGCCGCCAATTCAAAAGTCTGCAGCGGCGGCCCTCCACCGATCGCGAACACCGCTATCTTCCAGGGTGACCGCGTGTCAGGACGATAGCCGCAGGCGATCTGCTTGCCGTCCGGCGATATCGACGACTGCAGCGACAACTTTTCGGTCAAACGCGCCGGCTGGCCGCCATCGATCGAAACCTTCCAAAGCGTGAACCGATCGGCGCCGCCGGTCACGGTATAGACGACTGAGCGTCCGTCCGGAGAAAAGGTGGGCCAATCTTCGCCGCTGCTGTTAGTAAGCTGTTTCGCGTTGCCACCGTCCTTGTCCGCGCGCCAAATATGCAGCGTGCCCGTTCGATCAGACGAGAAGACCAGATACTGCCCGTCGGGTGAGACCGCCGGCCAGACATTTGAACGCACCTCAGACGTTAGCTGCCGGGCGTTGCGGCCGGAACCGTCCGACTGCCACATGTCCTGGTTGCCGCCGTTGCTTGAGGCATAAACGATTTGCCCGTCCGGCTTCCAATCCACTCCGTAATAACCGTCATACTTGCCTGAGGTAATCTGATGCGAATCGTTTGGCGCCGACGGATCCATGCTCCACAAATTCGACGACTGGTCTGATTGCGTGACGGCCAGAATCCCGGCGTCGTTCGTCACACTCAGATCGCGATAATCACTCAAGTCATTGGTGACGCGACGCGCCTCGCCGCCGGGCATTGTGATCGCCCAGATCTGATAGAGCCCAAGCGTTTGCTCCACAGCATTAATCAGCAACTCGTTTCCTTCCGCTCCGTGCCAGGCTACGCGCCCGACACCAACCCAGCGACGCTGAGTCAAAGGCTTTTCGACGCCGCTCGTCACATCAACATTGACCACAGTCATGTAACGCCCGTCTTTGTCAGCGCTGCCGCGCTCCGGTGGCGATGGCATTTCCGTCAGGCGACCAGGACGGACCGCTGATCGAGTAGAAGTCCGGCTGCTTCCGCGTGACCAACACCCGCTCGCCGGTGCCGTCGACGTTGGCGACGATCAGGCGCATCTTCAGCTCGATCTGAAAACCGGCGCATGAATGTCAGCCGCTTCCCATCGGGCGAGAAACTTACCGCGGTGTCCACGTTGGAGAGGATCTTGCGCGCGGCGCCTCCTAATGCCGAGACCTGATAAAGATCGCGAATGGTTTGACCGCTCTCGTACGCGGTGAAGTAAACGAAATTGCTGTCCGGCGAGAACGAGAGTCCCTGATAACACCAGCTGTGAAGCCGGAACGATTTGCACGTTGTTCGCCGTGGCCACTTGTCTGATCCAGAGGCTTTGCTTCGCCTGCGTCATCGACCACATGGACCACGTATTTGCCGTCCGGCGCAATTGCCGCCAGACGCGATTTCCCGGTACTGGTCAGACGCGAGATCGAAATGGAACTGAAAGGCGCGGGCTTTGACACCGATCGTTGCAGCACTACTTTGTAGACCACCGCGGCCACCGTAATCAGGCGCCAGCAACACGACGAAGGGCATCACCGAGCGCCGCCAGTCGGGAGCCGCGCCGACCAGTCACGGCGCTCGAAATCTCTGAGGTGCTCGCACTCAGGCGTCTGGCTGACTGCTGTCCGGATTGACTGCTCACGCCGCATTAGTTCGAGCTCCTGCCGGACAGCTCTTTAATTCCAGCAGCAAATCCTTGATTACCTGGTAACGCTCGTCGCGATCCTTACGCAGCGCCCGCGTGATCACGCGCTCCAGGTCATGACGGAATGTCCGGCACGAATCGGCTGATGGGCAGTGGCTCACGCTCAAGGATGGCCGCAATGATTTCGTTCTTTGAGTAGGCTTCGAACGCAGGTCGCCCGGCGATCATTTCATAAAGCACCACGCCGAGACTCCAAACATCGGTTCGTTCGTCAACCTGCCAGCCGCGAGCCTGCTCGGGAGACATGTATTGCACCGTGCCCATCACGATGCCCGGCGAAGTATCCAGCGGCACCAGGGTCGAAGCTCCTTCAGTGATGTTCCGCTGGTGTGGGCGCGCCGCGCTCGCTGAGTTTCGCCAGCCCGAAATCCAAAACCTTCACGTAACCATCGGGCCGCAGCATGATGTTTTCAGGTTTGATGTCGCGATGAATGACGCCCTTGCCGTGAGCGTAGGCGAGCGCCGCCGCAACCTGCTCGGCGATACTCAACCGCGGCGCTGATGCGTGACCGGCTCGTGCGACATGCGCGCGCGCAAGGTTTCGCCTTCGACAAATTCAGTCGAGATGAAGTAACCGATTTCCGAGGCGCCAATGTCATAGACGGTGACGATGTTCGGATGATTGAGCGCGATTACCGCGCGCGCTTCCTGGCGAAAGCGCTGCACCCTTTGCGGGTCAGCGACGAAACTTTCAGGCAGAATCTTCAGCGCCACTTCGCGATTTTGCCCGGTGTGCTCGGCCAGATAGACATCACCCATTCCGCCCCGGCCCAGGATTCGCGGATGATGCGGTAATGGACCAACGAATTCGCCTTCCTGGAGGCCTGCCAAGTTTTGCCGTCTCCATGGGCGTCGTGCTGTAAGAGACAACTTCAGTTTGGGAATCGAGTATGGTGCGGATTTCAGTGCGCAGGTCTTCATCTCCAGCACAGACTTCATCCAGATAAGAGTCGCGCCGTTCCGGAGGCTGCTCGAGGACTGACTGTGACTAATTGATCGACGCGACGCTCCGGCTTCATTGGGGATGTATGCTCTTCGGAACTGCACCAATTTCAGGAGCGATATCTTATCATTGGGCGGTTCACCGCCGCGAATTTGATGTCCACTTAACCGGTCGAGCCAAACCCTCCGCCGCCACGCGATGGTGCTCATCAGATCGTCAGACCAATCAGGAGCGTGGGCGTGATTATCTTTTCAATTATCAGCTGGCAGATTCTTGTCTGTGCCGGCTAGCTCTACAATCTCCGTCGCTGGTGTTATGAAGCAAGCATTGAATCTCGCCGCGATAGTCAGCATCGATGACGCCGGCCAGAACGTCCAATCCGCTTTTCGTAGCCAGTCCGGATCGTGGCGCCAGCCTGCCGTAAAAGCCTTCTGGTATCGCGACGGCCAGGCCCGTGCGCACCAGTGAACGTTGATTTGGACGCAGGCACGACTGCTTCGATCGAATAGAGATCCAAACCAGCCGCGCTGGCACTACCGCGAGTCGGCAGCGTCGCGTTCACATCGAGTTTCTTAAATCTCCAGTGACTGTCCAACATCCATAATCGTGTGGGCTTGTCAGGCGATTCCTCACCTCTGGAGCCGCGCGCCATCATAGCCGAATTGACTGAGAAGGGTTAGCTTCCGCGTTCGGAATCTCATCACTGAACATTCATTTTTACCGATGATAGTTTTAGCGCGAGATTTCCGCCTTAGGGGTTGTAAAGGCACTGTCGGCTTCGGATTGTCATTCTCAATTGCGATGACCGAGCGTGAGAACAAACCAAGTCATAACTACGCAACCCAAAGGAGATCTAAACGATGAAAACCAAACTCACAGTAATGCTTCTCACAATCGCCGGGCTGGTGATACTCGCCAGCCAGTTTAGCCGAGGAAGTTCGGCAGCCTCGGGAGACAATTACGTCAACCCCGATTACCGAGGCGGCTCAAGCTTCAATTTCGTAAGTGCCGGACCAAATGTCGCTCGGTGCGGGGCATTTCCGGAAAACATCGAGCTGAATTTCACGGGCGGGGAATTGACACCGAAGGCGGCTACAACACCGCCGTTTTTCTGCCTGCACCAACACTACCAACCAATCTCGTCTTCGATCTGAAAGCGACCGACACGTATCAGAACCGGCGATCAGGTCTTTATCGAAGGAGATCCTTTCGTGCTGGCGCCTAACCCGGCCAAGTGCTTCGCGGCGAATGCTCATGGCGTACCTTTCCGTGTCGCCGGCGGCACCGGAGGACACGCAGGAGCGACCGGCCACGGACGTTTCCACATCACCAGTAACCTGACCCCGTGTAACGGGCAGACGCCGCCGTCACAGGTTTGGTTTGACGGCGTGATCAAGCTGCCGCAGTAAGCACGCCGGTTATCCTTCAAGGCCCTAGCCTTTCAGGCCTGCACTATTGCAGTGCGCGAATGATCAGCCTGAAGTAAGTGCGCGAAGCGCACAGCAGCAAAACGTAAAGGCCGCGGGCGGGCACTCCAAATTTCGGTAGTGCCTACTTTGCGGTCCTTTGCGTCTTTGCGTCTTTGCGAAGAGATTAATTCAAACAAAAGCTGGTTCACGAAATTGCGTTCTATCGCTCCAAACCGGTGTCTTTGATCTGACCCGACGGGACGAACCTCGTGAACTGCGGTCTCCGACGCTGGCCTCCGTCGGGGGTGTGAATAAGACAAAGCACAGCGGAGATCGTGACGCTAACTATTGAGGCAAAGCCCGCTGAGGATGGTTAATGAATCAACGGATTGCAGCCAAACACGATCACAGTGTAGAGCTTTTTAGTGCTGCCAGCTCTTCGTTCTCGCGTTTTTGAATCTCCAAATAGTCCTGCGGAGGGTTCCCCCAGCAGGAGATCCGAAAAAATCGAATCTCTCGGCCTTTGGCGTCGACGAGTTTTCCTTTGCGGCAGCGGGCCTTCAATTCAATGAGCTTCTTCTCAACGGTTAAGTTTAATTTTCCTTTAATATCGTAGGAAACAACTTCATCCGCTCGAACATCCTTAGGCAGGCAACTGAAATCCTTTGACGGCGCGGGCTCGTCATCCTCAGGAGCATGGTCCAGCGCGGGCGTGACCGCCAATTGCCTACGGCTTTCGTGGTCGGCCAACGCGACACCTCCTCCGAGCAGGGTAATATAGAGGCTCAAGCAAAGAAGCTTTCGGCAATGAGGATGATTTAGCACGACTGCTGTGAGGACGGTATGCGACAGGACCATCTTATCTTCAATTCAGAGGTACCATTCGACTAGCGCGGAGCGCCCGGCAGCATAAAGGTGACCCGGGGCTTACGCCCCGGGCTCTATGCTTTAGTCCGCTCCGCGGACTCGTTCAAGTGAGTGAGCCAATACCCTCCTGAGGCCTTTGGGCCAGGGCTGATTTCACTTCTGACTATGCGGCACGCTCACTGTGACCGTACGCACAACCTGGTTGCCTGATGGATCAGTGCAAGTGACGGTGATCGTATAGATGCGACCACTGCCCTTACCTGAACGTTCTGAGCGCAGGAGCAAGTGATGAGCATCAATGACCTGCCAGTCAGGCGCAGTATCCCCATCACCCAGACCGTTGATTGGCTCGTTGCTGGTCACGGTCAAGACACAGTTCACTGTGCAGTTGTCCGTGGCAGTGTAATTGACGGTAATTGGAACCATCTGGTGATTCGGTGGCCACAAGGGCGGCGTATCAACTGTGGCAGCACTAACCACCGGAAACTCCGTGTCGTTTACAGTCACGGTAAACGTACACGTCGTGGTGGTGCCGTCCAGCCTGGTGTCGGTTAGCGTGACCGTGGTAGTACCGACCGGGAAGGTAGAACCGGAAGGATGGTCCGACGTAATCGTGCCACCACAGTTACCGAATTCGGTTGGCGTCGCGTAAGTAACTACTGCGCTGCAGACTCCCGGATCATTCGAGACGCTGATATTGGCGGGACACGCGAAGGTACACGTCCCGCTGCAACAAACGCGGGTACTGGCATAGATGGAAATCGTGTCTATCCGCATCCCTCCCGGATTGGTACCGCTGTCATAGGCAGTATGCCATCTGAGTTGCGCATTCTGACCGTAAGACGCAGCCGGCAGGTTGACCGTCGTGGTGATGAAGCCGCCGGAATTGCCGGTCCAGGCCGCCTGACCCGTAAAAATGCTATCGGTAACACCGATGGCGCCGTTATAGCCTCCTTCGACAAAACTACCACCCGCCGCAATGATCTCCTGGAAAGGACCACCGTTGATGCTGATCTCCAGCCTGCCGCCGTCAAAGCCGGGTTCCGTGTTGTAGTTGTTTCTAAACGTCAAACGCACTGAGGGATTGGTGCCAAACCCAGGGGCGGTGGGAATAGGAATTACCGGCGACGTCAAAGAACTATCGCTTGCTACAGTGCCGCCCGCTCCGAAGGCAGAGTTGGGGGCTGTATCTGCGGTAGTGGTAGAGGTAACCCAGAGCGCCGCAGTGTTGGCCGCCACGCTGCTTCGCGCCGTCGTCCAAGTGGCCGGTAGCGCGGGGGCAGTGGCGCCGTCAAAGTTTTCGGTGAACGCTGCCGGGGAATTCATGAGAAGTCCCAGCGTGAACGGAATGCTCACGTTACCCAGATCCAGGTCACCATCCTGAAGATGGAAGGTTAAGGTAATGGTGTCTCCACAACTGCCGTTGTTTGAGAAGTGGAATGAACCGAAGCCGGTCGCACCTGAAGCAACCACGCCATAATTGTCCGGCCCACTCGGGAAGGTTACGCCTCCGTAGCCAGCAGTGTGACAACTAAATTGTTGGTGGGACCGGGACCGATGTTGGTGACGCCAAAGCTGACTGTTACATCTTCGCCCGGATCAATCACGCCATTACTCGGTTGACAACCCTCGGCGGTCAGCGTTGTGCCGCCGTTGCGAAGCACCGGCAGTTGCCGTCCCGGGATACCGATTTCCCAAATGCCGCGACCGTGAGTGGCGATACGCAGATAACGCTGTACGTTGGAAATCTCTACGTCGAACACGGCCACGCGCGGCAAGCCGAGACCATAGGGCGTCCAGTTTGCGCCGCCGTCTCCGGAATGATAGACGCCGATTTCCGTCGCGGCATAAATTGAATTCGAGTCTTGCGGGTCGACGGCCAGTCCACTAACAGGCACCTGGGGAATACCGTTACTAGCCGGTGTCCAGGTCGGAACTGGATCGTTAAGGTTGGTGGTCTTAAAAATCTGTTGACCAGCCGGCGGCGAGGAAACTGGTGAAACTGATATACGCTGTAAATTTGTTGTTCGGGTCGATCACCGCCTTACCGATAGAGTTTCGGGTCAGGTCGATAGGATTAGGCGCGGGAAATTTGCGCCGGTGACGTTCGTCAAAGTCGCCGAACCGGTTGTGGTGGCAAAAACCTTTCCGTCGCGCATCCCGACGATTCTGACATTGTCATCCTGCGCCGAGACTCCACCGTTGTAATCACCACGCCAACCGGGAAGGTTGGATTCGGAGGACACGGGGTGGCGGGGCAGACGGTGCCGGTGGGTACCAGGGGCGCCTGGCTCGCGAGAGTCATCGTGTCGCCACGATTCGATGAACGCCATAGCCGATCGGATCCGAAGTAAAGAGTATTCGGGTTTCCCGGTCCCAGCTCGAGAGGAGCATAGAACAAAACATTTTCTTTACAATTCATGCCATTGTTGCTGGTAAATCCGGAGCAACCCCTAGACGTCCAGCCGGAGAGCTGCCCATCCGCGTTTGCCGCCGTGCTCGATGCGCGCTCAAAAGCGATCTGACTACCAATCTGGTTAAAGAACGTGTGGTACATCGTGACATTGGTCGTGTCCTGCGCGTTGCCATCAATCTGGGCATAGCCGCCGTCACCGTCGCGACAGTGAGAGACTGTTCCGTTCGCTGCCCAACAGATAGTGCCATTGTCCTGGGTGCCGCCCATCAGGAAGTTTCTGTCATAGGGATGCACCGCGACTCCTTGAAACTGCGTGGCGCTGAAATCGAAATTGTTAAGGCTGGTCCAGGTCGTACCGTTATTAACTGATCTCCAGATACCGCCATCACTGCCCGTGTAAACCACCTGTGGATTAGACGGGGCGATCGCCAGGGCATGTTCATCCGCGTGAAGGTTAGTGTTATTGCTGGCGAAGTTGGTGCCACCATTGAGCGAACGCTTCATCACGTTGGTCGTGCAGTTAGCAGCGCCATTCCCGGCGGCGCCGCCAGGTGAATGGTCAGATTGTCCGGCGTTACGGCCACCGCAATGTCGTAGAAACATTGCCCACCGCAGAATCCTGTTGAGCCGGCCATCGGCGCCGCCCAGGTCAGGCCGCCATTAGTCGACTTTCGCAAGGTGCCGTTTTGGGTGGCCGAGCAGGCCGGACCACCAAGAGCCGCAGTAGAAACTTCACCGGAAGCTACATAGAAAGTCGTCGCCCCGGCGCTTCTGGTGACCGTGAGCTCCGCCCGTCCGGGGTTCGCTCCATTTGCCAACGTCAGGGTGCGTGTAAATGTCGGCGCTGGATCAAGCGCATTGGCAGTGCGATAAACGCCGCCGTCACCGGTTACACCGATCACTGTGGCGAGTAACAGATTGGGATTGGCAGGATCCATTTCAATATCAATCGTGCTGCGATCGTTGGGCGTGGTAATGCCCGTAATCTGAACCTGCTCGAAGGTCAGCGCCGCCGCTTGCGCATTGGTGGAACGGTAAAGGCCGCGCGGGGGTGCCAACACGCCGGTCGTATTGGGATTGCCACCGGTTCCCGAAGCTGTACACACAAAGATCACGTTATGATCGAGCGGATTAACCAGCACGCGGCCAATCGCGCGACCGCTAAGGACATCACTGCCAACGCTGTTCAGTCGGAAGGGTCCGTTCAAGCTCGGCGACGGCGAGTTGGCGTTCCTGATGATGTAGAGGCCGCGGCCAAAAGCGCTGTCAGCCGATTGCCCATTTTCGCCCGTGCCCACGTAAACGATGCTGCTATCGGTCGGATCAATCGTGATGGCCCCGATGGCGAGCGATTCCAATTGGAACTCAAAGAGCGCGGTCCAGCTTGTTCCGCCGTTCGTTGATTTGTACAGACCGCCTTGAGCGGTGCCGACATACACAGTATTGGGATCGGTCGGGTGTACGGCGATTGAAATAGTGCGGCCGCTCACCGGAACTCTGGTGCCCTGGGTCTGGCCCAGGGGTATCGGATTTGGTCAATGAAAACCCAATCGGTTGTGTTGACCAGCGAGGCCACGTTCGAGCGCGTGCGTCTCATCTGACTTTCCTGCGTGTCCATCTGCTGGATCGCCTTTTCGCGGGCGCCCTCCGGCACCTCCCCGTCTCTACCGCGCAACATGTCAAAGTAATCCCCACGGGCGCGCAAGTAAGCTTCCTTATCAATTTTTCCAGCCATCCCGGGCGGCAAATCCGGATCTTCCTCTTCCTCGCCCTGGGGCTCCTCTGGAACTATCGTCGGTTCGGGAATCGGACCATGTAAACTTTGAGAGAAGCGACTCCGGCAGGTAGGTGTTTTGATCCTTGCTGCGTGACTTTGTAGCCAGGCGCGGGGACTCTTCACCTTTTTGGTGGTTGCGACCGGAGGTACGTGGGGTGAAGTCCCAGGCAACCGCGAAAGAAATCACGACCAAACTAAATAGGAAAGCCAGTCTTGCTGCTCGATTCATGGGTTGTGCTCCTCAGCTCCAGAACTTGTTGACGGCTACGCTTTCGTAAACTAGGACGCTTCGTATTTGGGGGATCAGTTGACCGCGACGGGCTAATCTAATTAAGAAACCAGCCGTACGAGAATGGTCAGCGCTTCGACTCGAACCTTGAAAGTGCGCGCAGAGTACTGAGTTCGGGGCAGTCTGTCAAGAAAATTGGTTGCGGGTATCGGGGTTTCGAGTTTCGTTCACTCCGGGATACTCACTGCCGCAAATCCAGCAACCAGATGTCGCTTTCCGATTGGTAGACCGAAAAGTAAAGCAGACGATCGTCTCTCGCGATTCCGATGCTGCGTAGCTGATCCTGCCCGCATCAAAAAACGGTTGCACCCGCTTCGTGACTATGTCGGCAAGGTACGCCTTGCCTTCAGTCGAGAAGATAATGCGACGGCTGTCAGACAGCCACACCGGGTACTCGTCGACGTCAGTCAACCTTACGTATTTGCGCTCGGCGAAAGAGTAGTAGCCTATGCCCGTCGTGCCGACAATGAACTTTCCGGCGAGCTTTTCCCCGTCAGGCGACCAGTCCCACGCGACGAAACTCGCCCCGCCTTCAGGGGACGGCAGGAGTTGCTCGGGTTGCTGCGTCCCCGCCTTATCCACGTCGATGATGAAGTTCTGGAAGTTACGCCGGAAGAGTATCTGCTTGCCGTCGGGCGACCAGAGGGAAACGACGCGCCGCGCTCGCTGTTGAAGGTGAGTTGGCGCAGGTTAGCGCCATCCGCGTTGAGGGTCCAGATCTCGTAGTTCCCGCTTCGGTCCGACGCGAAGGCGATTCTGCGGCCGTCGGGGGACCAGCGAGGATAGCGATCAAAGAACTGGTCGTTCGTGATCTCGCGCCAGTTCGTGCCGTCGCGGTTGACGACGCGCCAGGTCATCCTGCGAGCGTCGCTGCAATCGCATGACGAACTGTTTACCGTCCGGCGAGAGGTCCGGGCGCGAGATCTGCCGGTCGCCGCGAGTGACCCAGACAGGCTCGCCGGAGACCTTCCCGGTCTTCGGGTTGAACTCGACGGCCTTGATGTTCGACTGCTGGCTGGTCTGTACGTACAACAGGCGTCTCCCGTCGCGCGAGAAACTCAGGTGCCGGTTGAAAGTCGAGGGCGTCGCGACGGCTTCGGGCTCACCCCGGACCTCGCCGGTCTCTTCGTCGATCTCGACGCGCCAGAAACTCATGTTGCCCCTGCGGTCACTAGCGAAGTAGAGAAACTTCCCGTCGGGTGACCAGACAGGGTTCCAGTTGGTGGCAGCGTCCCTGGTGACTACTACCGCGTCGCCTCCGCCGCTCGGAATGGTCGCAATGTCGCTTCGTCCGATGCTCGGCGGCATGAACCAGTAGGCGACGCGGTGGCCGTGCGGTGACCATGAAGGTTGTACGGCGTCTGACTGGGTGAGCAGTCGTTTGGCTCCGGTCTGAAGGCTGACAATCCAGAGCGCGCTCGGTACCGTCGTCCGCGTGGTAGGCATGTCGCGCCCTATTGTGCTGTAGACGATCTCTGTGCCGCCCGGCGACCAGGACGGGTGATGACCTTCGGCAACCGCGAGGCGGACGTTCTCGCCCGTCGCCTCCATGACGTAGATGCCCGCGGGCTCTCTGTTCGAGCGAAAGGCGATACGATCGCCGCTCGGGGAGAAGGCCGGCTGGGTCTCATCCGAAGGCGTGTTCGGCGTCAGCGGCCTGGCATTCCGGCCGCCGACACGCTGCAGAAAGAGATCCCAGTTTCCGTCGACGCGGCTGGCGTAAACGAAATTCTGGCCGTCCGGCGCGAGCGAAGGAAAGTACTCTGTGCCCGGCTGGTCCGTTAGCTGAACCTGGGTGGCATGCGTCCAGTCCGGTGTCGTGGGCCGGGATAGATAAACATACCAGAGGGCCAAACCGACGGCCGCGAGCACCGTTAAAGCCGCGAATGCGAGAACGAGCCGCGTGCGGGTTCCGGTCACGGCTCTCGATTTCGCGACGCCTCTCTGGCGCGCGCTGCTCGTGGCCGAATCCACCGTGCGTCTTAACCGTCTGAGGTCTGCGTGAAAATCCGCGGCAGTCTGATACCGCAGGTCTCGCTCTTTCTCCAGGGCCTTGTCGAGGATCGAATCCAACTCCGCAGGGAGGCCTGGATCGAAATCACGGGCCGGGGTGACCTCGCCGGACAGGATGGCGTTAACTGTCGCGCGCCTCTCTCCGCCGTCAAAAGGTTTCCGCCCGGTGACGGTCTCGTAGAGGACTACGCCAAGACTCCAGATGTCCGTACGGTGGTCAATCGCCTCACCGGAGGCTTGCTCCGGAGACATATAGGCGAGGGTTCCCATGGCGGCGCCGGCCCGCGTCTGCGCGGCGTCCTCGACGCCCGCGACCTCCGTCAGCTTCGCGAGACCGAAGTCCAAAAGCTTCACGTACCCATCCGCTCGAACCATGATGTTGTCCGGCTTGATGTCGCGGTGAACAACTCCGGCCTGGTGCGCGGCGGCGAGCGCCTCGGCGACCTGAGACGTGATCACCAGACTCTCTTTGAGGCTCAACCCGCTGTCCATCACGCTATCAATCATTGAGCGGAGCGTGCGCCCGGCCACGAACTCCATCGCGATGAAGTTAACGCCGCCGGACTCGCCGACTTCGTAAATCGTAATCAGGTTAGGGTGGTTCAAGGCAGAGAGCGCAAAGGCTTCACGCCTGAATCGCTCTGCGCGCTCGACGTCCGCGACAAAATGGCGCGGAAGGATTTTGAGGGCGGCCTTGCGGTTAAGCTTTAGGTCGTGGGCCAGATAAACCTCGCCCATGCCGCCCGAACCCAGCGGGCTTTCAATTCTGTAGTCGCCCAAGGTATTACCTATTAGCGATTCGTGTGACGTAAGATTCGCGTCATGCGCGAGTGCCTGCGCGGCCACGCGGAAAGCGGAGCGCTCCATGAAGTGAGCCGTCTGTGACTGAGCCCGGAGCAGGCTCAGCACTTCCTCTCGCAGTCGAGGGTCGCCGGCCGACTCCCGCAGGACGAACTGTTCGCGCTCGCACTCCGGTAGGTCCAGTGCCGCGTCGATCAGGGCGTCAACCCGTTTCCAGAGATCCGCGTCCATCGGCTTAAGAGTTGTTCAACTCCCTATAGAGCCATGCCTTGGCCTTGTTCCATTCGCGGATCACGGTGACGGGTGCGAGACTCATCACCTCCGCGGTCTCTTCGACCGAGAGTCCCCGAAGAAACGGAGTTCTACTATCCGGCTCTTCCGTTCGTCAATTCTCGCCAGACCTTCGAGCGCTTCGTCCAAAGCCAGCAGGTCCGAGTCTTTTCACCCGTCACAGGTAGCGCGTGTTCGAGCGAGATGTGGCGTGCCTCAGCCCCCTTCTCGATGTGCGGACGCTGCCGGGCAAAGTCCACCAGGATGCGGCGCATCATCCGGGCCGCGACGCCGAAGAAGTGGGCGCGGTTCTGCCAGCGGACGGACTTCCAGTCGATGAGACGCAGATAAGCTTCGTTAATTAAGGCGGAGGTCTGGAGCAGGTGGTCTTCGCGCTCCTGTCTCATGTAATGGCTGGCGAGGCGGCGCAGTTCCGACTGGACGAGCGGCGCCAGTTGGTCGAGCGCGGCCTCATCGCCGTCGCTCCAGGCGACCAGGAGTTCGGTCAATTCGTGAGACTCGAGTGCACCCATCTGGGGGATTCCTCGTAAAAGGCGGGCGACGGCGGGGCATAATCTATCACATCCGGGCAAGTGTTCTGGTACTGCACTCCGCCGCTCGATCATGGCGGGGTCGGGATCATAACCTTGGCGGCGTTACGCCCTGTTGCCCCTGATACTTTCCGCCTCGATCTTTGTATGAAACTTCGCACACTTCATCGGCCTCGAAAAAATCACCTGGGCTACTCCTTCGTTGGCGTAGATCTTGGCGGGCATGGGAGTGGTGTTTGAAAATTCCAGCGTGACGTAACCTTCCCACTCAGGTTCGAACGGCGTGACATTTACAATTATTCCGCATCTCGCGTAGGTGCTTTTGCCCAGGCAGATGGTCATCACGTTTCGGGGAATGCGAAAGTACTCGACCGTGCGCGCGAGCGCAAAACTGTTTGGTGGAATGATCACGTGATCGGCTTTCATGTCGACGAAACTCTTATCATCAAACTTCTTCGGATCGACAATCGCGCTGTAGATGTTCGTGAAAAGTTTGAACTCGTCGGCGCACCGCACGTCATAGCCATAGCTGGAAGTGCCGTACGAAACGACTTTGCGGCCATCGACTTCTTTGACCTGACCCGGCTCGAACGGTTCAATCATTTTGTACTCGGCGGCCATGCGGCGAATCCAGCGATCTGATTTAACTGCCATGTGATTTGTTTTGAGTTTGTAGTTTTCAAGATAAGAGCGCGCCAGCATAATAGATAAGCGGTGTGACAACAAGAAGCCATTGGATAAAACAGTAAAGGGCGGCGTTAGGTGCGAAATGTTCAGAAGTTAATAGACAGGATTTACATGATTTACATGTAAAGAAAATCCCAACCCGCGGCTGCAACCAAGCCTCATTGCCATAGACTCTTTCATGTAAATCCTGTTAATCCTGTCTATTTCTTCCATCGTTCTTCCATCGAAAACTCAACGGCATCGATGATCCGGTCGCTACCGCTCGCGGTTCTGACACCCGGTAATCCTGTCAATTTTCAATTTGCACTTTTCAATTTTCAACTTTCAATTTAGCCTCGTCTCATGCAGCTCGTCGTTCTTGGCTCAGGCACTTCGGTTCCGCATCCTCGGCGGGCAGCCGCGGCGTTTTGGTTAGAGACGGCCGCCGGCTCAATTCTGCTTGATTGCAGCGCCGACGCGCCGCATCGAATGGCGCAGGAGAGTCTCGACTGGATGAACCTGGACGCAATCTGGATTAGCCATTTGCATCTGGATCACTGCGCCGGTCTGGCGCCACTCCTCTTTGGCATGAAGTGGACGCCGGGAATTAATCGAAGGCAAAAGCCTTTAATGATTTATGGCTGCGAGGGAATCACAAAGCTACTGCAGGCGATCAACCAATCAGGTAATTACAAACTTTTCGAGCAGGAGTTTCCGGTCGAGTGTCGGGAATTCGCGCCCACGAAAGAGCCTCGACCGATCGAAATGCTTGACGGCCTCAGCGCGCAGATCATTTCCACACCGCATCGCGCGGAGAGTCTGGCGATTAGACTAAAGGACTCAAACGGCACAACGCTTGTCTACAGTTCCGACACCGGTTATGCGGAAAGCCTCGCCGAGTTTGCGCGTGGCGCCGATCTCGTAATCCTGGAATGCTCGTTTTATCGCGACAAACCGACGCCGAAGCATCTGCAGCTGTCCGAGGCGATGGGCATAGCGAAACTGGCCGGGCCACAGAAAGTGCTGCTGACGCATCTTTACTCTGAATGGGACGACGTCGATCTTGAGAATGAAGCGAGGAAGCTTTGGCCCGGGAAACGATTGCGGCTTATGACGGATTACGTTTCAGCATCAGGCGGTAGCTCGATCGTCAAACGCTCAAAGGCGTTGAGTGTGGGGCTCGACAGTCACATTTTCATTGACGGTGGTGGCGCTGTCCGTGTTCGGCGCGCTCCCGCAAAATGATTCAACGGCTCCAAAACCTCTGCTCGAAACCGGTCAGGCAGCAAAACTCATCACGGCTCCCGCTAATCAAGATGAGATGACTGTCGTTTCTTATAACATCCGTTGGCGCACCGGGGCCGAGCTCGAACAAATTGCTTCGTGGCTCAAGTCCAAACATGCTCTGGTGATCACCCTTCAGGAGGTGGACCGCGCCAAACAACGAACCGGCAAGACAAATAATGCGCGCGCGCTGGCTGAAAGTCTGGGCATGTTCTACGCCTGGGCGGCGCCTCCGGGCGCCAAGAAAATCAGGAAGAAGAGACGGGCGTCGAATTGCTGAGCGCCTATCCGCTGTCAGATGTCACTCCCATAATCCTGCCGCACAAAGGACCGGGGCGCTGGCGCGCGGCTGTGGGAGCCACAATCAAAATAGGCAAGACCAGCATCCGCGTTTATTCCATTCACAGCGAGACGCGCATGACGCTCGGTCAGAAGCTGGACCAGTACCGGGCGGCGATGGACGACCTGGCGCGTTTCCCGAAGTCGACGCCCGCAATCGTGTCGGGCGATTTCAACAGCTGGGAACCGGCAACGGTCGAAGCAGTGCGCGAAGCTGTTTACCCAGGAAAAATTCAGCACGCCTTTTCCGGATGATGAAATGACTTTCAAACGGAGCGCGGTTGTTTTTGATATCGATCTGAAGCTGGATTGGATTTGGTTACGAGGGTTAACGGCGAAAAGTTATGGAATTGATCGAACGCTGAAAGTGTCTGACCATTATCCGCTTTGGACTGAGGTTTCGCTGACTCGACATTAGAGGTAAACGTCTAACGTTGAGTGGCTGTGATCAGACTGGGATGACCTGCGGGCTCTGCCCCTCGATGTGCGGAAAAGCTCCGCTTTTCCGGCTCGTCGATCTTAGATTGCAGCGGCTATGCCGCTGTTGCGGATCCTCTTCGCGAGCGTCAAACAAGCGGCGGAGCCGCGAGAAACAATTTGAGGACCTGTCGGAAAAGCGGAGCTTTCCGCACATCGACGGGCAAAGCCCGAAGAAGGCTCTGGTTAAATCTGGCGTGCAAAGATCAACCTTTAATGCGGTTCGTTCTCTAAGGTCTCGTCATCGAGGCGTAAGCTACCGGGCGCATCGATTCGCACTGAGCCCTCGCGCACGCGCAATTCGGTTTGCGGAAAAGGTATTTCGATTCCCGCCTCGCGAAATAATCTTTCGATGCGATAGTTGATGTCGCTGCGGATCTGCGCATGCAGCCGCGGCCGGTTCGTCCAAACCAGCACACGGAAATCCATTGACCAATCGCCAAATTTCAAAAATTGCACTTTCGGCGGCGGATCGCGCAGCACGTTGTCAACTTCCTCAGTCGCTTTCAGCAGGGTCCCGGTTACAAGGCTCACATCCGTGCCATAAGCGACGCCGACATGAATCGACATGCGCGCGCGCGGATCGCCGTACGACCAGTTGATCAATTGCTCACGGACCAGCTTGGAATTGGGAACGATTACCGAGACGCGATCATTTGTGGTCATCACAGTCGTGCGCAGGTTGATGCTCTGCACATCGCCTTCTTCCTTGCCGATGCTGATCCGATCGCCGACGCGGACGGGCCGCTCGAACAAAAGAATGAAACCTGAAGCGATGTCGGCGGCGAGGTATTGCAGGCCGAAGCCAATACCCACCGACAAGGCCGTGAAGAGGACCGCAATTGAAGTGAGATTTACACCGATGCCGAACGAGAGAGCGAGTAACACTCCCAGGGAGATGACTATGTATTGTGTGAGCCGGCCAATGGTGTAGTGAATGCCCGGATCGAGAAAAGCTCGCTTGGCAATTCGTTTTTGCAGAATCCTGCTGAGCGTCCGCGAGAGCAGAAGCGCAACGGCAAAAATCAGCGCGCCGCCGATGACTGAGGCTATCGAGCCTTGTAGGGTGCCGTTGGGAGTGTGGAACTGGTGACCAAGAGCTGACAGGATCCGGTCGAGGAAATCCCTCCAACTCTCGATTAGAGCAAACGTCGAGAGCAAACCAAGCGAAGGATTTGCGGCTAACAGGACCAGTGTCTATACCTCTCAAAAAAATAGCCGCTGCGGTCTTTGGGGGACACGCGATCGGCTCAGCGAACGAACAACCTAACTATAGACTCGACTTGCCCATGCTCAAAGCGACGCTGGATGGAGGTAGTGCCCCAACTTGAATGACTTTTCCGTAGCCCAGGCGTTTACGCCTGGGAATGAAAGGCGGTTAGTTTTAAAAGCCCCATTAATGGGGCTTTAGTAGCGCTCGCTGTTTCTCACCCAGGCGTAAACGCCTGGGCTAGAAAAAACAGTTAACGCATCAATGGCTCATCGCATAGATGATCACATTGATTGCCGTCTTGTAGGCAGGCAGTCCGTATTTCGCGGGATAGCTGGGATCGTTAATCCATTCCCAGGCGTCGCCGAGATCGCGAGTTGAAGGAAATGAAAACAACCAGCCGGCCGTTTTTGTCCTCAATTCCGCGGTTGTGGGGGACGATCCCGCCTTTCTCTGAAGTCGTCGCCGCCGCGACGCGCGTTCATGATGTTCGGCACCTGCACAATTTCCTCGATGTCGAGATAGGAATGAAAAATCGGATGCGAAAGCGGCAGATCCTTTCGCGTCACGATCGGGCCAGATTTTGTGAAGCTGGGTCTCTAGATTCTGCCATTCGTAGTCGCCCCAAAAATCATCGAAGAACATAAAGCCGCCGCGCGCGACGTATTCGCGCAACCGCGCGGCCTGCTCGTCTGACAGCTCGAGAAATCCCGGCTCGACGAAATAGATCATCGGATAGTCGAACAGCTTGTCGTCCATGATCGGAACCTGCTCAGGCCGGGAGGCGATCTTCCAGATTCGTCCCCGCCCATTCGCGCAAGCCCACGATGAGGTTGTTGTCGGCTTCCGGAAAATCGACCGCCCACATGCCGCGCCGGCGGTAGCTGCCGTAAGGCGAATCGTAAATGGTGCGGACGAAGGTGAACTCACCAAACGAGGGGCCCGTTGCCTCCGGTCTCACCAGGGTCGGGCGTTGGCGAAAGTTGCGGAAATCGTCGAAAGGGTTCTGAGCAAAAGTGGGGACGAGCAGCAAACCAAGAACGAGCGCGCATACCGTGACCTTTAAGGGAAAACGTCGCCAGGTTCTCATTGACTTGGTTCGCATCACTGTTTCCGTGTCAGAAGCCCGACCGTTAGGGAGGGCAGCTCTGGTAACAAGCACCCTCTATTTCATAGTTGCCCTCCCTTACGGTCGGGCTTCTGACACCTGCTCACTGCTTCGCTTTAGTTCCGCCGCCCGCGAGCCGGCGATAGTATTCCTCGACGGCTTTACGATAGCGTTCGGGCGCGACGCCTTCATCGCTGCAGACGCAGGTTCGTGCGGCCCGCCTGATTCTGTGCCTGCCGGCTCAGTTGCAATTCCAGTTGGCGCAGCGGGTCGATCACCTTGGCCCTCAGGTCGGCCGCAGTCTGGATATCATTGCCCGGGCCCACCTCAGTCATGCGCCTCAGCTCATCGATCGCCTGATCGAGTAATCCATAGGCACCGCTGGTCCCGCCTAATTGCCGGCGCAGATTTTGAGCGTCGCTTAGCCGTTGGCGTAACTCGGAATTCAGTTGGCGATCATCCCCGCCGCCATTGCCGCCAAACCGATCATAGGCGCCACCCTGACGACCGCCTCCGGAACTCGATCCACTCTGAGAGCTACCTTGTTGACCTTGTTGGCCCTGCTGACCTTGCTGTCCCTGCTGACCCTGTTGGCCCTGCTGTCCCTGCTGTCCCTGCTGACCTTGTTGGCCCTGTTGTCCGCGCTGGCCCTGCTGACCCTGCTGCTGTCCTTGTTGTCCTTGCTGCTGCCCTCGTTGTTGCCCCTGCGAATTGCCATTGCGCCGGGCCGAATTCTCATCCAGACGACGTCGCAGCGAATCGACGTTGTCGGCGAGTTGGCGCGTCCGATCAAGCGCCTCTTCGGCGTTGTTGCCCGTCTGGCCCGCGCCCTGCTCCGGCTGACTGCAGGCGTTCGGAAAGATTGTTGAGACTTCGCTCAATCGCGCGCTCGTTCGCCCGCGCTCCTTCGAGGTTGTTTCCGTTGAGGGCCTGCTTGCCTTCCCGTATGCCGTTCACCCAGACGATCGCGCGACATACCTTCCGCGCCAGATCACTCAACTGTCGCGCGGTGCGCTGCTGTCCGGCGCCCAGACCACGCGCTGACTGTTCGATATCCTGTTGCAGCCCGTTGACCGCATCGGCGAGTGCGTCTTTTCGTTCGCCTAACTGTTCGCGAGTCTTTTGCGAGTTGGCATCCTGTCCGCCGCGTCGCGCCAGGTTCTCTACGTCTTTGGCGATTTCACGCTGCCGGGACGCGGCCTGCGCCGCACGTTGACGCAAGTCACTCACTTGCTGTTGACGTCCTGCGGATCCGGATTGACTGCCGGACTGACCCTTCGTTTGCTGCAGACGGCTCTGCGCTTCGCGCAGGCGATCGAAGCGCGCTCGTTCTGCGCAATCGATTCATTTGAATTCGAGTTGCCGCGCGATGAGGCCTGGGCCTTTTGCATCTCGTCGGCGGTTTGATTCAACTGCCGGCTCAATTCCTGCATCTGCGGATCGCGACGTTCGCGCGACAGCCGCTCGAGTTCACGCGCCGCGCGGCGCGTTTCGTCGATCAACTCCTGCTGCTGTCTTTGATTTCCGCCACCTGATCCGTTACGTGGCTGCACCTGCATCCGCCGGCGCTGTTCTTCGAGTCGCCTGTTCCTGCCGTCGCGCCAGCTCTTCCAGTTTGCGTTCGGCTTCAGATTTCTGTTGCTGCGCCTGCTGCTGTTGCTGCCGCTGCACCGTCTCGTACTGGTTCTTCATCTTGTCGAGTTCCAACTCGAACAAGCCGGCGAGTTCCTGCTGTTGTCGCTGGCTGCCGCTGCCACCGCCACCGTTGGCATTCTGATTTCCGAAAGCTACCTGCACCTGGCGAAAGATGGCATCAGCCGCGAGCAGTTTTGCAGTGCGCGCTGTTCGGGCGGCAGCGCATCGCGGCCCGCTTCCTTTGCGCAAAGGCGGTGGCGCGCCTTCCATCTCCTGCGGCCGCCTGCTTCAACTGGCCGGCCATCTCAGCCATCTCTTTCTGTCCTTCGATTTGATCGCCCAGACGCCGGCCCATGCGGTCTAAAAACTCGAGCGTGTCGGTGCGCAGTTTCTCCTGACCGGCCGCGACCGCTTCGTATCCGTCTTTCCGTTCCTGTGGTGTGTACTTCTCGCCTTCGCGAAGCAGTTTGTGCGTCGCCGCAATCAAATCTTTCTGCCGGCGCGACAAGGCGTTCTGGTCCTGATCGCCCCCTGACCACCACCACCGCCACCGCCTTGTTGCTGCGACTGGCGATACTCCATCTCGAACGGCTTCACTTCGATGAAATAAATGTCGCTGGTAGTTTCGCTGTCCGCGTCGCGCGCCTTTGCATAATAGGAAATGAAATCGCCGGGCTTTAGATTGAATTCTTCGAGGAAGAAAGTATGAGTGCCAGTCAGCGAACGGCGCGGATTCGCGCGTCAGCTCCTGAAGGTTCACTTTCTTCTCTTCCCCGCCGTTGACCGAGAAGTGCAGATCCATCGCCACCACGCCGTAATCATCTTCGGCGCGCGCCTGGGTGAATACTTCTTCGAGATTGGTCGCTTTCTGGTCGCGTCCCGGACGGTCAAACGAAATTGTCGGCGGCTGGTCCTCGAGCACGCTGATGTCGTATTCGTTCGAGCCGCGATAGGTTTCGCCATCGACGCTCACGAGTTCGATGTAGTAGCTGGTCCCGCCTGATGACGGTCAGGTCGCCGACAAAATCCTGACCCGTGCGCGCGCATTTCGATCTTCTTGCCGTCAGGAAACACGATGCGTGCGGCGCGCACCTTTCCCGACAGACGCGCAGTGATGCTGGCGACGGTGCCTTTCAGCGCCGCAATATCGCCGCCATCTTCGATCGTCTTGGCGGGCAGATGAGAGAAGCCGGGAAAGTTCAGCGTCAGATCGAGTTGCTTCACGTAAGGCAAATCAACGACGTTGAGTTTGAAGACCTCTGAACGAACGCCGTTAGATTCGACGAAGTATTCGATCGAATCCTGAATATTGAAAATGGAATATCGATAATCGGTTTTGGCTTTGGCCGGCTCCATCGCCTGGCCCTGCCAGTCGTCTCTTCGATCCCAGCGGCCGCCAATAGATGGAAACAATTTGCGCATCGAAATTAACCAGAGTGGCCAGCACATCCTGATCGGAGCTCTTGGGAACGCGGGCGGTGCCCGGCTTCGACCTTGATGCTCATCGCATTGGTGGAAGCGGCGAGCGCTCTTTGGCATAACCAACTGCGCGACCCCATCCGAGATTTCGCGCGGCCCCCACTTCAACACGCCGGCCAGGATTAACAAGCTCGCCAGAGTGGCGCCGCCGTACATGAGCAGCCGCGATTGTCGAATCACGTTGCCGGGATTCAACACGCCGGCAACCTGATTGGCATCCGCTTCGAGGCGTTCAAGAATTGCTTTTGAGATCTGGCGGTCGCGCGCCATCAGACGAGCATTCGAGCGCCGTCACCAGGCGATCTTCAGCCGCCGGATGATGCTCTTCAATCAATCGCGCCAAGCGCGTGTCAGCGATTCGCTTCCACAGCGGCCGGACCAGCGCCAGATATGCGGTCCGCGAGAAAGTAACGAAAGCCCCAGGCGCAGCGACAACGAGCGCGCTTTCGTTGTAGCGATAACGATGCGCGGCCCAACCGGTCAGCAGCAGAATAGCGGCGCCGGCGCTCAACACGATGGCCACACCGCGCAAAGTCAGTAACAGTTGACGGCGCGTGCGGGACGTCGCAAGCAAGTTTCTGCAGATTGTTCCTGTCAGGATAAATCATTGTTCTCAGAGCCTCTGACTTCCTGGTCTGTTCCCTCAGAGAGAAGGAGTCCGAAACAACTTACCGGCACGCTCTTTAAATACTTCAGAGAGCATACTCGCATGAAGATTCTCAGCCAAATATTTTCCGAAGCGCATCCGTGTCCAGAAGCCCGACGGTTAGGGAGGGCAGGTGTGAAATCAGGACTGCTCGCTTCCCAAAGTTGCCACTCCCTTACGGTCGGGCTTACTGACACTTCAACCAACCATCTTCGCGAGTCTTAATCCGCTGGGCCAGCAACGATTCCGTTACCAACAGCAGCAGCGCCAAAAACAGTAAGGGCCACCAAACCTTCTGCCGGTTCTCGATCTCTTCATTGCTGAACTGGCGGTTCGCCTCACGGCCCTCGGTGTTACCGCGACCCTCCGGTGACGCCGGTCATGAAGGCCCCAAAATCCAACCTGGTGAAATCGCCTTCCGCCGCATCCAGATCGACGGCCGCAAAGTCTGGTCGCGCCGCGTAACGCAAGCGATAGAACCCCGGCTGACGTCCGGTGATCAACACATCGCCGTCAGGCGTCAGACGGTTATCAGTCAATCGCGCACCGTCCGGAGAATCAACCGCCGGCGGATCGCCTTTCGCTTCTTTGGCAACTCTGAAGGTCTGGCCCAGCGCTGTACCATGATCCTTCCTCGTGCTTCCGGCGTATCGAATCATCTGATGCACCAAACGGCAGATAGAGTGGCGTCAGCGCCAGATCATTCCAGCTCGGGCCCCAGAGACGAGGTGAACAGCAGCACTCGGCCCTTGCCGGCATTCGCTTCGACCAGCGCCGGGCTGCCGTCTTCGTATCGCGCCAGCACGTTCGCGTTGGGCTTTCGGCTCAGCACGCAGGTAACCAACACGCGCGCCGCAGCCAGACGGCCGCTTTCGCGAAAGACTTCAAAGATCGGATGGTCGAATTTGATGTCAGTGATCGCCACGCCCTCGCCGGCCTTGGTTTGCACGGCGTCGCGCAAAGTTGCCGGCAGAATGTCGCGCAGCGATTGCATTGAAACTGTTGGCGTCGGTGTGCGGCCCGGTCGAAATGATAAGTCTGGCCGCCACCCTCGACAAACTTTTTCAGGCTGTCTGACAGCGCCCCGGACAGGGGCCGAGTCGTTAAGAATCACCAGCGCAGTTGTCGGCGACTTCCTGAAGGATCGACAGCTCCGGCGCTCTTGACGCACAAAGTTGAATGGCAAGGCATCATTCAGGCCCAGCGCGCTTTGGAGATAGAAGCTGTCGCTGCGGCCGCGCGCAGCACTTTCAACAATCAGGGCTTTGCCCGGCGCTTCGCGGCGAATGGTGAAATAGAATTTGTTGTCGGGGGCAAAGTCGCTCGGATCCCGACCTCGATGACGCATCGATTTGCGCCCTCCGTCAAATTGAATCCGGTGAACTCGACTGACCTTGGTTTCTCGCGAGTTCAGGCTGACCTCGCGTTTCTCAACCGTCTGATCGTTGATCTGAAAATCAATCGCCAGTCGTTCGCGCGGAGTGTCGCTGAAGTTACTCACCTGCACCGACAAATTTTCCAGATACTTTTGTCCAAAGACCAGACCGTGCGCATCGACTCTGGTCACAGCAACATTCGCCGCCGGATTGTTTCCGCCCACATCAAACGTTTGCAGCTGGATATCGCTGCTGAGTTTGAAAGTCGCGTTCGCCTGGTTCCAACCCGTGGCCTGGAAATCTGAGATCAGCACTATTCGCCTCGGCTCCGGCCGTCTTCAATTCACCAAACAGCGATTCAGCGCCGCGCAGGGCCTGTTCATAATCCGTCCCTTCCCAGCCGGCGTTCAGACTTCTGACCGCGGATCGCAGCCGTGCCTTATCGGCCGTGAATCGACTAATCACTTCGTATCGCTTTCCAAAAGTGATCAGCGCCAGGCGCTCATCGTTGCGGGCCTCATCGATTACCGCGCCGGCCCTTTGCGTAGCGGCGGCAAACATTTGTTCACGCCGCATGCTGAGAGAGGCATCAATCAGAACAACCGTGGCGCCGGCTGAGCCGCTGTTTTGGGCCGCACTCCGCCGGGAAAGAAGGGCCGGGTAAACGCGATCACAATTAACAGCAGTGCCAGGCAACGAAGGATGAGCAGTAAGAGATTACGCAGCGTGCGGCGGCGAATAGTGCGCTGTGGCACCTGGCGCACAAAGGTCAATGCGCGGAAATTCGACCTTGCGCGCGCGCGTACGGCGCACAAGATGCACCAGGATCGGCGCCGCCACCGCCGAGATGCCCAGCCAGAAAAGTGGATTAAGGAACCACATACGTCTTATCTGTCCTATTTGTCCTATCTGTCCCATGAGACGATATGGGACTTATAGGACTCATGGGACCTATGCTCCTCCGCGACAAAAACGAAAACAACGCGTAATCCAAAGGCTGATCCGTCGTGATCAATTCATAATCGACCCGATTAGCGGCGGCGCAGCGGCGCATGGCGTCGATGTGCTCGCGCATCCGCGCGCGATAACCACCCATCACCACGTCCGGCAGCACCGGCATCTGTTCGTTCGTTTCTGAATCTTCCAGCAGCAGAATCGGATCGTCGAAGTCGAACTCGATCTCGTTCTTGTCGAGCACGTGAAACGCCATCAGGTCATGCCCGCGAAAACGCAGATGCTGAAACGCCGACTGCAAGCGTTCCGACTCGATCGTAGAAATCCGAGATCAGGATCACGATTCCGCGGCGCGTCAGGATCTCGGCCAATTCGTGCAGCGATTCAGCCAGACGGGTTTCACCGCCGGCTTCCAGCAGTGACAGTTGGCCAAAGATCGTGCGCATGTGACCCGTCCGGCTGCGCGCCGGAACATGCGTGTGGACATGCTGGTCAAAAGCCACCAGCCCGACCGCGTCCTGCTGGCGATTCAGGAGATACGCCAGCGAGGCCGCCAGAAATTTCGCGTATTGCAGCTTCGGGATCCGTTTTCCCTGCGAGTAGCGCATCGACGCGCTGGTATCAATCAGCAGGTGACATTGAGTGTTGGTGTCAGCGCGATATTTTTGATGAAGTAGCGATCGGTGCGCGCGAGCAGACGCCAATCGAGGTAGCGCAAATCATCCCCGGCATTGTATTGACGATATTCGGTGAACTCGGTAGAGAAGCCGGTGTAAGGCGAGCGATGCAGTCCCGACATGAATCCTTCGACGACGGCGCGGGCCAGCAACTCGAGCGAGCCAATCCGGGCCAGGACTTCGGGATCGAGAAAGCGCGCCGGGCCGGGTGAGCTGGGCACACCAGGCGTTGGGTTGGTTCGCTGCCGCGGTTGTCTTTCGGTTCCACCACATGGGTTTAATCAATTTGTTCGGCTCTGAGGTCAGTACCGAGAGCGATAGCGACCGGGTCGATCTCAATCGCGAGTCTGAAGCTACCCGGTCGCTATCGCTCCCGGTACTGACCTCATCACGCAGGACGCGCGCCTACCAATCACAGCCCGCTCTTCGGCTCAGGCACGACTTCGATCAACTGCTTGATCACCTGATCGGAATCAACCTTTTCGGCCTCGGCCTGAAAATTCAAAAGCACGCGGTGACGGAGCACTGCCGGCGCGACCGCGCGCACGTCTTCGCAGGAAACGTTGTAGCGGCCGCGCAGAATCGCCCGGGCCTTTCCGCCCAAAATCAGGAACTGCGAAGCGCGCAATGAACCACCCCAGGTCACCCACTTATTGACGAAGTCCGGCGCCGCCGGCGTCCCGGGCCGGCTGGCATTTACCAGACGCACTGCGTACCGGGTCACCGTGTCCGAAGCCGGCACTTGCTTCACCAGTCGCTGGAAAGCTGTGATTTCATCCGCGGACATCACGGTCGCAAACTGAAGGTCCTGGGGCGACGTCGTTTGTTTGACCACCGAGACTTCCTCTTCTTCAGGCAGGTAACCAATCTTCACATTGAACATGAAGCGATCGAGCTGCGCTTCCGGCAAAGGATAAGTGCCTTCCATCTCGATCGGATTCTGCGTGGCCAGCACAAAGAATGGACGCGGCAGATCGTAACTCACCCCTGCACCGTCACTCGAGCCTTCCTGCATGGCTTCGAGCAAAGCGGCCTGGGTCTTGGGCGGCGTGCGATTGATTTCGTCAGCCAGCACGATGTTGGCGAACAACGGCCCGCGAATGAACTGCATCGCGCGATGACCGGTAGCGCGATCCTCTTCGATGATCTCGGTGCCGGTGATGTCCGCCGGCATCAAGTCCGGCGTGAACTGAATGCGTTTGAACGAGAGGTCGAGCACGCTGGCGACGGTGCGCACCAGCAAAGTCTTCGCCAGCCCGGGAACCCCGGTGATGATCGAATGGCCGCCAACAAACAGCGACAGCAGGACCTGTTCGACCACGTCGTCCTGGCCGATGATTGCTTTTCTGATTTCTCTCAGCAGTGACTCGCGCGCGTAACTGAGCTTGTCCAGAAGTTCTTCGTCGTTGATTACCGATTCTTCAATCGCCATTTGTTGTCCTCTCTTAAGATTGGCGTTCTCGCCGTGTCAGAAGCCCGACCGTCGGAGGAGGGCTCAGCTCGTCAGCTAAGGTAGCCCTTGCTTACGCGCGGGCTTCTGAACACACGGACCATTCTGTGCCCTTCACTGTCCCACAATTTTCAACAACAACTCCTGTGCTTTCTCGTAACTCGGCGCCGCTTCCAGGGCGCGCAGGACTGCGTGCTTCGCCTCCGGCTGCTTTCCTAGAAGATGATAGGCGCTGGCGACATTGTAATTAGCCTCAGCCACGTTGGGCGGATCCAAAGCCAGCGCGACGCTGAAACTCCGACAAGGCTCCGGCATACTGTTTTTCTTCGAGGCTGAGTTCGCCGGCCTGCGTGTGCATCGCGTACTCAAATGGACTGACATAAAAGCTCAGCCGCAGGGCTTCGAGCGCGCCGGCCTGATCGCCCATCTTCATGCGCAGATTCGCCAACGCCTTTAGCGTCGGCAAGCTGTTTTCGTCGTACCTGGCATGCGCAGCCAACACCTCCGCAGCCTGTTTGTGGTCACCCTTCTTTTCAAAAATCTCTGCCAGGGCGTCATAAGCGTTCCCTTCGCCGGTGTAATAAGGGAATAGTTCGATGGCGCGTCTGAAGTGCACCACCGCATTCTCAATCTCGTTGTCGGCGCGAAACAGGTGGCCGGCGCGCAAGTGCAGCGCGAAGGTGTCCTGGGTGGCCAGCATTTTCACCACGTCTTCTCTTCGTCAATGAAGCGGCCACATTTGATTCCGTCTTCAGTGCGTCCTGCATCGGGCGAGTCTTTGCCTGCGACATACTCCTTGAAAGCCCGATCAAAATCGCTCTCGCTTAACTTCAGCACGCGAGTGAGGATGTCCGCCGTCGTCGCCTTTTCACGATAGAGCGTCAGCATGCGCAGAATCGCGTCGAAGCCGAACCGATCGACGATGAACTCGCAAACCTGCGAGGCCTGAAAATACGCAATGCCCAGGTCTTCAGGCGAACGCGGGTGCTGAAAGCCACCATCGAGGTCGGCAATTTTGTGCCAGCGGCCGGAAGCAAAAGCGCTCAAAAACATCGGGTTCCAGTCGTCGCCCCAGCCCGGCCGCGCCTTGCGTTCTTCATACACCGACAAGCCTTCCGAGAACCAGCGCGGAATCCGGTAGTCGGTCATCTGCAGGGTGATCACGTGTGTGTATTCGTGCCAGAGGGTGCTGCCCCAGTTGAATTCGCCCGTCGGGCGCGCCGAAGGAGAATCAGCAGCGATGACCTGGCCAAAGCAAACTCCCAAGGCGCCGAGGCCCGGCAACCCAAGCGTGCGCACCGCAAAATCTTCGTGATTCGGAAACAGCTCGACCGTGATTGGCCCCTGCGGAGTGAAATGATATTTCGCGGTAAGTTTGGTCGCAGCTTCAGCGAGCAAATCAGCTGCGTAGGGCGCGACTACATCACTCTCTTTGGCGTCAGCTTTGATCAAAAACGCGTCATGCTTTGTCTCGCGATAGTCCTTCATCGTGTCCAACAGGTCGAGCGTGTTCTTGGCCCAGATGTTGTAAGGATCGCCCTTAAATGACTTCTCAACTTCGGCGCGTCCCTCAGCCATCTCCCCGAGGCGCAAGAGCGCCATTCCCAGATCCAAATGCGCTGACCAAAGACGCGGGAAAGTTCGATTGCTCGTTTGGCAAAAGCCGCCGCCTGCGAGGTGCGACGAGTCATCGTGGCGTAGTGAGACAAAACGTTAAAGATCAAACCGTAGCGCGGATTGACGGCAAGCGCAGCGGCTACTTCCGGTTCGAAGTCACGATCCTGCAGGTAGAGCATGGCCGCCTTCAGTGCATGAGCATCGAGTGAGCGCGAATTAATACGGAAGGATTTTTCAATCTCAGCAGTTGCCTGAACGTAATCCCGCTCTTCTAATTCAACCCCGGCCTTGAACGTCAACGCGCCGACCAGATTTGGATTGATCTCCAGGGCCCGCGTGAGCGCCGCGAACGTTGCCTCGCCTCCTTCAATTCGCTTGTTTTGCGCCACGCCCACCAGCGCGCGCGCGCTGTTGGGATTGACTTGCAACGCATCGGTAAAAAACTGGGCCGCGTCAGCATAGTTGTATTTCTCGGTGAAGAGTTCGCCCGCACTCAGCTGGGCGTCGAGATAGGTAGGGTCAGCTGAGATCGCCTCGCGATAAACGTCGTTCGCGTCCTGGTATCTTCCAGGTGTACCAAAGCTCGCCCGACGGCGGTCAGCTCTGCGGCGGTGTCCGGCTGCTTTTCTTTGTAGTACGTAACCAGGGCCTCAAATATTGGACGCGCGCGATCTTCCTGTCCGGTGAGTTCGAGGACTTCGGCCCGACGCAGATCGCTGGATACTTTGTCAGCGGGAGATTTGGCTGCGTCCGCACTGGCGCGCTCAAACTCAGCGGAAGCTTCGGGGTAACGTCCGGTTGACGCGAACACTTCGGCCAATTGATGGCGTACGCCGGCGGCTGTTGCCGTCTTAAGCAGAAACTTTTTCGCAGAGGCTTCGGCTTCCACGTAACGTCCAGTCTCAAGGTAAGCGCGCAGAAGATTCTTCTCCGTCTCGGCGTCTTCTGCGTTCGTTGTCAGCCGCGCCGTCAGGAGTTTGATAGCGTTCTCGTAATCACCCTTTTTCAGTTCGGTGACGCCGGGCAGGTCGTCAGATTGAGATTGGGCGAATGCTCGCGGAATAAGAGAATAGAAACAAGCGATGGCGCCGGCCAGAGCAATGCCGGCGAGAAACATCCCGCATCTGCGCGGGCGCATGTCGTGTCTGGCTCTTTTCTTTAGCGGTAACCATCGATCTTAATAGACAGGATTAACAAGATGAATAAAATTGAGCCCGCCGTGCGGTCCGGTCGTTGATCATCTTGTCAATCATGTAAATCCTGTCCAACTTTTCTTTTTCCATCTTCCTTAACCAAGCGGTACTTATTCATCGCTCTTATCTCACTCTTCCGTCGGCGACGCCGCCCCTTGCTTGATCGCGCGATTCACCTTTGCCAATTCAATAAACAATTTTTCCAGCTGTGTTTCGTATTCCGCCTCGGGCATCACACTCTTGCGCCCAATCAGTTGGGCAATCTCTCCTTCGAGCCGCGTGCGATCGCGCATCAGCCTGGCCACCGCCGCGTTGGTTGCGGCCTGCTCGACGCTGAGCGAATCGAGATACGTCGCCCGCGCCAGCAATCCATCGCCGCCTTCAGGCTTCGGTGGCCGACGCCGTCACCGTTGTCTTCCAACAGCGCGTGCTCAGTCGCCAGCCGTCCGGCGCGCGTATAAAACTCGGCCGTCAGACGGTTGGCATAGATGAACGCTTCCGAGCACTGAGATGTGACCATCCTGATCCGTATCCGAGTCTGCCGCCAGCATCGCCGTGAGCAGATACTCCATGAACCTTGTGGCATTGGTCTCTTGTCCACTGCGCGTGGCCGTAACGACAATCCGCCCTTTGGCGGCCAGAGGCTTGATGAATTCGCCGCTGGCGCTGGCCATATTGAAAACCACCACTCGCCGCGTCGGCAGAGCTGAGAGCATGACGTTGTATTCGCTCGCGGAAAGGTCTGGTCCAACCAGATTGAACTTCGCTTCCTTATCGAATGAACCATGCCCGATCAGGAAAACAAAGAGCACATTGTTTGCGTTGAGCTCAGTGCGCAAGCCGCTGAACGCGTCTTTACCTCTTCAGCCGTGGCCGGCGCGGCGGACGAGTCGGCAGGTTTCTCAGTCAGCAGCTTCACGTGATCCTTGGCAAACCCAAACCGTCCCAACAAAGCCGCGCGCAGAGACGTGGTCCATTGATCGAATTGCTTTGGCATAGGCCGGTTCGCCGCTCGCACCGTTGATGATCAGGGCGTACTTGTTTGCGTCGACGGGGGCGCTTTTGGCTGAAGACGCTGGCGAAGAATCTGGTTTTGATTGCGATGGGGAGAGAGATGGCGCGCCCAACGCAATTACAAAGATTGCCAACAGCGACGCGAGCTGGCGAAAGCATAACGCCGGGGGCGTAAGCCCCAGGTCGATCCCATTGTTACAAAGAGATAACCCGTGAAACGGGCGACAGCCCTTTATCTTGCTTTGCAACCATGTTCAGAGCATGTTGGCCGGCATCTTAGAAATTAGTTTCCGTCGATCGGCTGTCGCCCGCTCCCGCGGGCTCTTCTCACGCCAGTCCTTCGCGCTTGCGCAGAAACCACTCGGCGCTGAGCAACCCCATAATCAGAAAAAGTTAATCGGCATGTCCCACAAATCTTTGGTGACGCGTTCCGAATAAGGTGTCTTACGGTAAGTCAGATCGTCCAGCAAAGATTGCAGGTCGCCGAGCTGATAATACTTGCCACCGGTTTCGGCTGCAGATACGTTTCAATAGATCGCTGTTCTGGGCCGCACTGTAGAACTCCCGGTTGAGATCACTCACCAGCACACGTCGACTTCGCGCCAACCTGTCCCAGGGTGGCGCTGGTGGCAACCAGTTCGATGCCGTGCTGGCCCAACTCGTCCGCCTTGAATTCGCCTGTGTAAACATTTGCATCGTTGATGCTGGTGAACTTCAAAGGCACATCCAGCGTCGCTCCGGATGGCTTGGTAATGCGCGCTGTGGCCCGCGCATCGTTCACCGGGTTGTAATGTTTGTCGCGAATGTCAGCCACCACGCGCACGGTATCGTCCATCACATAAACGTCCTGCTCGGCGCCCGTTTCAATCTGATTTCGGCGTATTGCTGACCAGATAGCGCAGCAGCTGGCGCCAGAAAGTTTCGTGCGCATTACTCTTTGAGTCCATTCTCATCCGCCAGCGCCAGGTGTCGGTCGCGGTAAATGCCAGGGTCTGGCCGCGTCCATACCGCTGCAAAGCGAGCAGCGGCACCGGCGGTGAAGATGCACCCGCGCGTTTTGCTTCGAGTAAAACCGCCGCGCCCGGCTTCACGTTCTTCAGGCCTTCGGAAATTGAGATGGGCGGGAGATCGTTCCAGGTCTTTTGACTGACGGCGCGATCTTCGTTGAGGCGCGTTATCGGATGTGTCTGGCCGGCGCCGGTAAGTTGCGGCTTGTAGAGAGGAGCAAACGACTCACTGTCGGCTACGTTACGGCCCTCGAGTGTCAGCGGCAGCAAGTCAGCAATCAGCGTCCCCTTATATTTTCCGCCGTCGAATGACAGTCGGCCGCCAAGCGCCAACAGTCCGCCGCCACGACGCGACACGAAAGCCTCGATGTTGCGCAGCTGATCAATGGTAAAGAAGCTGGCCTCGACACTGCCCAGCACCAGGCCGTCGTAAGCAAAGAGTTCTTCTTCAGTTTTGGGAAAGCCGCTAACCAATTCCTGCTGCCCGCCAATTCCCTGCCGGTAGAATTTATTTTCTCCGGTGCGCTGAAGCGAGACGAGGGCTGATGTTCTTTTCAGTAGGCGCAAGTGATTCACGAATCTTGCCGAGTTCCCAGCGAGGCTCGCCCTCGACATGCAGGATTCGCAAAGGTCCTTCGATGACTTCGACCAGGGCTTCCTGCTTGTTGTTCTCGATCGTGACTTCGCCGTCAAGCGGCGTGATCTCTACGGTGTAACGACGGAAACCCGGATTCGAGGGAATAATCTCGAGGTTGACCGCCTGGGTGTCATTGCCGCGCAGGTTGAACTCTTCAGTCTTAATCGCGCGGCCATCTTCGCGGATACTCATCAGGACTTTCGTCGCGCCGTAACCACTGAGGCTGACAAACGCTTCGATGTTGGCTCTCGATCCGACCAGCACGCGGCGCGGCAGATTCATCCGCGTCAGCTCTGCGTCCAGCGGCCGCGCCGTATCGCCAACACCGATGGTGTAGACGGGCACGTCGCGCGCGCGCAATTCTCTCAACGTGGCGCTGAGGTCGCGCGAAACATTCGCAGCGCCGTCGGTAGCCAAAACGATCGCCGACAGCGGCATGCCCGAAGATCGTTTTGCGATCTCATCGAGCGCGCCGGTCACATCGGTCGTGCGACCCTCGCCATAGAGCGTGTTGCCGTCCGGAACGCCGACCACCTCGCCGGAAAATCCGTAAAGGTTGGTCTTGAACTTTTCTTCCAGACGGCTGATGAAGGAATTCCGGCCGGCAGCCTGCGGCGACAGAAGCATTTGCTTCGCATACTCGAGGCGGGTCGCCCGGCCCGGCGTATCCTGAAGCTTCATGCTCAGCGAGTCGTCAATTGCCAGCGCCACATAACTGCTGCGCGGCACTACAGACGACACCACTACCACGGGCTTCAGCAGCATGAAAATCACCAGCGCAATCAGCGCGGTGCGCAGCGTGGCGAGAATTACAGTCGTGCGCTTTGAGATGCGGAGCCGCGGCCGGATATAAACGAAGTAGATAAAGACAGCGAGCAGGATGGCGAACAGAACGAGGAGCCAGACTCGCGGGCGCACATCGAAGCCAAACTGGCCGTTAGTAAAAACGGCCCGCTCGTGTCCGAACAGGAACCGCGAGAGTGAATCCCATCATGTTAAAGGTCGAGCATTATACCGGACACCGCCTCTGACAGATGTTAATTAGTGCAAACACTTCCGTCTACAGATTAATAGTTGCTAAGACGCCGCCCGACCCTCTGAGTTACCTGAGGTCAATGAGCATTTCAATCCAAAAATTTGTAGCGACGTACAACGACTTACTCAGGATCTCCCCGGCGGCATTGCTGGACGGTGACTTGAATCCGCAAATTAAGAACCGGGGATTTCACAAGGGGAGTTCAGAGTAAGCTGAAATGATTGAGCTTCCAAGCGATTTGGGTGGTTGAATCCCGGGAGAGTCGTGAGGTGGGGCCGACTTCCCCGTTAGATTTCGCGCCGACGCCGGAGGTCCCATCGGGCTCTGCCCCTCGATGTGCGGAAAAGCTCCGCTTTTCCGACGCGCCGCTAATCATTGGGCGGCTACGCCGCCTCTGTGATCATGAATCAATGGTCTTAAATTATCGCGGCGTAGCCGCCGGGTTTCTTAGACTTCGAGGACGGAAAAGCAAAGCTTTTCCGCATCGAAGGGCAGAGCCCGAAGAGAGAACATCTCAGCCTCAAGATTCCCGGAATATTTTGCGCTCGCGCCTCCTGAGTGAGTCGCAGAAACACCTGCTCGAGAGATTCGCGCTGGGGCGAAAGCTCCATCACGCTAAAGCCGTGCTGTACCAGCAGGGCATTCACCAAAGGGATTTCATCTTCCGCCATTTTGACCTGAAGGGACTGATCGCCGTTCCGATTCAGGAAAAGACGCGGGTTCTTCGCAAGCAGTTCGTACGCCTCAGCCACGCGATCGACCCTTAACTTGATCCAGCTGCCTTTGGCAAACAGGTCCGCAACCGGCCCCTGGTAAAGCAACCGGCCTTCTTCAATGATCGCCACCCGGTTGCAGATTTGTTCGACCTCGTGGAGCAGATGGCTCGACAGCATGACAGTCAGACCAAGTTCATCTCGCAGCCGGCGAACCAGTTCCCGAACCTCGCAGAGTCCCTGCGGATCAAGACCGTCAGTCGGCTCGTCCAGAATAATAAATTCGGGATTGGGCAGCAGCGCCTGGGCAATACCAAGACGTTGTCGCATTCCATGTGAATAGACCCGCACCGGATCTTGAGCGCGTTCGCGCAAGCCGACGATTTCGAGCGCCCTATCAATCTGCTGTCGCTCTGCGCCGCCGGACATCGCCGCCAGCATTCGCAAATTCTGTCGCCCGGAAAAATTTTCATAAAACGCCGGCGCTTCGATGATCGCGCCGGTGCGCCTCAACGCCTTGAGCGGTTGGCGAGACATGTCATGCCCGAGGACGCTGACGCGACCCGACGTCGGACGCACCAGCCCCAACGCCATCCGAATGGTGGTGGATTTTCCTGCACCGTTCTGGCCGAGAAAACCAAAAATGTCCCCCCGCTCAACCGTCAAAGACAGACGGTCCACCACCGTTCGGCGCCGGTACCTCTTGGTCAACTGCTCAGTTTGTAAGACAGGTTGGGTCATAAGGTACGCACGCCTCTGGCGTGCTTTAGGCTGTGACTGGAGCACGCCGGAGGCGTGCGTACCGACTGCGAAATCAAAGCGCGACCTCGACAAGCAGTGGCCAATGATCCATGCGGCCCACATCGGCGTTGCGCAGGACCTCTGCCCGGCGCAGCAGAACCTTCTCCGGCGGCCCGAAGAGATAGTCGATCCGCCGTTCATTAGCGGCCGTCTCTCCGGCTTCGCGGCCCAGATCGCGAAAGTACTTCAGCGCGTAACTGTAGGCCTCGCTATCATTCTTCACGTTGTCTGTGTACAGATGTCCGGCGTCCTTCGGGTTCAGCTCGAAGTTGAAGTCCCCGCCGATAATGACAATCGATCCTGAAGAACGCTGACGCGCCCAATCGACTACTTCACCAGTAAATCTCTCGCCTTCGGGCCGCGCTGAAGGCGTCCGCATGCGCGCTCATCAGGACCAATTCCGGCGATTGCGCCTTCAGGTGAAAGATGGTCGCGATGGCAAGCCTCCCGTCCGCCGGCAGGGTTTCAAATCTGGCGTCCCGATCTTTGACTAGCACTGCGTCCACGCGATCCGCGTTGCCCGGCGGCGCGACGGCGCCCTTGTAACGGCCGTGCAGGTGACCGAGCAGAATCTTGAGCTGCTCGGCGCCGGTCAATTCCTGCAATGCCACCGCGTCCGGATCGTTACTCAAGATTGTTTCGGCGATCGCTTGCAGATCTTTGTGTGAGCGCGGCTGTCGTCTTCGAGTTCGGCATAACCAATGTTCCAGGTTATCAGGCGCAGGTGAGGACCATCGTGCGAACCTGCCGAGCAGCAACGATCGTTGAGCCGCCACGGATCAAACCGGGTCGCCGCGCCGATCATCGAACAAGCAGAGAATCAGCAGTACAACCTTGGCCCACATCTTCAGGTGGTTGATGTCCTTTCGATCGAAGATGGCCACTGCCAGAAGCAGAATGCCGAAGATGTAAGCGCCACAAATGCTCCCGTAACGTCCCAAACTTTGCCAGGGATTTCGGGCTTGAAGACGTCACGCCAAAAGTCCATGTCGGTAGTGAAGAAGTAAGTGCCGCAGGTGCTCAAAGAATTCAACCCGGCCGACTATGTGGAAGACCAGATAGAGGGCCAGCGTCGCCACGGTCGCAGTAGCCGGATTATCGAACAGCACTGAAAACAACATGGCCACGGCGGCGATCACCAGCAGGGCCCACGTGCCTGAGACGCTGGCATAAGCAAATCGCCAGAGGGCCTCGTCGCGCAACAAGCTTGCCGGGTTCATCCACAAGATTGAGCGCGCCCGGGATACAGTTGCAGATCGCCCCAACCCACGAAGAGCAAGCCCACCAGCAAATTCAGGCCGATAAAAAACGCCACCAGCAAGTAGGTATAAAAGGCCACCACCAGGAATTTCGACAGCACCAGCGAGACCCGCGAGATCGGACGGACGCAGATCATGCGCAGCGTGCCCGTCTGGCGTTCGCCGGCAATCTGCGAGCCCGCCAGTCATCGTCACAAAAATCGGGATCAGCAGGCTGAAGGAAAACATCACCGAGTAAAGCGCGAAGGTCAGGCCGTTGAAATAACTCTTCGATTCGTAGGTGTATTTGAACTGGGCCGTAGCCTGTTCTCCGGCCTTGCGCTCGGCGTAGGTGTAAAAACCCCAGAGCATCAACGCCACGAAAGATCGTCAGCGCGATGAACGAGAGCAGGAAGCTCGCGGAACGGACCAGCTTCAGGGTTTCGAGTCTTAATTGCGTAAACATTTTCCAGCTCGCGGTCTTCTTCGCTTTGAGATCCAAATCTTGATCGTGAACAGGCGGGCAGCGTGACGATACCTCGATGAAGAGTTCAAAGAACGAGGGACAGCCACGAACCGTCTCTGTGGTCACCCACAACGGGAGATTTGAGCGCACATTTTCTTCGATGCGCACGATGGGCGAGACGTTACCGAGGACCTGAAGTGATTTACCGGGAAGCGGTTTCGTTCTTCGTTCCTCTGGAGAGAGTGGCTGTCTGAGCGATGGCTCTTGCCACTCCGATGCGCGGAAAGGCTTTGCCTTTCCGGCAATTCATAAATAAACTATTGAGGCTCCGCTCAGATTCGAGCGTAGCCTCAAACAATAGTGAAGAAGGCTTCATCGGAAAGGCAAAGCCTTTCCGCACATCGGGCGGCAAGCCGCTTTGGCTCAATTCTGAAGCGCTACTCAGCTCGTTGAAGGTTCACGTCTAATGTCGCGTGGTGCGACTGGATCGGCACGACAGATGAGCCAACGATGAGCAGCAGTACGGACCAGTACG
>ERZ1370068.1030-contig-10941_pt1 | contig 72571 bp, 121 predicted proteins | sample MGYA00561227_ERZ1370068 | MGnify/ENA primary metagenome ERZ1370068 (study PRJEB38410, sample SAMEA6850437) | metagenome | study: Metagenomic assessment of the ecological functions of the soil: analysis of the soil microbiota associated with the... | reverse complement strand
ATGTACTTCGTTCAGTTTTGTGTGCTCAGGGCCCGGCCCGGCCAGCGTGCGCAGATCGTCTTCCCAGCCCTTGAGCCTCTCGGCTCGCGCGGCGCCGCTGCTCGGGGGTTAGCTAGTTGTGCAAGCGCGCGATCAACCGGCAGTTGTGGTCGAACAGCCGGCTGTTGGTACGCGCGGTAGGCCGGCCGCGGTGACTGCTGCCGCATGGACGCGCGAACAGGCGCAGTGCGCCTCGGCGCTGCCGCGGTCAGCGTGCTGGGCCTGCAGCGAGCGCAGCGTCTCGACGATCTCGCGCTGGCGCAGTCTGCCGCTCGGCCAGCCAGCGCTCGGGATCGAATGGCGAGTCGGCGATGCCTTGCGCCAGCATCGCGCGCTGCGCGTCGTTGAGCTCGCCGTAGATCAACTCGGCTCTCGAAATCGCGCGTTTGTTCGACTCCTCTGAGCTGCTCGGCGCGCGTGGGCTGCAAGAACTCCTCGCGGAACTCGTCGTCGGCCTTGCGGTAGCGCCGCTCGACCGCGCTGCAGCTGCTGCGGCTTCAGCGAGCGCGCCAGCTCGGCCATCGCGGGCACTCCCTGCTCGTAGCCCGACCTCGATGCGCTTGCGCAACTCGTCGGCCCACTGGCACACCTCGCCCGGCGTGACGTCGTTCAGGATCTGCCGCTGCGGCGGTGGCCAGCGAGCCCGCGTAGTCGGACAGTTGCGTGGCACGATGCCAGGCAAACCAGTCGGCCAGGGCGTCGCGTGCGCGCTCGCCCTGCTTCAGCGTCGAAATCGACATAGCCGTTGAGCCACCAGTACATCAGGTCGGGCGCCTGGTTGTAGGCCAGCCGCACGGCGCTGCAGCCCGCCAGCAGAAGGCAGGCTGGCGCTCGATAATCCAGCATCGCAGGCGGCACTTGACGGACCAGGCACAACCCATGGCACTCGACATCGTCATTTTGGCAGCGGGCAAGGGTACACGGATGAAGTCAGCCCTGCCCAAGGTGTTGCATCGACTGCGCGGGTCGCCCGCTGCTGCTGCATGTGCTGGACACTGCGCAACGCTGAATGCGCAGCGCACGGTGATCGTTACCGGATATGCCGCCGGCCGACGTCGAGCGTTGCGTCGGCCGCGCGATGTGCGCTGCGTGCGCCAGGAGCCGCAGCTCGGCACCGGCCATGCCGTGCAGCAGGCCGCGCCGCTGCTCGACGACGATGGCACCACGCTGATCCTCAACGGCGACGTGCCGCTGATCAGCGCCGACACCGCGCGCGCATCTGATCGACGGCCTGCGATGGCGCGCGGCTTGCGCTGCTGACGCTGGAGCTCGACGACCCCAGCGGCTACGGCCGCATCGTGCGCGAGGGCGAGCGCGGTGCGCGCGCATCGTCGAGCACAAGGACGCCAGCGAGGGCCAGCGCGCGATCCGCGAGGTCTACACCGGCATCATGGCCGCGCCCACCGCAGCGCTGAAGCGCTGGCTGGCCCGCGCTGACCAACCACAACGCGCAGCACGAGTATTACCTGACCGATGTCGTCGCGATGGCCGTGGCCGACGGCGTGCCGGTGGTCGCGCACGCCGCACGACGACGAGACCGAGGTGCTCGGCGTCAACAGCCCGCGCAGCTGGCCGACCTCGAGCGCCGGCTGCAGCGCCGCCAGGCCGAGGCGCTGATGGCCGCCGGCGTGCGGCTGGCCGATCCGGCACGGCTCGATGTGCGCGGCGAGTTGTCATGCGGCAGCGACGTCGAGATCGACGTCAACTGCGTGTTCGAGGGCCGCGTGCGTGATCGGGCGATGGCGCGCGCATCGGCGCGCACTGCGTGCATCCGCGACACCGCGGTGGGCGCCGGCGCGGAGATGCATGCCGTTATTGCCACTTCACCGATGCTGCGTCATCGGCGAGCGAGCGCGCAGGTGGGTCCGTTCGCGCGGCTGCGGCCCGGCGCGAGCTCGGCGCCGAGGTGCACATCGGCAACTTCGTCGAGGTGAAGAACTCCACGCTGGCGCGCGGCGCCAAGGCCAACCACCTGGCCTACCTGGGCGACAGCACGGTGGGCGAGCGCGTCAACTACGGCGCCGGCAGCATCACCGCCAACTACGACGGCGCCAACAAGCACCGCACCGTGATCGGCAACGACGTGCACGTTGGCTCCAACTGCGTGCTGGTGGCGCCGGTGACGGTGGGCGACGGCGCCACCATCGGCGCCGGCAGCGTCGTCAGCAAGGCGGCGCCGTCGGGTCAACTGACGGTGGCACGGCGCGCGCACGTGAACTGGCGCGACGGTCTCGGCCATAGGCGTGAGGTCGTCGCGCCGGCTCAAGCTGACCGCAGACAGGCAAGCCCGCTGAAGCGACCGCGTGCGCTACGTGCGGGCAAGTCAAGCAGCCTGCCGCTGCAGCCATTCGGCGAACACCGGTGCCTGCATCGGCAGCGCAATGCCCGGCCCTTGCGCGTGGCCGCAGCCGATGCCTGCCAGCCAATGGCGCTGCTCGGCCGTTTCCACGCCCTTGGCGGTGACGCTCGAGCTGCAAGCCGCGCGCCATCTGGCACGATCAGCCGAGGCGATGGCCGCCGCACGCGCTGTCGCGGGCAGCGAAGCGACGAACGCACGGCCGAGGTTGAGACCTCGCACCGGCAGCGCAGCGCAGTTGCGACAGCGCCATCGTGCCGACGCCGAAGTCGTCGATGGCCACCGTCACGCCCAGGGCCCGCAGCCGCGCCACCGCCTCGCGCAACGCCTGCGTGTCGTGACCGAGCGCCGCTTCACCGATGTCGAGCGACAGACGCGCCAGCCGGTGGCGACTGCTCGCACACCTGCTCGGCCACGCCCGCCACCGCCTCGAGCGGCAGCGGCAGGTTCGCCAGGTCGAGCGCCACCTCGGGCGGCGTGCCGGCCATCTGCGCCCAGCCGCGCTGCGCCGGCGATCGCCTCGTGCAAGGCCCAGCGCACGATCCGGCCGCATCAGCCGTCGCTCCTCGGCCACGATCGAGAAACTCTCGGGCGCCAGCCAGCCGCGATCGGGGGTGCTGCCAGCGGATCAGTGCCTGCACCTGCAGCCGGCGCGCCGTCGAGCGCGACGCGCGGCTGCAGCATCAAAGCGAACTCGTTGCGCTGCAGCGCCGCTGGCCAGTTGCCCCTCGAGCACCAGCGCGGCATAGGCATGCGCGGCCATCTCGGTTTCGAAGAAGCGGCACGATGCCGCGGCCATCGGCCTTGGCCACGTACATCGCGGTGTCGGCGTTCTTGATCAGCTCCGATGGCAGGCGGCCGTCGTGAGGCACCATCGCCACGCCGATCGACGGCGACACCACGATGCTCTGCCCCTGCACGGGTACCGGGCCCTGACGGCCACCAGCACGCGCTGCACCAACTCCTCGACGACGCGGCGATCGGCCACGTCGGCCAACAGCACCACGAACTCGTCGCCGCCGAAGCGGCCGACCAGATCGGCCGGGCGCACCGATTGCACGATGCGGTGCGCCACCGCGCTGCAGCACGGTGTCGCCCACCAGGTGGCCCAGCGAATCGTTGATGCGCTTGAAGTGGTCGAGGTCGATGAACAGCAGCGCCGCGCGCGTGGCCGCGCCGCCGGCCAGGCGCGACGCCAGATGCTCCATGAAGTGCGCGCGATTGGGCAGCCCGGTCAGCGCGATCGTGGTGCGCCAGGTACTCGATGCGCTCCTGCGCCTGCAGCCGATCACGGATGTCGCGCACGATGGCCATGCGCAGGCGCTCGCCGCGGCGCGTGATGGTGCGGCCGATCGACTCCATCGAAATGCGCTGGCCGTCGGCGGTGAGGCCAACCAGCTCGTAGCGCTGCTCGGACGCCGCGTCCATCACCGCCTGACGCGCGAACGGTACTCCGGCGCGACGAACTTCAGGATGCGGTGACCGATCATCTTGCTCGCTTGCGATGCCCGAGCAGCGTCACCAGCGCGCACGTTGACGTCGGTGATGACGCCGTCGCGGTGAAAGACGATGCCCTCGACGCTGGCGTCCATGAACTTCGACAGACGGTCTTCGCTTTCGCGCAGCGCCGCCTCGATCAAGCGGTGGTGCGTGATGTCGCTGATCAGAACGAACGCGCCCACCAGAGACGCCGTTGTCCAGGTGCGGCACCAAGCTCACCTCGATCCAGCGCGGCGAGCCGTCGGGCCCGGTCATCTTGCGCTCGTAGGAAGCGGCCTCGTTGTGCTGTGAGCAGCCGATCGACGTGCGGCTGGATCTCGTCGGACGGCCTGCGGCCCCACCACCTGAGCATGAAGGTGCGGCCGATGATCGACTCCGGGTCGTAGGCCGAACGCCTTGGCGTACTGCCTGTTGGCGTAGGCTGCAGCTCAGGCGCCCGGCCTCGTAGTAGGCGATCGGTGCCGGTACGCTGTCGGCCAGCAGCGAGAAGCGCTGCGCTTCGGCGCGCGCCTCGCGCTCGGCCAGGCGCTCGGCTGTGGCATCGCGCAGCACGCAGGTAAAGCGTTGTCACGCCTTCCAGCCAGCGCGCGCTCAGCTCGAACCAGGCCGGCGAGCCGTTGCCTTTGCTGCAACTCGAGCACGAAGTCGCGTTGCGCAACCAGCCGGGCGCGCAGCGCGCGTCTGCATCGCCGCGCTCAGGGTGTCCAGCCAGCAGCGCGCCTTCGGTGACCTCAGGCCCGAGCGCACGGCAGGCCTCGTTGGCGCGCTGCACGACGCCATGCGCGTCGAGCTCCATCGCAGGAGGGGCAGGGCCTCCCACGCGGCGTCGCTCGCTGGTCGTGCTGGCATGGCGCTCGTCTCCCGGATTGTTGGCACTTCGTTCAGCGGGCGCCGTGGCGCACGGATGATATCGGGCTCAAGCGGACAGTTGCGCCGCGGCCAGGCACAGATCGGCCCACGCGCGCGCTTTGTCTGCGGGATTGCGCAGCAAGTAGGCGGGGTGGTAAGTCACGACCACCGGCACATCGCGCCAGCGATGCACGCGTCCGCGCAGTCGCCCGATCGGCTCGGAACTGTCGAGCAGCGCCTGCACCGCAAAGCGCCCCATCGCCAGCAGCACGCGCGGTTGCACGAGTTCGATCTGGCGATGCAGGTAGGCACTGCAGCGTGCCAGTTCGTCAGGCTCCGGATTGCGATTGCGCGGCGGCCGGCACTTCAGCGTGTTGGCAATGTAGACCTGCTGCGCCGCGCTCGCTTGGCCGCGCGTCAGCCCGATCGCCCGCAGCATGCGATCGAGCAACTGGCCCGCCGCGCCAACGAAGCGGCTCGCCTTGCAGGTCTTCGTTCTCGCCGGGCGCCTCGCCGACGATCATGCAATGCGCCTGCGGGTGGCCGACGCCGAACACCGTCTGCGTGCGGCTCTCGCACAGGCGGCAGGCGCGACACGCAGCCACCCGCTCGCGCAGTGCGACCCAGTCGAGCGTTGCGATGTCGGGGTCGGCCGAGGGGGTCGCCTGGCAGTCGCGCGTGGGCGCGGCGGATTGGCTGCATGCGGCCGTGCCGGCAGCTCGGCGACCGTTGACGCGGGCGCAGCGGCCGCTTCGAGGCCCGGTTGGCGTCCACAGCGTGATGCCCATCGCGCCCAGCATGGCACGCTGCCGTTCAGTCCAGCGCATCGCCGTGCACCGCAGGCGCGCCCTCGGCGCCGGTCAGTTCGAGACTCATCACGAGCGCATTCTCGCGCGCCAGCGCACCGGCCGGATAGTAGCCACGGCGCAATCCGACTTCGCGAAAACCGTAGCGCCGATAGACCTCTGCGCACGCTCGTTGCTCGCGCGCACTTCGAGCCAGATGCGCTGCGCACCCAGCGCGCTGCCCTCGTTGACCAGGCGGTCGAGCATGGCCCGCGCATGGCCGTGGCGCTGGTGCTGCGGCGTCACCGTGAGGTTCAGCAGGTGCAGCTCCTGCACGCCCGGCATGGCGATGAAATAGCCGAGCCACGCGCCACCCGGCATCGATGCGCTTGCGCGCCAGGTAACCGGCGTTCAGCGAGTCGATGAAGTTGCCGCGGCTCCACGGAAACTCGTAGGCCGACGATTCGATGGCCAACAGCATCTCGACATCGGCGAGCCCGAGCGGCACGAATTGGGCTCGACCGTCGCTCACCACGGCGCCCTCATGCCAGCCGCGACGGCGGCACAGCCGGCGCGGCGCAGCGGCCTCGCGTTCGTCGGTGGTGAGCGCCACCTTGTCACGCAGGTACAGCGGGGACGCCTGCGCCGGCTCGATCATCGCCGCCCATCGGCGTGCGCTTGTCGGGCCAGCGCCAGCAGTGCCGCTGCACGGTCGGCCGCAGCGGGCAGCGCGCACCGCACCGTGGCTGGGCAAGCGCTCGCCGAATGCCGTCACGGCATTGCCGGCCACCACGCGCGGCGGCACTTGCGTTCCAACGCGCCGCCAGCGCCGGCAGCGCGTGTACAGCGCCGGCTGCGGCCAGCCACCTGCCAGCGAGCCGCCTCGAACCGATAGTGTCGCGGCATAGCGCCTCGTCCATGCGGGCATCGATTGCGACCCAGATGTCGCCCTCGGAGAACGCCGCTGCTGTGCGCGTGCGGCCTCGGCGACGATCAGTCAGGCTGTCGATGGCCAGCACCGGCTTGGCCGCAGCGAACTGCCAAGCCTTGCGCAACCGCGCACGCGCAGCGCAGCCCGGTGAACGCACCTGGGCCGGCTGCGAACGCCACGGCGTCGAGCTCGCCACCCGCAGGCCACAAGCGGCCAAGCCCTCGAGCGCCAGCCCGATGATGCGCGAGGACGCCAGCGCGCCGCCCGGCACCGTCGCGCAACCAGTCGCGACCTCGTCGCCGGCCACTGCCACCGCGAGCCGTTCCAGTCGAGCTGTCGAGCGCGAGCAGGCGAGCTGACATGGACAGCAGTTGTCGTGGACCGATGCGTCGGCGGCGCCTCGGTGCGCGACGCGCTAGAACGGACTGTTGCGGACGCGCGCGAGATCGGCCTGGCTGGCAAGCTGGCTATGCAGTCGGCGGTCCGAAACGCAGGTCGTCGGCCCACAGGAAGCTCGGTCGTGCGCGCCCGGTCACGCAGCGTGGACGTGGTGCAGTCGGGCGAGCGCAACGGCGCACGCGGTCGCCAATCGTTGGTCGCCGCCACCGGAGCTGCCTGGGTTGCGAAACGATCGCCACCGTGTCGTCGTCGGCCAATATCAGGCCCCAGAATCGGCCGTCCAGCGACTGGATGTCGACCCGTACCCGGGCATTGAACACTGACGGTCATGCACGAGAGCAGCGTCGCACGCCATGGTCCGCCAGTGGCAGATCAGCGCATACGGCGTGGAGCCGACCTCGTGCACGGTCGAGACGATCGCGCGACCGCCGAGGGCGATGATGCGGCTGACCTGCAGCGCCACGAGATGCCCGCGTGCCTGACAGCTCGCCCATCAGCGTGCCTGGCGGTGGGTTGCTGTCATCGCAGTGCTGCAAGCTTCTGTCGCCCTGACGTAGGTCTCGAAGAGGCTTGATGATGTCGTGCAACCCGACCATCACGACGTAACAGATCCTTCGACGGTCACGCCGGTGGCGGCGATCTGCGCGCAGAGATCTGGCCTTCGAGATCGGCGGCCACGGCATTGGGCACGGCGCGTGTCACCGCGGGCGACCCGGCTGCATTGCAAAAGTCGGTCGCGAACCCAAAGCTGGCTGGCCAATTGCTGCGACCAAATCGGCAGCAGCGCGCAATCGAAGACGTTGTCGGCGTTCAGCCCGTTGATGCCGCTAGCGTCAAGCCATCTGGGATCAGTCCGACCGTCTCGTCGCCAACGAAGATGATTCGGCTCGGCAGGAACGGTTCTGATCTGCGTGGTGCCGCCGCCGCACGAAGCCAGCCATGCCAGCAGCAGCCAAGGCATCACACGCAGGCCGCGACACCACACCTTCATTCCATCAGGTCATCTGCATGCGCGAAATCCATTTCGTCGAACGCGCATCTCAATGCGCGGCCGCACGTTGCAAGCGGTCGTTGACGCCTTCCCAATCCGGCGTGTCGGGCGGCTGCTCGACCCAGATCAGCTTGACGCCCCGGGCATCGAACGCACGCAGAACCGCGAACAGTTCGCGCGCCGCTGCCCCAGGGATCATCGGGCATCACCTGCACCAGCGGGTGACGCCGCGTCGCCGTCCGCGAATATACAGCCAGCCCCTTGATCGTCGCCGGTAGCACCTGCAGCGCCTCTTTCATCTCCTGGCTGCTCATCAAGCGCAACGTGGCGCGCGGTGCATAGTGACTCTCGAGCGTGCCCGGCGCAGCGGACTTTGCTCATCGGGTTCGTGCAACGAAGCACCCCAGCGCGTGCTCCAGCTGTTCGCGCGTGACCACGCCCGGGCGCAGCAGCACGGGTACGGCGCCCGAACAATCGACGATCGCCGATTCGATGCCGAGCTCGCAGGTGCCGCCATCGAGCACCATCAGCGCGGGGCCGAGCTCGTCGCTCACGTGCGTCGCCGCGGTCGGGCTGACTTGCCCGAAGCGGTTTGCGCTGGGCGCCGCCAGACCGGCAATCCCGGCTTGCGCGCAGCGCTCGAGCAGCGCGCGCGCCACCGGATGGCGCGGGCAGCGCAGCGCCAGCGTCGGCAGACCGGCGGCGGCCGCATCGGCACGGCTGGGCGCACGCCGCACGATCACCGTCACCGGACCAGGCCAGAACGCCGCGATCAAGCGCTCGGCAGCGTCGCGCCAGTTCGATCGCGAAGGTCAGCGCCTGCTCGCGGCCGAGCACGTGCACGATGAGCGGGTGATCGCTGGGCCGGCCCTTGGTCGCGAAGATCTGCGCAACGCGCGGCATCATCGTCGGCGTGCGCTGCCAGGCCGTACACCGTTTCGGTCGGTATCGCCACCAGGCCGCCGCTGGGCCAACAGCTGCGCGGCCTGCTCGATCGCCTGCTGCCTCGATGCGGACACGATGCCCATGGTCCGCCTCGTCACCAAGCCGGCAGGCCGAGCCGCTGCGCGGCCTCGCGCGCCGGCACATCGGCCGCTCGGTGGCACTGGCCGCCGTCAACGTCAGGTGCCCCATCTTGCGCCCAGGACGCGCCTGCAGCTTGCCGTACAGGTGCAAATGCGCACCGGACAGCTCCAAGACGGCGCGCCAATCCAGGGCGACACCGTCTGCGCCACAGGTCGCCCAACAAATTGAGCATCACGGCGTTGGAGTGCACGCGGGGCGCGGGCAGCGGCAGCCCCGCCATCGTGCGCACCTGCCACTCGAACTGGCTGACGTCGCAGGCATCGATCGTGCAATGACCTGAGTTGTGCGGCCGCGGCGCCATCTCGTTGGCGTACAGCGTGCCGTGGCGATCGACGAAGAACTCCACGCACAGGACGCCGACATAGTCGAGCGCTTGAGCGATCGTTCGCGCGGCTGCGTCAGCGCGCGTTCGCCAGCGTGCACCATCGATCGTGCGCGCCGGCCATTGCGTGACCGCCAGGATGCCGTCACGGTGCAAATTGCGAAACGGGGATAACTCACCAGCGCGCCGCCGCCGATCCCCGCGCCAGCGCCACACTGATCTCGAAGGCCAGGTCGAGCCGACGCTCGAGCACGCAGCGCACCGCGCCGAGTTGCCGCCACGCGCCGGCTAGCTGGTCGCGGTCATCGACGCTGCGCTGTCCCTTGCCGTCATAGCCGAGTTGCGTCGGTTTCAAGATGCCTGGCAGCAGCGCATCGGGCACCGCCGCCAACGCCGATTCGCAATCGATCACCACAGCGGAGCGCACGGCACGCCGCAACGCTGGAAAAGGTCCTTCTCGAGCGCCCTATCCTGACAGGTGGCCACCGCGCCGGCGCCCGGCGCTGCCGGGCACGCGCTCGGCCAGGCGGCGCAGCGCGAGCGCCGGGACGTTCTCGAACTCGGTGGTCACCGCAGCCGGCTTCGCGCGCCATCGCGTCGAGCGCCTGCTTCGTCGAGGTAGTCGGCATGCAGGTGGCGCTCGGCCACGCGGCCGGCAGGTGAGATCGCGATCGGGGTCGAGCACGACGCAGCGGTACCCCAGTCGTTGCGCGGCGTGCACGAACATGCGACCGAGCTGTCCACCGCCCAGCACGCCGAGACGTCGCGCCCGGCGCTAATGACGAGGCCACGCAGTCGCTCAGCCTCCGCCACGCGGCCGAGCGACCAGATAGCGAGGAACTAAGCGAACACCGCAGATCCGGCTTTGCCGGCCTGCTGTTGCACTCTCCCTGAGGGTGGCTGGCCAGGGCCGCTTCGGGGGTGGTTCATTTCAATTCGCTGCGTCATCGCGCGCGCGGCGGCGGTCTGGGCTGCGCGGTAGTGCTCCAGACGGGCGCGCAGCGCGGCGTCGCTCGCTGGCGAGCATCGCCACCGCGAACAGCGCCGCGTTGGCCGCGCCCGCCGCGCCGATGGCGAAGCGTGGCGACTGGGATGCCCTTGGGCATCTGCACGATCGAATGCAAGCGAATCGACGCCCTGCAGATGGCGGCTCGCCACCGGCACGCCGAGCACTGGCACGGCGGTCTTGGCGGCCAGCATGCCGGGCAGGTGAGCGGCGCCGCCGGCGCCGGCGATGATCGCCTTCAGGCCGCGGGCGAGCGGCACTTTCCGCGTAAGCGAACATGTCGTCGGGCATGCGATGCGCGGAAACCACCCGGCATTCGTGGGCACGCCGAACTCGGCGAGAATCGCAGCCGCGTGCTGCAGGGTCTCCCAGTCGCTGGACGAGCCCATCACGCACGCCGACGACGGGGATCTGTGGACGCTCACGGTCTCTCGCAGTCACTGAAAAGGGCTTGCATTGTAGGGGCCGCACCCACGTGACGGACCTGCACGCGTCGGTCCTGCCTCTTGCCGCATTTCTTTCGCCGCCATGATCGACATCACCATCCAGAACTTCGAATCCGAACTGATCCAGGCGTCGGCGCGCGCAGCCGGTGCTGCTCGACATCTGGGCGCCTTGGTGCGGCCCGTGCAAGTCGCTCGAGTCCGGTGCTGGAAAAGCTCGAGCGCGACTACGCCGGCGCGCTTCACGCTGGCCAAGCTCAACAGCCGACGAGCAGCCCGAGATCGCAGGCCAGCTGACCGATGCTTCGGCGTGCGCAGCATCCCGTTCTGCGTGCTGTTCGATCAGGGCCAGCCGGTCGACGGCTTCGTCGGCGCGCAGCCGGCAGGCAAGATCCGCCAGTTCCTCGATCGCCACGTGCCGAGCGCAGCGAAGACGTGCAGGCCGAGGCGCGAGGCCGAGGAAGGCCGAGTGCGCTGGAGCCGAGGGCGACGCCGAGCGCGCGCGCTGGCCAAGCTGCAACAGGCGGTGGCGGTGGCGCCGGCAACGACGCTGCCCGCTGCGACTACGTGAAGGCTGCTGCTCGGCTGAAGCGCGTGCCGCAGGCAGCGCATGGCGCTTCGATCCCATCGCCGGCAAGGTGCGCGCTCGACGGCCGCATCGCCGCGCTCGCGCTGTGGCTCGCAGGCCAGCGAGAAGGCCGTCATCGCATGCGCAGCACCGACGCGCTGACGAGCCGCCATCGCGGCCAACCGGCGCGACTTCGACGCCCGCTACGAGCTGGCGCAGGGCCACTTCGCTGGCCGGCCGCTTCACCGAAGCGATGGACGAGCTGCTGGAGATCGTGATGCGCGACAAAGCAATGGAACGAACAGCTCGGCGCGCAAGAACCTACGTCGCAATCCTCGATCTGATGAGCAAGCCGGCGCCCAAGGCCGCCGCGCCCGAAGCCGCCAAGGGCACGCTGGAGGTGGCCGGCAAGTCGGCCGCGGCGCCCAGCGACCCGGTGGTCGACCAGTACCGTCGCAAGCTCAGCATGGCGCTGTTCTGAGCAGCCTGGCCAGCAGGCGTCCGGCGGCGTCAGCAGCTTGAATTCCACGCTTTGCCCAGGCTCCGCACCGAGTCGCTGAACAACAAAGGACCCACCGTGTTCATCTCGCAAGCGCTTCGCGCAGGCGGCACCCGCGGCCAGTGGCGGCACTGAATCGAGTCTGCTCAGTCTGCTGCCAATTGTGCTGATGTTCGTGGTGCTGTACTTCATCATCGATCCGCCCGCAGATGAAGCGGCAGAAGGAGCACAAGGCCATGGTCGAGGCGCTCGCCAAGGGCGACGAGGTCGTCACATCGGGCGGCATGCTCGGTCGGGTGTCGAAGATGGGCGAAACCTACGTCCACATCGAAGTGGCCAACGGCGTCGGAGCTGCAGGTGCAGCGCTCGGCCGTCGTGCAGGTAGCTGCCCAAAGGCACGCGCTGAAGTGACACGCGACAGCGCAGCCGCGCTTGAGGTGCGGCGATGAACCGCTATCCGCTGTGGAAGTACCTGCTGCTGGCGTTCGCGCTGGCGGTGGGTCTGTTGTACACGCTGCCCAATTTCTTCGGCGAAGCGCCTGCGGTGCAGGTGTCCAGCGGCAAGGCCGACGCTCAAGCTCGACTGCCAGCGTCGTGCAGCGCATCGAAGCGGCGCTGAGCGCGGCGAGGCATCCAGGCGGACTTCGTGCAGTTCGAGGGCAACTCGGCCAAGGCGCGGTTCGGCGACACCGATACGCAGATCAAGGCCAAGGATGCGATCGCCAAGGCGCTCAATCCCGACCCCAGCGACCCGAGCCACATCGTGGCGCTGAACCTGCTGTCGCGCTCGCCCAGCCTGGCTGACCAAGCTGCACGCGCTGCCGATGTACCTGGGTCTGGATCTGCGCGGCGGCGTGCACTTCCTGATGCAGGTCGACATGAAGGCGGCGCTATCCAAGAAGAGCCGAGTCGTACGCCGGCGACCTGCGCAGCCTGATGCGCGACAAAGGGCATCCGCCACGCCGGCATCGCAGCGCGACGGCGAGACGATCACGGTCCGTTTTCGCTGACCGCTCGATGCTCGGCGCAGCGCAAACTCTGCTGGCCGAGCAGATGGCCGACCTGCAGTGGGTCGAGGGCGCCGATGGCAGCGATGTCAAGCTGACCGGCACGCTGCGCCCCGAGGCCGCGCGCCGCGTGCAGGACCAGGCGCTCAAGCAGAACATCACCACGCTGCACAACCGCGTCAACGAGCTGGGCGTGGCCGAGCCGGTGATCCAGCAACAAGGCGCTGACCGCGTGGTGGTGCAACTGCCCGGCGTGCAGGACACCGCCAAGGCCAAGGACATCATCGGCCGCACCGCGAACGCTGGAGTTCCGCCTGGCCGACATGACCCCGAGGCGCGCGGCCGCGCTCGACGGCCGCGGGCCGGTGCCGTTCGGCACGCGAGCGTTGTCGGCATCGGCCGCGGCGCACCGGTGATCGTCTACCGCGAGGTGGTGGCCTCCGGGCGACATGCTGACCGATGCGCAGCCGCGGCCTGGACCAGTACAACCAGCCCGCGGTGTCGGTCGACGCTCGACAGCAAGGGCGGACGCGCACTGCTGGAGATGACGCGCGGCAACGTCGGCAACTTCATGGCCGCGATCCTGTTCGAGAAGAACAAGGGCGAGGTGCTGACGGTCGCGCGCATCCAGGGCGAGTTCGGCAACCAGTTCCAGATCACCGGCATGGGCACCACCGCAGGCAGCCAACGATCTGGCGCTGCTGCTGCGCGCCGGCGGCGCTGGCCGCGCCGATGGAGATCATCGAGGAGCGCACGATCGGCCCGAGCCTGGGCGCGGAGAACATCGACAAGGGCTTGCACAGCGTGCACTGTACGGCTTCGCGCGCGATCGCGGCCTTCATGTGCGTGTACTACCTGCTGTTCGGCGTGTTCTCGACGCTGGCGCTGGCTGTCAACCTGCTGCTGCTGGTGGCGGTGCTGTCGATGCTGCAGGCCACGCTCACGTTGCCCGGCATCGCCGCCATCGCGCTGACGCTGGGCATGGCGATCGACGCCAACGTGCTGATCAACGAGCGCGTGCGTGAAGAGCTGCGCGGCGGCGCGCCGCCGCAGGCGGCGATCACACGCCGGCTACGAGCGCGCCTGGGCCACCATCCTCGACTCCAACGTGACGACGCTGATCGCCGGCCTGGCGCTGCTGGCGTTCGGCTCCGGGCCGGTGCAGCGGTTTCGCGGTCGTGCATTGCCTGGGCATCCTGACCTCGATGTTCTCGGCGGTGTTGTTCTCGCGCGGCCTGGTGAACCTCTGGTACGGCCGGCAGAAGCGGCTCAAGAGCGTGTCGATCGGCCAGGTCTGGCGGCCAGAAGGCGCAACGCCGCCGGTGCAACAAGGCTGAGGCGGAGCAGCGCAATGGAATTCTTCCGCATTCAGCGCGACATCCCGTTCATGCGGCATGCGCTGGTGTTCAACGTCATCTCGTTCCTCACCTTCGCGGCCGCGGTGTTCTTTCTGGTCACCCGCGGGCTGCACCTGTCGATCGAGTTCACCGGCGGCACGGTGCTGGAGGTCGGCTACGCGCAGGCGGTCGACATCAACAAGCGCGCGCCAGCGTCGAGGCGCTCGGCTTCGGCGAGGTGCAGGTGCAGAACTTCGGCACCTCGCGCGACGTGCTGATCCGCCTGCCGATTCGCGGCGACGTCAAGCAAAGCGATGTCGCCACGCGCGTCTTCGAGCGGCTGTGCAGCGACGAAGCGGGCCAGCTCGTCGCTCGCCAGTACACACCACGCCGCAAGGCGAGCAAGTGAGCCGCATGGCCTGCGTCGGCGGCCAACGGCGCCGAACCGATGCCGCCTGTCGCGCACCGAGTTCGTCGGGCCCGGCGGTCGGCGCCGAGCTGCACTGCCGACGGCCTGAAGGCGCTGGCCTTCGTGGTGATCGGCATCATGGCGTACCTGGCGTTTCGCTTCGAGTGGAAGTTCTCGGTCGCCGCCATCGTCGCCAACCTGCACGACGTGGTCATCATCCTCGGGCTTCTTCGCCTTCTTCCAGTGGGAGTTCTCGCTCGCCGGTGCTGGCCGCGGTGCTGGCGGTGCTGGGCTACTCGGTCAACGAGTCGGTCGTGATCTTCGACCGGATCCGCGAGGCCTTCCGCAGGTTCCGCAAGATGAACACGCGCGAGGTCATCGACCACGCCATCACCAGCACGATCAGCCGCACCATCATCACGCACGGCTCGACGCAGATGATGGTGCTGGCGATGCTGCTGTTCGGCGGGCCGACGCTGCACTACTTCGCAGTGGCGCTGACCATCGGCATCCTGTTCGGTATTTATTCATCGGTTTTCGTGGCCGCGGCGATCGCGATGTGGCTGGGCGTCAAACGCGAGGATTTGGTCCGCGCAGGAGGCAAGGACCGCGATCCCAACGACCCGAATGCGGGTGCCGTGGTGTAGAGTAAGGCCCGACCTGACTCGCACCACGACATGAACGCCGGCGCAGCGTCCAGCCATCTCGCCCAGCAGGCCAGACGGCTGTATGCCGATCACTTGATCGCGGCGCTGCCGCGCGCTGGCCAGCGCGGTGCTGGAGACGGCCCGCGTGTTGCTCGACAAGCCGGCAGTGCCGGCAGTCGTGCTGATGCGGCGACCTGTTCAAGGCCATGGAGCGCGCCGGCGGCGGCTGGCGGCACGGCATCGCCGACGGCCTGTACAAGACGTTCTGGCCAGTCGTTGTCGGCCGCTCGCGCGGCCGACCTTGCCGATGCCGGGCACCGGCGGCCTGTCGCTGGTCGACGACGACACCATCGAACGCGAGATCCTCACGTCGCGCCTGGCGCTGGCCATCATGGACCGCGCGTCGTGGGAGTTCGCCGACCTGCGCTCGCGTCTGGCGTCGCTGGAGCGGCGCTCCGAACTCGACGCCCACGACCCGGTGCGTGCCCACGTGCTGGCGCGCGTCGCGCTGGAGGCCTGGCGCAACTCCGGGCATGAGCCTGGACGGCTGGCGCGAGCTGCAACCGGTGGTGCACGAGGAGTTCGCGCACGTCGTTGAGGAGGCCTACCACGAGAGCCAACCGCTGGCTGATCGAGCATCGAGTGATGCCCGAGGTCGACCTGCGACCGCTGATTCGGCGCTCGCGCGGCGTCAACACCGGCGGCCATGTTCTCTGGGCGCCTTCGGCGCCAACCCGGGTGACGGCTGCGACCACCTCGGTGCGCGGCGGCCTGGGCGGCGCGGGCGGTGGCGCGCACGCGTGGCGTCGGCGACGAGACGCGCCTGATGACGCGCACCGGCCCGCTGCGCCGGGAGAAATTCCGGCGAGATCCTGAGCCGCTTGAACCGGCTGGTCGGCCAGTCAGTTGCCGGGCTTCGGCGACACCGGCGCAAATGAAGCCGGTGTCGCCGGTGCTGGCTGAAGCGATCAACCACGCACAGGTCAATGTGCAGCAGCGCCTTCGGTGGCGCGCACCGAGCGCGCCGACGCGCCACTGATCAGCACGCCGCAGATGCTGGCCGAGCTGCAGCAGCGCAAGCAGGCGCTCAAACAGGCCGCCACCACGCCGGTGGAGCGCGCGACGATCGAGATCGTGGCGATGATGTTCCAGTCGATCCTCACCGAGGACCGCATTCCGGCGGCGATCCGTGTCTGGTTCGCGCGATTGCAGATGCCGGTGCTGCGCGTGGCGGTCAGCGAGCCCGACTTCTTTGCCACCATCGACCACCCGGCGCGGCGCCTCATCGACCGCATGGGTGCCTGCGTGATGGGCTTCGACTCGTCAGCGACGCAGAACTCGGGCGAACGCCTTGAGCAAGGAAGTCAAGCGGGTGGTGCAGGTGGTCGAGGCCTACCCCGACACCGGCCGGCGCGTCTTCCAGACCGTGCTGGTGGAGTTCGAGAAGTTCCTCGAGCACTTCTTCAAGAACGAGAACGAGGCCACGCGCAAAGGCGTGTCGCTGGCCCAGCAGATCGAGCAGCGCGAGACGCTGGCGATCCAGTACACGATCGAGTTGCGCACGCATGCTCAACGAGGTGCCGGTGCAGGAAGAGGTGCGCCAGTTCCTGTTCCAGGTGTGGGCCGACGTGCTGGCCACGACCGCGGTGCGCTACGGCGCGCAGGCCGACCAGACCAAGGCGATGAAGCGCGCAGCCACCGACGTCATCTGGTCGGCCGGTGCCAAGGTCACGCGCGAAGAGCGCGCCGAGGTCGCTGCGGCGCCTGCCGCCGCTGCTCAAGATGCTGCGCGACGGCATGGCCTCGGCCGGGCATGAGCGCCGAGAAGCAGGACGAGCACATCCAGACGCTGAACAACTCGCTGGCGGCGGCCTTCACCGGCCAAGGCCGCGCGTCATCTCGAGCGAGCGCATCGACGACCTGACCGAGCGGCTGGAGTCGCTCGAGGAGCTGCTGCCCGACGCCGACAACGTGCAGATCGACGAGTCGATGGTGCTCGACCTGTCGGGCCACGAGAGCTCCGAGATCGAGGTGGTCGGCGAAGGCGGCTCGATGCCCACGCCGGCCATGGTGGCCTGGGCGCGCGAGCTGCAGGTGGGCAGCTGGTACATGCTCGACTACCGCGACCGCAACGAAGCCGGTGCAACTGGCCTGGCAGGGCTTGCGCAAGCAGCTGTCGCTGTTCGTTACGCCGCAGGGGCGCTGCGTGCTGTTTCACCAGCAACGGCTGGCGGCGTTTCTGCAGGCCGGCTTGCTGCTGCCGGCGCAGGACGAATCGCTCACCGTGCGCGCCACGCGCACCGCGCTGGCCAAGCTCGACGCCGATCCACTCGCCTGTTGAACTGATATAGCCGTCGTCTGGCTTCGGCACGCCGCGACACTGGCTCAGGCCGCGCGTCAGTGGATCGAGCGCTGCTCGGTGTTGACCGACAGTTCGTCGAGGATCAGCGCGTCAGGCTCCTCGCCGACGCTCCAGAACACCATCAGCACGATCACCTTCAGGTGCTTCGAGGTCGATCGGCGCCTCGCCGGCCGCCTTGGCGCGATCGAGCACCATCTCGCGCATCGATGGCGACCAGCACGCCCGAGGACTCGAGGACCGTGATGAAGCCAATCGACGGCTCTGCCAAGCAATTCGCGCTCGGCGCATCGGTGTACACGCGCATGCCGCGCGCCGACTGCGCATGCGGCGGCGGCCTGTGCGCCTTGCGCCAACCCGTGCGAGCCAGGTCAGCGCATCTTCGATCTCTTCGCTTTCGAAAGCCCACTGCCGACAGCTTGCGTGTCAACTGCTCATGTTTCGGGACACGCGTCAGGGACGCCAGTAGTTCTCGATACACACGTACACCAACACGTCGAACATGGAACGACTATACCCGACGGGTTCTCAGAGCCTTGCCTGAGCGCGTTGGTATCGACCGCCCGGCAGCCGCGACACATGTCCAGCGAGCTCGAGCTCGAGCAGCCGCGCGCTCAGCTGCGCCGTCGGCCAACCGGTGCGCGCTTGCAGCTGATCCATCTCGACTGGCTCGTACCCCATGGCGCCCAACAGCGCATCGGGTAGTCGGCGGCGGCAGAAGCGCGCAGACGCGCCGACGACGGCGCCGGGTCGCCCAGCGCAGCTCGTCGAGCACATCGCGCGTCGTCGTCGACCAGTTTGGCGCGCTTGCTTGATCAAGGCATGGCAGCCGCGCAGATTGCGGCGAATGAATCGATCCCGGGATCGCGAACACCTCGCGTCCCGACTCCAGGAATGTCTGGCGGTGATCAACGAGCCCGACTTCGAGAGCCGCCTCGACCACCGTAACGTCCCCAGGCTCAAGCCCGGCGATGATGCGGTTGCGCTGCGGAAAGTTCGCCGCCAGTGACTCGGTACCGAGGTTGAACTCGCTGATGATCAGGCCGCGCTCGGCAATCGCGGTGTGCAGGCTCGCGGTGCGTGCACGCGGGTACACGCGATCGGGCCCGGTTCCCACCACGGCGATCGTGCGTGCGTCGGCCGCCAACGCGCCGCTGTGAGCCGCGCCGTCGATGCCCAGGGCCAGCCCGAGACGATGGTCATCCCGGCGCGCCCCAAATGCTCGGCGAAGGCACGCGCGTTCTCGCTCCCTTGCGGCGTCGGATTGCGGCTGCCGAGCGATGGCCAGGCAGGGGCTGTTCAACAACTTTCGACATCGCCTTGCGTGTACAGCAGCAGCGGCGGATCGGCGGTTTGCGAGCGCCTGCGGGTAACGCGCGCATCGCCCAGGGCAACCCAGTCGCGCCCGCCTGCCGCCTCCAGCCAGTCGAGCAGCGCGGCAATTGATACGACGGCAGGCGGTCGGCGGCTCGTCAGTGAGACATGGTTTATCCCGGTACTGCTGGCGCGCTGCTCTGAGGCTATCAAACACCGCTTGCGGTGTGCCGAACGCCGCCAGCAACCGGCGCACGCCGGCGCGGCCGATGCCAGGCGTCAGCAGCAGGCGCAGCCAGCCGTGAGTTCGGCGACAGCGTCTGGCGCCATTCGCGCCGGGCCTGAAACGCGACGCCCGTCAGGGCTGGCTGAAACGGTCGCCCGGCCTGACCGAGGTCTTCCGACTCGCAGGATGAGCGCGTACGAGACGCGATCGAAGACGCGGAAGACAAAGATCGTGCCGATGCGCTCATCGGGCAGCTCATCATGGGGCGCTTCGGATCGGTGGTGTCGACGGCCATCGCACCGTTGCGCACAACGCCATCACGTGGCCGCGCTCCACGCCGTCGCGCGCGCGCGCGGTTCAACGAGATGATCTGGTTCTGCCCCGCGGAAAGGGCCTCACCATAGATCGAGCTGATGCGGCCCTTGAGGGCTTGCGCTGGGGCGATGCGGCACGTAGGCGGCGTAGTCGCGCGGCGGCACCGGTGCCAGGCGGTCGCCCACACCGGCTTCAATCCGAACGGTGGTCATCTTGAACGTCGCCGGCACGATTTCGTTGCTCTTGCCGTCGAGCGTGGCCGTCACGCTGCCATCCCGAACGAATTCCGCGGTGCCCACGTGGCGACTCGTAACCCAGCACTCTCCCGTATCGGGGTCGGCCATCGGCGTTGCTTCCCGAACACTCTGGAAGTCGCGCTTGCTGAGGTCGCCGTCGCACGTACGCCGTCTCGCCACGCGTCAGTCAGCACATGGTCCTCCGACGAGGCCACGATGCGCGGCGCGGTGGCCAGCTCATCGGTGGACAACGCCACGCTTCATTGAGGAACGGGGCGATCAGGTGCAACGGGATCGCCAGGATGGCTCCGCTGTCGAGCGCGTCGGCGCGCACGTGGCGACAGCTGACCGTGTCGCCCATCGACTCGCTTTTACCGAGGTTGGCCGACGCGCGGCATCGCGCGGTCGCCCACCTTCACCAGGTACAACACCTGGCCGGGGGTAGATCAGGTGCGGATTCTGATCTGCTCGAGGTTCATGCCCGCAGCTCGGGCCAGCGCCACGGTGGAGGCGCGGGAACAGCTTGAGATGTCCCACAACGTATCGCCGCGCGCGACGGTGTGCGACTCGGGTGCGTTGGGCGACAATGTCAACGGAATGCCGGCCTGCGCCACTGGGCTGCGGTGTCGCGCTGCTCGGTGGTGACGGGCCAGGTCGTGCCGGACTTGACTGCACAGCGCGGCGAGGGTCGCGCCGACCCACAGGGACAGCGCAAGCGTTGGTGACTGCTGGATCGGGTCGGCTCATGAACTCGGTCTCCGCTGGTGGGGCAATGCCAAAATCCTGGCGTGACTCCAGGCGCCTGGCTGACATGCTGCGTGCCGCAAACCAAAGTGGCGACAATGCTCATGCTTCAGCGGAAGATTCTGCCCATAAACCCTTGATGCCACGAACTGGCTTCGGAGACACCAACGTGTGGAGCCATCACATCGTGCCGTTGCGGGCGGTCCACTACGCTGGACGGCCCAGCATCCACCTGTACCGACTTGGGCCAGCGCTTGCCTGACGATCCTGCGTTACCCCCGACCCACGTTTGCACCAGGTCGCCCGCCCGGTGGCAGCGGTCGACGCGCATCCGCCAGTTGGTCGCAGACATGCTGGAAACCATGCGCGACGCCTGACGGCGTCGGCGCGCCGCGACGCAGGTTACGTCCACGAACGCGTGATCGTCATCGAGCGCCTCCGAGCAGCGCGATCAGCCTCTGGTGCTGATCAACCCGAGTTGGTGGCGGCGGCGTTCAGCGCGCGGTCAACATGAAGAGGGTTGCCTGTCGGTGCCGACGGTCTACGACAAGGTCGAGCGGCACGCAGAAGTGACGGTGGCCCGCGCTCGATCGTGAGGGCAAGCCCTTCGAACGCCGGGTCAAGCGGTCTCACGGCGAGTGTGCGTGCAGCACGAGATGGATCACTTGCTGGGCAAGGTGTCGTCAGGTCCTGAGCCCGCTGAAGCGCGAGCGCATCCCGCGTCAAGATGCAAAGCGCACGCGCGAAGAGCAGCAGGAACGCCAGCGCGCATGAGCCGGCGGAGCCGCCCGGAGGACGACATGCCGGGCGCGCGCTCGCACGGGGATCCCCGATGAGGCTCTGACGTTTGCCGGCACGCCGGCATTCGCCGCGACAGCCCTGCAGGCCATCCTCGCGGCGGGCCACGACTGACGCAGTGCTGCGCAACCGGACCGGCCCGCCGGCCGCGGACTGAAACTGCAGGCTTCGGCCGTCGCGACCTTGGCGTCGCAGCACGATCTGCGGTGCCGCAACCCGCCGGCTGCGACTCGATGGTCGCTTTGCTGGGGATGCGCAGGCCGCGCGCCGCGCTGCAAGCTCGCGGCGCGCGACTTGATGGTGGTGGCCGCCTATGGCCTGCTGTTGCCCCAATGGCGTAGCTCGATCTGCCGCGCGAGGGCTGCCTGAACATCCATGCCTCGCTCTTGCCACGCTGGCGCGCCGCGCCGATCCAGCGCGCGATCGAGGCGGGCGACAGCGCAACCGGCATCTCGGTCATGCAGATGGATGCGGGCCTCGACACCGGCAGCGTTTTGCTGGCGCGCGCGATACCCATCGAGCGTCAACGAGACGAGCGCCGACCTGCACGATCGCCTGGCGGACTTGGGAGCCGCCCTTATCGTCCAGGCGCTTGATCGCCTGTGGCGACTTCTCGCGCACCGCCACAGCGCCGACGGTGACCTACGCACACAAGATCAACAAGCACGAAGCGCGCTCGATCGGCACGCCAGCGCGGCTGCTGGAACGCGCGTGCGCGCCTTCGACCCTCCCCGGCGCGGCGTTCGATGATCGCGGCACCACGCTGAAACTGTGGCGCGCCACGGCCCGCCGGCGCGCAGGACCACGGCCGGCGAGGTAGTCAGTACGCTACCGCGCGCCGTTGATCGTGGCCTGCGGCGATGGCGCACTCGAGCTGCTGGAACTGCAGCGGCCCGGCGGCCGCCGGCTGCCTGCAGCAGTTGTGCGTCTTCCGGCCGGCGCGCCGGCGCTCGGCCATCGCCTCGCCCCGGCGGGCGATTGAACTGCGGCCGCCGCGACCGCATCTATGGCGATCACCGCTGCACACCGTCGGACCGAAACGACCATGTTCAATCTGATGAAGACCGCGATCCTGATGGCGGCCATCACGGCGCTGTTCATGTTTCTCGGCCAGATGCTGGGGCGGCCGCAGCGGCATGATGCTGGCGCTGGCGATCGCGCTGGGCGCTCAACTTCTTCAGCTACTGGTTCAGCGACAAGATCGTGCTGCGCATGTACAACGCGCAGCGAGGTCGACGAGACCACGGCGCCGCAGTTCGTCCGCATGATCCGGGAGCTGGCCAGCAGCGCCGGCTTGCCGATGCCGCGCGTGTACCTGATCGACGAGCACGCGCCCAACGCGTTCGCCACCGGACGCAACCCGGCAGCACGCGGCGGTGGCCGCCACCACCGGCATCCTGCAGCTGCTGAGCGAGCGCGAGCTGCGCGGCGTGATGGCGCACGAGCTGGCGCACGTGCGGCACCGCGACATCCTGATCTCGCACCATCAGCGCCACGATGGCCGGCGCGATCGGCATGCTGGCCAACTTCGCGATGCGTTCTTGGCGGCCGCGACAGCGAGGGCCGGCCGGCACAACCCGATCGGCCGGCATCGCTGGTGGCTGATCCTGGCGCCGCTGGCGGCGAGCCTGATCCAGATGGCGATCAGCCGCGCGCGCGAGTTCGAAGCCGACCGCGGCGGCGCCGAGATCTCGGGCGACCCGCAGGCGCTGGCCGCGGCGCTGCAGAAAATCCACCACTATGCGCAGGGCATCCCGCTGGATGGCCGCCGAGCGCCACCCGGAGACGGCGCAGATGATGATCATGAATCCGCTGTCCGGCGGCGGGCTGCGCGGGCTGTTTCTCGACCCATCCGTCGACCGAAGAGCGCGTGGAGCGCCTGCTGGCGATGGCGGTTCGCCGCTGAGCGCGGCTTTGATCCGCGCCTCACGTTGGCGCGCGCGGCTGCCGATACTGAGAGCGTCCTCGTCACCGCAGCCCACGCCATGCAAGCCCGACTGTCCGCTGCCCTGCTGCTCGCCGCCCTCGGTGCGACGGGCTGCAACCTGCTCGGCAGCGAGGCCGCCGAGGCTGGCGGTCGCGCGTCGCGAAGCCGACGGCAAGGCCGTCGGCGGCGCGTGCCGACACGCCGGCCGCGCGATCGAGGATTGCTACACGCTCGAATCGCCGCGCGGACAAAGCCGCCGTCTACGCCGGCTGGCGCGAGATGAACGACTACATGCGCGAGAACAAGCTCGAGCCGGTGGCGCTCCAGCTCAGCGCCGAAACGGTCGCGCAGGCGGCGGAAGCGAAGCCAGAAGAGCGCGCGCGCTGCCGACAAAGCCGCAGACAAGGCGACGGACAAGACCGTCTGAGAAGCCGGCCGACAAGTCCAGCGACAAGCCGCGCAGCAAAGACAGTGGCTCGGTGATCAACGAGAAGTCGCGCAAGAGCGACTCCTGATCCGGCCACCGTTCGATCGAGGCAGCGACAGGACAGCGGCGTTTCTCGCCGCCTGGTCGCGGCTTTACGCATTGCGTCGCGTGCCGGCCCGGCCGCAGCCAGTGCTGTGCATCATGTGACCCGCCACAGCGGAGACCCACGATGCCGACGTGCCTCGCATCAAACATTCGAACCCACGCCACCGTGCGTTGCTGCGGATAGGCGTGCGTGGCCGCTGGCGCTTTGTCTCGCCGCCGCCGGCACTGCGGCATGGGCCGACACCGTGGTCGGCAACGGCCAGGCGGCCAGCCAGGCGCGCTCCACCGGTGAATTTGACGCCGTCGCCCTGCAGGGTGGCTTCGCGCTCGAACTGCGTCAAGGCGGCCCTGCGGCGGTTGTCGTCCGCGGCGACAGCAACCTGTTGCCGCTGCTCGAAAGCGTCGTCGAGTCCGATCGAGCGCTGCACCTGCGTTGGAAGCACGGCGTCTCGGTCCGCACCGAAAGCCGCACTTGAGTCGAGGTGACAGCGCCGCAGATTCGCGCGCTGTCGAGCGCCGGCTCGGGTGACATCACGATCGACACCCTGAAGGCGCCGCAACTGTCGGTATCGATCAGCGGGTCGGGCGGCGTGCGTGCCACGTCGCTGAACAACGACGAGCTGTCGCTCACCATCGCAGGGTCCGGCAGTGCCAGCCTCGCGGGCAAGCGACGCGATTGACATCAACCTCATCGGGCTCGGGCGGCGTCGATGCGAGCCAACTGCGCGCTGACGAGGTACGCGTCAGCATCGCAGGCTCGGGAGATGCCGCTGTGCACGCGGCGCGCTCGTTGGCGGTCAGCATCGCCGGCTCCGGCAACGTGAGCTACAGCGGAGAACCCAAACTTCAACGTGCAATCGTCGGATCCGGTCACGTTCGCAAGCGCTGACCATTCGCGCAGCGTGAGCGGGCGCCTGCACGGCGCCGTAGGACAATCCACGCATGAGTGAGTCTTCGGCCGCTGCGCCAGCTCTGTGGCGACATGCGGAGTTCCGGCGTGGCGCGCGCGAGATGGCCGGTGTCGCGCTCGGCATCTCGGCCTGGGGCGTGGTGGCTGGCGTGGCGATGGCCAACAGCAGCCTCGGCACGGCCTGGTCCGTGGTGATGTCGCTGGTCGTGTTTTCCGGCACCGGACAGATCGCGTCGCTGCCGCTGCTTGGCAGCGGTGCACCGCTGTGGGTGGTGTGGGCCACGGTGCTGTGCGTCAACCTGCGCTTCGTGATCTTCAGCCTGCAGTGGCGACCGTATTGGGTGCACCTGCCGCTGCGCTGGCGGCTCACGGTGGCGTACTTCAGCGCCGACCTGAACTCACTTCACCTTCGTACGCCGATTTCCGAAGGCAGAGCCCGCGCCCGAGCAATGGCCATATTTTTGGGGTGGCATGGTGGTCAACTGGGGCTCATGGCAACTGTCGTCACTGCTCGGCATCGCGCTGGCGCACCAGTTGCCGATGCAATGGGGCTTGAGCTTCGCCGGCACCGCCGCCTTGCTGGCGCTGACTTACACGATGGTGTCGGACCGCGCCACTTGGCTGGCGGCCGCGGTAGCCGGCTGCGCAGCGGTGGCCGCCTTTGCGATGCCGCTGCGCCTGAACATCCTGGTGGCAATCGCGGCAGCGGTGGCTGTGGGTGTGGTGCTCGACCACACGCTGCCGAAGCCGGCCCACAAGGCCGTCAAGGGGACTGCATGAGCCCCGAATGGCCGCTCGAAGGAGCGAATTCCCTCTCGGAGAGACGGCGCGTCGCGCCAGAGATGCATCGATGAGTACATTGGAGCTGGTGATCATCATCGCGGGCATGGCTGCGATCACGCTGCTCACGCGCGGCTTCTTCTTCCTGCAGCGTGCGCAGCTGCCGATGCCGGCATGGCTGAGCGAGGGCCTGCGCTACGCGCCGCTGGCGGCTATGGTCGCGGTCGTCGCGCCGGAGATCGTGATGACGCAGGGGCATCTGATCACGACCTGGAAGGACGCCCGCCTGTACGGTGCGGCGGCGGCCACCGGCTGGTACTTCTGGCGGCGTGACATGCTCGGCACCATCGTCGCCGGCACCGCGGTGATGCTGGCACTGCGCCTGGCGCTAGGCTGGTAGAACGCAAGCGCGGCTGCAACCCTCGCATCGACTTCACCATGAACATCCTTCGTTTCCACGACCTCATCACGCAAGGCCGAGTCGGTGGTCGCCGCGTGTTCATCCGAGCCGACCTGAACGTGCCGCAAGACGACAGCGGCCGCATCACCGAGGACACGCGCATCCGCGCCTCGTTGCCGTGCATCCGCATGGCGCTGGACGCCGGCGCCGCGGTGATGGTCACCTCGCACCTGGGCCGCCCCACCGAAGGCGTGTTCAAGCCCGAGGATTCACTGGCGCCGGTGGCGCAGCGCTTGAGCGAGCTGCTGGGCGCGCGAGTGCCGCTGCGCGCCAACTGGGTCGAGGGCGTCGACGTCGCGCCCGGCGAGTTGGTGTTGCTCGAGAACTGCCGGCGTCAACAAGGGCGAGAAGAAGAACGACGAGGCGCTGGCGCGCAAGATGGCGGCGCTGTGCGACATCTTCGTGCACGACGCCTTCGGCACCGCGCACCGCGCCGAGGCCAGCACCTACGGCATCGCGCAGTTCGCCAAGATAGCCTGCGCGGGCCCGCTGCTGGCGGCCGAGATCGACGCCATCGGCAAGGCGCTGAGCGCGACCCGAAGCGCCCGCTGGTCGCCATCGTGGCCGGCAGCAAGGTGAGCACCAAGCTGACGATCCTGCAAAGCCTGGCCGACAAGGTCGACCGGCCTGATCGTCGGCGGCGGCATCGCCAACACGTTCATGCTCGCCGCCGGCCTGCCGATCGGCAAGAGCCTGGCCGAAGCCGATCTGGTCGATCAGGCCCGCGCGGTGATGCGAGGCGATGAAGGCGCGCGGCGCCGACGTGCCGATCCCGCGCGACGTGGTGGTGGCCACCGACTTCACGGCCGACGCGCGCGCCACGGTGAAGGCCGCCGCCGACGTGGCGGCCGACGACGACTGATCCTCGACATCGGCCCGAAGACCGCGGCGCTGCTCGCCGACAAACTCAAGTCGGCCGGCACGATCGTCTGGAACGGGCCGGTGGGCGTGTTCGAGTTCGACGCCTTCGCCAAGGGCACCGAGACGATCGCGCGCGCGATCGCGGCGAGCCCGGCCTTCAGCATCGCGGGCGGCGGCGACACGCTGGCGGCGATCGCCAAGTACGGCATCGCCAAAGACATCGGCTACATCTCCACCGGCGGCGGCGCGTTCCTCGAAGTGCTCGAGGGCAAGACGCTGCCGGCGCTTCGAGATCCTGCAGCGCGCGCGCCAACGGCTAGTCCGTCGGCCGTGATAATGGCCGTACGCCTCACGCAAGAACAGCAGATGCACCATCCATGACCCGCGCCACCAAGATCGTCGCCACCCTCGGCCCCGCATCGAGCGCACCCGACGGTGCTCGAGCAGCTGCTGCGCGCCGGCGTCGACGTGGTGCGGCTGAACTTCAGTCGCACGGCAGCGGCGCAGGACCACATCGACCGCGCCCAGCTGGTGCGCGACACCGCGCAGTGCGGTGGGCAAGCCGGTGGCGCTGATGGCCGACCTGCAGGGCCCGAAGATCCGCGTCGGCAAGTTCGCCGAAGGCAAGGTGATGCTCAAGACGGGCGAGCCGTTCGTGCTCGACGCCGCGCGCACGCGAGCTCGGCGATCAGCGACGCGCGTGGGCCTCGACTACAAGGGAGCTGCCGCGCGACGTGAAGCCCGGCGACACGCTGCTGCTCAACGACGGCCTGATCGTGCTGACGGTCGACCACGTGCACGGCGACGCAGGTGCACACCGCGGGTCAAGGTCGGCGGCGTGCTGTCCAACAACAAGGGCATCAACAAGCAAGGCGGCGGCCTCACTGCGCCGGCGCTCACCGCCAAGGACATGGAGGACATCAAGACCGCGATGAGCTTCCAGTGCGACTACCTGGCGGTGAGCTTTCCCAAGAACGCCACCGACATGGAAATGGCGCGCCAGCTCGCCAACGTGGCCGGCGAGCCGCAGCGCCACAAGCCGGCGATGATCGCCAAGATCGAGCGCAGCGAGGCGATCCCGCAGCTCGAGAACATCCTGCGCGCCAGCGACGGCATCATGGTGGCGCGCGGCGACCTCGCGATCGAGGTCGGCAACGCCGCCGTGCCGGCGCTGCAGAAACGCATGATCCAGCATGGCGCGCGAGATGGACAAGATCGCCATCACCGCCACGCAGATGATGGAGTCGATGATCGTCAACCCGGTGCCCACGCGCGCCGAAGTGCAGCGACGTGGCCAACGCGGTGCTCGACGGCACCGACGCGGTGATGCTCAGCGCCGAGACGGCGGCCGGCAAGTTCCCGGTCGAGACCGTCGAGCACATGGCCGCGATCGCGCTCGAGGCCGAGCGCGCCGAAGAGGTGCGCTCGAGGCCGACTTCACCAACAAGCACTTCGGCCGCATCGACCAGACGATCGCGATGGGCGCGCTGTTCACCGCGCACCACCTGGGCTGCAAGGCGATCACTCGCGCTCACCGAGAGCGGCTCGACCGCGCTGTGGATGAGCCGGCACCTGATCCACGTGCCGATCTTCGGCCTCACGTCGCAGGCCACCATCGCAGCGCCGCATGGCGCTGTACCGCAACGTGCAGCCGATGCTGATGCCTTCGTTCAGCGACCGCGACGCGGCGCTCGCCGAGGCCGAGCGCCTGCTGGTCGCAGCGCGGCGTGCTCAAGCCCGGCGACACCTACGCTATCACCTGCGGCGAGCCGATGGGCTACCCGGGTGGCACCAATATGCTCAAGGTGGGCCGAGTCGCCTGACAGTCCACTTCGTGCCATTTTTGGGCACGTCCATTGCTCCCACGAGCGGGCGTACCGACCCGAGCGATGCGCCGTAAAATCAACGCCTTGATGGGCCAGATGCAGCGCCTTCCCTGTGTGCACCGTCTGGATTGATCCACTCCCCTAGGGCTCACACCATGGCAATCGTCTCGATGCGGCAACTGCTGGACCATGCCGCCGAAAACGGCTACGGCATTCCGGCCTTCAACGTCAACAACCTCGAGCAGGTGCAGGCGGTGATGACGCGCTGCCGCCGAAGTCGGCGCGCCGGTGATCCTGCAGGCCAGCGCCGGCGCGCGCAAGTACGCCGGCGAGCCGTTCATCAAGCACCTGATCCAGGCCGCGATCGAGAGCCTACCCGCAGGTGCCCGCTGGTGATGCACCAGGACCACGGCCAGAGCCCCGACGTGTGCCAGGGCGCGATCGACCTCGGCTTCAGCTCGGTGATGATGGACGGCTCGCTGCAGGCCGACGGCAAGACGATCGCGAGCTACGACTACAACGTCGACGTCACGCGCAAGGTGGTCGACATGGCGCACGAGCTCGGCGTCACGGTCGAGGGCGAGCTCGGCTGCCTCGGCTCGCTCGAGACGATGAAGGGCGACAAGGAAGACGGCCACGGCACCGAAGCGCACGATGACGCGCGAGCAGCTGCTCACCGACCCCGAGCAGGCCGCCGACTTCGTCAAGCGCACGCAGCTCGACGCGCTGGCGATCGCCATCGGCACCAGCCACGGCGCCTACAAGTTCACCCGCAAGCCCACCGGCGACATCCTCGCCATCGAGCCGCATCAAGGAGATCCACCGCCGCATCCCGAACACGCACCTGGTGATGCACGGCTCCGCGCAGCGTGCCGCAGGACCTGCTGGCGGAGATCCGCAAGTACGGCGGCGACATGAAGGAGACCTACGGCGTGCCGGTCGAGGAGATCCAGGAAGCCATCAAGCACGGCGTGCGCAAGATCAACATCGACACCGACATCCGCCTGGCGATGACCGGCGCGATCCGCAAGTTCCTGGCCGAGAACCCGGAGCAAGTTCGACCCGCGCGACTACCTGAAGCCGGCGCGCGAGGCGGCCAAGCGCGATCTGCACGCAGCGCTACCTGCAGTTCGGCTGCGAGGGGCAGGCGGCGAAGATCAAGCGCCCATGCCGTTGACTTCAGATGGCGCAGAGGTACAAGCGCGGTGAGCTGCGCCCAAACAGTGGTTTGAAGCGCCCGAGCGACAACCACGATCGGGATATCCGGCCCGCCCGCTCGCTGTGAGCCGGCGGGCTTCTCTGCCGAGCGTCGGGGTTTGCATGCGGGGCGCTAGCAGTCAGCGAGCGACGGATCTGGGCACAATGGCGCCCGTTCGGCCTGCAACGATTGGATCAACCATACACACGCGCGCTGTTCGAATCCAACTTTGCACTCTGCCTTGATCGCCCGCGGCAAGGTGCGCGACAACTATGCGTGGCAACGACCGCATCCTGATGGTCGCCAGCGACCGCATCTCAGCGTTCGACGTGGTGATGAACGAGCACGATTCCACGGGCAAAAGTGCGCGAGACACTCACGCGAATGGCGTTGTTCTGGTTCGAAAAGCTGGCGCACGTGGTGCCCGGAAACTCATCTGACTGGCATCGCGCCCGGGCGCAGGTGGCGCCCGACGAGGTGGTGCAGGGTGCGTGGCCGCTCGATGCTGGTGAAACTGCTGAAACCGGCTGCCCTATCGAGGCAGTGGTGCGCGGCTACCTCGCGAGGTCGGGATGGAAGGAATTGCCGGCAGAGCCGCACCGTGTGTGGCATCGCCCCGCCCGCCGGCTTAAGCCGCAAGCGTCTCGATCTGCCCGCGCCGATCTTTACGCCAGCCACCAAGGCTGAGGCCGGCGCTCATGATGAGAAAACATTTCGCTCGGCAACAAGCCCAGGCACCGATTGGACCCGAGCTGGCGGACCAGGCTGCGACGGACCGCGATCCGCTTGTACGGCGAGGCCGCTTCCCTATGCGCTGACACGGGGCATCGCCTGCATTGCCGATACGAAGTTCGAGCTTGGAGAAGCCTGACGAAAACGGCTTACGCTCACCTTAATGGACGAGGTACTCACACCAGATTCTTGCCGCGATTCTGGCCGGCAGAGGCATATCGCGAGGGGAAAACGCTCGGCGCAAGCTTCGACAAGCGAAGCACCCGCGTGATTGGCTATGAAGGCGATCCACGAATCACCGAAACGGCAGCTGGGAGATAGGCTGCAACTCCGCACCAGCGCCAATTTTAACGACCGCAGGTAGCTGATGCAACCAGGGGCCCGCCACGTCGAGGGCGCGGAATCGATTGGTTAGCGCAACAACGCACTGGTCAAATGACACAAGAACTGGTTGACCGCGGCTTGGGGCGCTTGCGACCTCAGCGAAACCGATATCGACCGTTGGATTTATCGGGCGCAGTGGGCCTGCGCCGCCGCACGGTTTTTGGACGGATCTGCCAGCTCGAGCTCGAAGTCGATGTTCTTCGGTCTCGGAACCCGCAGCTCTGGATGCGCCGCAAGCTGACCGCGCATGGATCTTTCTCGCCGAAGGCCTGGCTTTGATCACTTCGAATCACTTTCTTGCGCAACTTCCGTTGATCGGATTCAAGCCGCGCTCGCGCGGTTGGGCTCGCGCCATTCGGCGACCCCGAAGCCCGCGGTCTTGCTGCAGCGTGGTTGGGACAAGTCGAGTTTCTTCTGGCCAACTACGAAGCGGCTTCGCCTATGCCGCAGAAGCGATCCAGCATGCGCCCCGACACAGGCTTGCCCTGCCTGAGCCGGGCTCACCAGGCCATTGGCCAATCTGTCCTCAACGCGCCGTCGGTGCGGAAGCGCCAGCCTCGGAAACACTATGCAAGCGCGCCACTTTGCGATTACGAGGCACGAGACATCTCAATGCAGAGTTCCATCCTCTACAACATCGCAGCGTTTCACGTTTCTCGAATATCGATTGAAGATGCGTTTGGCGAGTCAACTGATGATGAGAGTTTCTCTCGTCGCCGCCGAACTCGAGGTGAATTCACGATAGGCAACCTCGATGCCGCGGAATTGGACTCGAGTCGCTCGGCGCAGCGGATTTCCGCTGTATGTTGCGGGCGCAGCTCTTTGCCGATCTCCGGGAAATGGTCCCAGGCGGAAGCGATCGGACGCCGAGCTTCACATCCGAGGCCGCCGCTCACGGCCAGGTGCGCCGCGAACGCAAGATACCAGCTGAACGTGCGCGATGCCGAGCCATGCTCGATCAAAGTGACAACGCGGCTCGTCCCCAGTGGGCGAAGCCACCTGGGGCAACTGACAGGTCGCGTAGATCCCGACGACCGCGCTGCGTGTCATGCGCGATTGCCCTGTGCTTATCCGCAAACCTCGGGCTGGATCCTGAGTTCAGAACTCAGTTCCAGGCGGCGATGAGAGCACCGCGCCGTAAATTCGCCGCGCGTTCCAGCTTGAGCACTGGGGCGAGAGTCAAGTCCCTGATCGCTGAAGGCGACCCGTCCGCGCGAGCTCAGACATGAAAAACCCGGCCGAAGCCGGGTTTGGGTCGCATTGGCCTCCTACGGCCGCGAGCTCGAAGCCGGTAGGGAACGGCCATGCCGCGGCTGGACTCAGAGCGGTCTTCGCCATCGGCGCCGCAGCAGCCGCAGGCGCAAGCCTTCTTCGCCGGCAGCCTTCTTCTTGGCAGCGGCCTTCTTCTTAGCCGGCTTTTTCTGCAGCCTTCTTCTTGGCGGCCTTTTTCTTGGCAGGCGCCTTCTTCTTCTGGCGGCGCTTCTTCTTCGCAGGCGCCTTCTTCTTGGCGAGCCTTCTTCTTGCGCAGCCTTCTTCTTGGCAGCCTTCTTCTTGCAGGCGCTTTCTCGCAGCGGACTTCTTGGCCGGGGCCTTCTTCTTGGCCGGGGCCTTCTTCTTCGCTGCCTTCTTGGCCGGAGCCTTCTTCTTCGCAGTTGCCATTTCAATCTCCTTGATCAAGTTGACAAAAACACCGCGCTGCCCTCGCAGGTCGGCGATTCACCGTTGAGCGTCGCTACTGGCTCGCGCCTTTGGTGCGACCCCCATCGGTGAATGGGGCAGTGGTGGCGTTCGCCGCTTCTGTTGTCGACGATTCGCCAGCCACGCAATCTTGATCTCTCTATCGACGCGGGCATGACTGCGCTGAAGGCGCGCAGTGCGTCAATCCCAGCTCAGCGCGCCACCCGACTGGTATTCGATGACGCGGGTTTCAAAGAAATTCCGTTCCTTCTTGAGGTCGATCATTTCGCTCATCCACGGGAACGGGTTTTCCTCGTTCGGGAAGAGCGCGTCCAGGCCGATCTGCGTGGCGCGCCGGTTGGCGATGTAGCGCAGATAGCCCTTGAACATCGATGCGTTGAGGCCGAGCACGCCGCGCGGCATGGTGTCTTCGGCGTAGCGGTACTCGAGCTCCACCGCCTTCAAGAACAGCGCCTTGATCTCGGCGCGGAACTGCGGCGTCCACAGCTGCGGGTTCTCGAGCTTGATCTGGTTGATCAGGTCGATGCCGAAATTGCAGTGCATCGACTCGTCGCGCAGGATGTACTGGTACTGCTCGGCCGCGCCGGTCATCTTGTTCTGCCGGCCCAGCGCCAGGATCTGCGTGAAGCCGACGTAGAAGAACAAGCCTTCCATCAGGCAGGCGAAGACGATCAGGTCGACTTCAGCAGCGTCTGGTCGGTCTCCGGCGTGCCGGTCTTGAAGTGCGGATCCATGATCGCGTCGATGAACGGGATCAGGAACTCGTCCTTGTCGCGGATCGACGGCACCTCGTGGTAGGCGTTGAAGATCTCGCCGTCGTCGAGACCCAGCGACTCGACGATGTACTGGTAGGCGTGGGTGTGGATCGCCTCTTCGAACGCCTGGCGCAGCAGGAACTGCCGGCACTCGGGCGCCGTGATGTGGCGGTAGGTGCCCAGCGTGATGTTGTTGGCAGCCAGCGAGTCGGCGGTGACGAAGAAGCCGAGGTTGCGCTTGATCAGGCGGCGCTCGTCTTCGGTCAGGCCGTTGGGATCCTTCCAGGTCGCGATGTCGCGCGACATGTTGATCTCTTGCGGCATCCAGTGGTTGGAGCAGGCGGCGAGGTACTTCTCCCACGCCCACTTGTACTTGAACGGCACCAGCTGGTTGACGTCGGTCTGGCCGTTGATGATGCGCTTCTCGGCCACATTGACGCGGCGCGTGCTGCGCGCATGCAACTGCGGGCGCTGCCATCGCAGGCTTGGCTGATAGCCGGAGAAACAGGAGCCTCGGCAACATGCAGTTGCTGCAGCTGCGGCGAAGAGAGAGCCGCTGCCCGCACCGCGTCGGAGTGGTGTGCGGGGCTTCTGGATGTGATCGTCGATGTGGTTCGGATGTCTTCTTCCCAGACCAGCATGTGAGTGCTTCCTGTGGTTGCGGATTATCAGAGTGTTGTGTTCAAACACCAAGCACTTCTTGACATTTGGACCGTTGCGTTGTTGCGTGTGTGCATCGTTGTGATGCGTTCGAGCGATGCGCGCGCATCGCTCGATTCGCATGCGCAAGCGACGCGACGCACTCGCGCGCGCAGCGTGTCCGCCATTGAAATTCACTGACACGCCTCGCAGTCGGGGTTGTCGATTGAGCAGAACTTCACATCCGACGCCGGATCCGCGTCGAGTTGCGCACGCGCTTGCTGCGCCACGGCATCGAGCGCCGACAGTCCGCGCCGCTCGCCATCGACACCGCGTTGAGCGCTCCGCTCTTCACGGTGGACTTCTCGGCGTGCGTGGCACCCATCGTGCGCAGGTAGTAGGTGGTCTTCAGGCCGCGCAGCCACGCGAGCTTGTAGATCTCGTCGAGCTTGCGGCCCGACGCGCCCGCCAAATAGATATTGAGCGACTGCGCCTGGTCGATCCACTTCTGGCGGCGCGCCGCCGCCTCCACCAGCCACTGCGGCTCGACCTCGAAGGCGGTGGCGTACAGCTGCTTCACCTCTTCGGGCACACGGTCGATGCGGCGCAGCGAGCCGTCGAAGTGCTTCAGGTCCATCACCATCACGTCGTCCCACAGGTTCAGGCGCTTCAGGTCGCGCACCAGGTACTCGTTGACGATGGTGAACTCGCCCGACAGGTTGCTCTTGACCGACAGGTTGCCGAAGCACGGCTCGATCGACGCGTCGACGCCGACGATGTTGCTGATGGTCGCCGTCGGCGCGATGGCCACGCAGTTGGAGTTGCGCATGCCGTGCTGGGCGATGCGCGCCCGCAATGCCAGCCCAGTCCATCGTGGCGCTGCGGTCGACCTCGACGTACGACGCTGCGCCGGCGCGGCCCTGCCCGCATCGCGCTGGCTGGCCAGCAGATCCAGCGTGTCCTGCGGCAGGATGCCGCGATCCCACAGCGAGCCGCGGTAGCTCGAGTAGCGGCCGCGCTCCTCGGCCAGTTCGGTCGACGCCCAGTAGGCGTGGTAGCAGAGCGCCTCCATCGAACGGTCGGCAAACGCCACCGCCTCTTGCGACGCATAGGGCAGGCGCAGCTCGTACAGCGCATCCTGGAAGCCCATCACGCCCAGGCCCACCGGGCGATGCCGCAGGTTGCTGTCGCGCGCCTTCTTCGACCGCGTAGTAGTTGATGTCGATCACGTTGTCGAGCATGCGCATCGCGGTGGCCACGGTCTTCTTGAGCTTGACCTGATCGACCTCGCCGTCCGGCAGGTGCTGCGCCAGATTCACCGAGCCGAGGTTGCACACCGCGATCTCCGACGGGCCGGTGTTCAGCGTGATCTCGGTGCACAGGTTCGACGAGTGCACCACGCCCACGTGCTGCTGCGGCGAGCGCACGTTGCAGGCATCCTTGAAGGTGATCCACGGATGCCCGGTCTCGAACAGCATCGTCAGCATCTTGCGCCACAGGTCGCGCGCCGGCAGCCGCTTGAACAGCTTGAGCTCGCCGCGATCGGCCTTGGCCTCGTAGGCGACGTATGGTGGCTTCGAACTCGGCGCCGAACTTGTCGTGCAGGTCGGGGCAGGTCGGACGGCGAGAACAGCGTCCAGTCGCCGCCTTCCATCACCCGCTTCATGAACAGGTCGGGAATCCAGTTGGCGGTGTTCATGTCGTGCGTGCGGCGGCGGTCGTCGCCGGTGTTCTTGCGCAGCTCGAGGAACTCCTCGATGTCGAGGTGCCAGCTTTCCAGGTACGCGCACACCGCGCCCTTGCGCTTGCCGCCCTGGTTGACCGCCACCGCGGTGTCGTTGACCACCTTCAGGAACGGCACCACGCCCTGGCTCTTGCCGTTGGTGCCCTTGATGTAGCTGCCGAGCGCGCGCACCGGCGTCCAGTCGTTGCCCGAGGCCGCCGGCGTACTTGGACAGCAGCGCGTTCTCCTTCAGCGCCTCGTAGATGCCGTCGAGGTCGTCGGCCACCGTGGTCAGGTAGCAGCTCGACAGCTGCGAGCGCAAGCGTGCCCGAGTTGAACAGCGTCGGCGTCGAGCTCGACATGAAGTCGAAGGTCGACAGCACGTCGTAGAACTCGATGGCGCGCGTCTCGCGGTCGATCTCGTTGCAGCGCCAGGCCCATCGCCACGCGCATGAAGAACGCCTGCGGCAGCTCGATGCGCCGCTCGTGCACGTGCAGGAAGTAGCGGTCGTACAGCGTCTGCAGGCCGAGGTAGTCGAACTGCAGGTCGCGCTCGGGCTTGAGCGCTGCGCCCAGCCGCGCGAGGTCGAACTGGCGCAGCGCCGGGTCGAGCAGCTCGGCCTCGATGCCGCTGGCAATGAACTGCGGGAAGTACTCGCCGTAGCGCTGCGCCATCGCCGCTTGCGCCACCTCCTCGCCCAGCACCTCCTTGCGGATCGTGTGCAGCAGCAGCCGCGCGGTGGCCTGCGTGTACGCCGGCTCTTTTTCGATCAGCGTGCGCGCCGCCAGGATCGCCGCCTTGTGCACCTCGTCGATCGGCACGCCGTCGTACAGGTTGCGCCGCGTCTCGGCGAGGATCGGGTCGGCCTGCACGTCTTCGCCCAGTCCGCTGCAGGCAGCTTCCATCAGCGCATGCAGCGCCGCCAGATCCAGCGGTACGCGCCGGCCGTCGTCGACGACGTGCAGCACCGCCTCGCGCGGCGCCGCTGTCGGCTCTGCTTGGCGCGCTCCTGCGCGCGGCGCTCGCGGTACAGCACGTAGGCGCGGGCCACCTCGTGGTGGCCGCCGCGCATCAGGCCGAGTTCGACCTGATCCTGCACGTCTTCGATGTGGAACGTGCCGCCGCCCGGACGCGAGCGCAGCAGCGCGCGCACCACGATCTCGGTCAGCGCGTCGACCGTCTCGCGCACGCTGGCCGACGCCGCGCCCTGAGTGCCCGTGCACCGCCAAGAAGGCCTTCATCAAGGCCACGGCGATCTTGTTGGGCTCGAACATGACCACGGCGCCGTTGCGGCGAATGATCTGGTAGCCGGCATAGGCCGATTCGGTGGCGACCGCCGTTGCCACGCGTGCGCGGGATCGGCGGTCAGTTCGGCGGCGCGGGAGGTCACTGCTTGCATGGGTTCCCCTGTGATGGATTCGTGTCTTGCATGATCATGAAACGCCAACGCGTCGCGCTCGCCTGCTCGATGCGGTCGAGTCTCAAGCGAATCGGCGGCGCGCAACGAGTTTGCGCGCCACCGTGCACTGGACATCAATGAAACGGGTGAGGTGGCGACGTCGCTGCGTGCGCTTCGCCGCGTCCGTGTCGGTCACCCCTGTCGATGATGGAATCGGCCAGTGGTGGCGACCTGCGCATGTCGGGACGTCCGAGTGTGGCAGCTTATCACGCACGGAACACTATATCTGGGGCCTCGGGAGGCTTCAACCCACTAGCGGTAGCGTGCTTTCCCTCTTGACGTTGCGTGACGATTGGTCGCTACATCGCATCGCATGCAGGTACGACGACTGCGCACTGCTCTGCAGCCGCGCACGCGCAAAGGCGCGAGGCGAACGCGCACCGTCACTGGTTTGGCGGGCAAATCGGCCTTGCGAGGCGCGTCAATCCTGCGACGCGAACGGCACCCGCGCGCGCGACCATCGCAGCGCATGCACGCAGCCGATCCCAGTCAAAGCCCCTGCCGGGGTCGTGTTTTCGCATCGGCGCCACATGCTCGTGACCGACCACTGCATCGATCGCGTAGCGCCGCGACAACGCGCGCAGCAGCACGACGAGTTGCGCGTACTGCGCGGCCTTGAAGCGCTCGCCTTCGAGGCCCTCGAGTTCGATGCCGATCGAGTAGTCATTGCAGTTGCTCGCGGTCGCGCCACTGCGACGCGCCCGCGTGCCACGCACGACGATCACACGAAACGAACTGCAACAGTTTTCCCGTTCGGCGGATCACGAAGTGCGCCGACACCTTCAGGCCGCGGATCGATTCCGAAGTAAGGATGCGTGCCCCAGTCGAGCCGGTTGGTGAACAAGCGCTCGATCGCATCGCCGCGGTATTCGCCGGGCGGCAGACTGATTGAATGCACCACGACGAGCGACGCCTCGGTTGCCGGCGGCCGTGCGTCGTGGTTGGGCGAGGGGCATATCTGGGCCCGCCGCCACCAACCGTCGCGCCAGGCGCTGCGTCGACCGCGCGACTGCGATTCAGCGCGCCGCGTCGGCTCGTGATGCGGCCGCTCGCACCGCGTCAGAACGCCGCTGTCGCCGCGTTCGCCGACGTGGTCGGCCACGTTCACGCCCAGTCGGGCCATGCGATAGCGCATCTGGCGCAACGACAGGCCCAGGCTGGCGCCGGCCGCGGTGCGATTGAAGCGGTGCTGCTCGAGCGCGCGAATCAGGATGTCGCGCTCGACATGGTCGAGGTAGGCCACCAGGTCGGCTGGCAACTCTCCGGGCGGTGCCATCGCAACCGCCTTGGCGTGCCGCTTCGCTGGCGGCATGCAGCGCATCGAGGTCGACGATGCCGCTATCGACGAACACATCGTCGGGCAAGCCGAGGTCGGCCCATTCGATCACGTCGCCCGACGTCAGCGCCAGCGCCCGATGCAGCAGGTTCTCCAGTTCGCGCACGTTGCCGGGGAATGCGTAGTCCGACAGCCGTTCCATCGCCTGCGACGACAGCTTGCGGTGGCGGCGAGATGCCGGCCTCGCCCGCGATGCGCGCCAGCACCAAGTCGCAGATCGCAGCAAGGTCGTCGATGCGCTCGCGCAGCGCCGGCACGCGGATCTGGATCACGTTCAGGCGATAGAACAGGTCCTGGCGGAAGCGTCCGTCGTGCACTTCGCTGGCCAGGTCCTTGTGGGTGGCGCTAACCACCCGCACATTGATCCGGTGTCTCGGTGACCGCACCCACCGGCCGCACCGTGCGCTCTTGGATCACGCGCAGCAGCTTGCTCTGCATGCGCCAGTGGCAGATCGCCGATCTCATCGAGGAACAACGTGCCGCCTTGCGCTGCCTGCACGAAGCCCTCGCGGTCTTCGTGCGCGCCGGTGAACGAGCCCTTGCGGTAGCCGAAGAACTCCGCCTCCAGCAATTGCTCGGGAATGGCGCCGCAGTTCACGGCGATGAACGGCGCGTCGCTGCGGCTGGAGCAGGCGTGGATCGCGCGCGCGACCAACTCCTTGCCAGTGCCCGATTCGCCTTGCACCAGCACCGGTGCCATGCTGCGGGCCACGCGTCTCGACCATTGAGCGCACCTGCTGCATCGCTTGCGAGCGGCCGGCCAGGCCGCGACAGCGCGGGTGCAGCCGCCCGGGGTCGGTGCCCGGTTCCTCACTGCGTGCGGCGACGCTCGCCGGAGCGTCACGCCCTGGCGGCGGCTGCCGCGGCGCTCGACCGGGTGCGCCGACGCCACCACGCTGCGGAACTGGCGCAGGTCCACCGGTTTGGTCAGGTAGTCGAAGCGCGCCCGCCTTGAGCGCCTCAACCGCGCCCTCGGCCGACCCGTAGGCGGTGATGACGATCGCCTTCTCGCGCCGCTGGCCTGGTCCAGACGCTTCAGCAGGTCGAGGCCGGAACCGTCGGGCAGACGCATATCGGTGATCACCGCGCTGTAGGTGCGGCTGGACAGGCGCTGCCATGCATCGTCGACCGACGCGGCCGATTCGACGTCGTAGCCTTCGCGCAGCAGCGTCAGTTCGTACAGAGTGCGCAGATCGGGCTCGTCGTCGACCACCAGCAGGCTGTAGTGGGCAGGGGCTGTTCATGCTTGGCTCGGTGCGCTCCTGCGCCGCCATCGCGGCGCGCTGCATCGTCACTCGAAACTCGTTGTGAGTGCCGTTGCCCACCGTCCAGCGGTCTGAACTCGATGCTGGCGCCGTGGCGCACGCACAGTTCGCGGCAAATATACAGGCCCAACCCGGTACCGCGACTGCGAGTGGAGAAGAACGGCTCAAACAGATGCCGCTCCACGTCGACAGCGATCGCTGCCCCGTCGCTGGCCACGGCCAGCACGGCGCCGACTTCGTCGCGCCGCAAACAACCGCACGTGAATCGCGCCGGGCGCGTCACTGCCGTGGCGGTGCGCGTTGTCGAGGAGGTTGACCAGACTCGGCGCAGGTGATCCGGATCGAAGTTGACCGTGAGCGGCTGATCGGGCAGCTCGAGTTGCAAGCGGCTGCCCTCGCCGAGCGCCAGCTGCACGGTACGCGCCCAGTCGGTGCAGACCGAAAGCACCAAAGCGCTGGCATCGAGCACGCGCTGCTCGCCGGATGCGCCTGGCGACGCTTCCATCACGTCGTCGACGATGCGCTTCAAGCGGTCCACGTTGTCGGCCACCATGCGCGCCAGATAGTGCTGCTCGTTGGACAGCACATCCTCCAGCAGAGCGCGTTCGCTTGCGCGATGGCGGCCAGCGGGTTGCGAATTTCGTGCGCGATGCCGGCCGACACCCGGCCCATCGCGGCGAGGCTTTTCCTGCCGGCTGCGCGACTGCACCGATCGCAGGTCCTCCAGGAACACCACGCAGAATTCCTCCGGCGGCGCAGCGTCGCTCTCGAGCGGCCGGCGGCGCGTGAACCGCGCCCTCACCTGCAGCGTGCGCGACTGGCCGTCGTCGAACATCAGGCGCACTTCGCGCGCCGATTCGGGCCAGCTGCCCTGTTCGAACGCCCGCTCCACCGCGGCCTGCAAGGTCGACCAGGCGTCGTTGCTGTGCAGCGGGAACGGCGCCGGGTCGGCTCATGCCGTTGGCGGCCAGCAGCGCGCGTGCCGCCGGGTTGGCTGCGCGCACTCGGGCACGGCGGTCGACCACCAACACGCCGTCAGACATCTCTTCTATCACCAGTCGATTGAGCTGCGCCTGTTGTCGCGCGATCTCCAAGCTGCCGCGCGCGCCATCTCTTCGCGCACCAGACGACCCGAGAATTCGCTGGCCAGCAGCGCGATCATCGAAGACGCCGATGCCAGCCAGCCCGGCTTGAGTGAACGGCACGCCGCTGTCGGTGAAGCCGGGTGTCACGCGCCACACCCCGCTCAGCAACACCAGAGCCACGGCCGCCGCCGTGCCCACCGCCGCCAAGCGTGTGGTCATCACCCCGACATCAACACCGGCAACACCAGCAACGCACCGAAATTGAGGTTGGCGCCGGGATCGAACAGGTGCAGCGCGGCGAACACCACCAGGTCGATCCCGATCGTGGCCAGCCATTGGCGCCGGCCCAGGCGAGTCATCACCGGGGCATCACCCATGCGCACCTGCGGCAGCATCCACAGCGTGACGCTTTGGGCGGCATAGCCCAGGCACAGCAGAATCAGCGGCAGCGGGCTGTGCACGTTGGGCAGCGATACCACCCAGGGCACCGACGCCAGCAGCAAACCCAGCACGGCGCGCGCGGCCACGTAGGTGCGAAACACGCGACGCAGCGCGGTGTCGCGCGAAGTCGCGACGCGGCGCGCCTCGCGCGTCTGCTGGCGCTGCGCATCGCGCTGTGCGTCGCGCCGGGCCACCGGCGGCGCGGTGCGCTCGGCCGGCGGTGCGCCGGGTGCATCCTGAAAGTCATCGGCGTGAAGCTCGGTGTCGGCATCGCCCAACGCACCGAACCACGACTCCTTCGAGCATCGGCCGGCTGTGCCGACGCTCGGATTGCCGGCGGTCGACGCGACGTCGGTCGGAATACGGTTCGCCGCTCACCGGCACCGCCTCATCACGCCAAGCGGTCTTCGCGACGCGAAATGGGCTTCGCGCGCAGCGGATGCGCCGTGCTGGCCTGTGCTCACGGCGCTCACGGCGCTCACGAACCGGCATTGTCACTCGGCCCGGCCAGCCGGTGCGCCTCGCTGCAGTAGGCGTTGCCACGATCAACCACCGCGTCGTTGATCGGCAGGTGCACGCCACAATGCGCGCAGCGAGCAAACGCCTCGGGCTGCGGCTTACCTTTGCGCGGGGTCGAGGCCGCGCGCGAGCGCGCGACCAGCAACCACAGGATGACCCCCACCACCAGCAGCACGAGCACCACTCGCATCAGCACGGCTCAGCTCCTTGCCGCTTGCTCAATACACCGAGCGCCCGAGCACGACCTCGAGCACAAAACGCGAACCCACGTAAGCCAACAGCAGCAGCGCGGCACCGGAGTACAGCCATCGTGTCGCTTGGCGGCCGCGCCAGCCGCGCAACAGACGCCCCATCAGCAACCCCGCGAACACCGCCCACCCGAGCAGCGAGAACACTGTCTTGTGGTCCCAGCGCCAGCGTGCGGCGGTGAGCATGCCGAGCACCAGCGCCAGGGTCAGCACGATGAAGCCCGCCTCCACGAACCCGAAGGTGAGGCGCTCCAACCGCAACAACGGCAAGCCCAACACGGTGCCTTCGCCACTGGCGCGGTTGCGCATGCGCCGCTCGGCGGAGTCGAGCATCCACGCGTGCAAGACCGCCACCCCAAACAGTCCATAGGACACCACGCCGAGCACCCAGTGCACCGGTGCCCACGGACTGTGGCTGGCCAGGCGCACCTCGCCGGGAAAGGCCCAGGCCAGCGCCACCGCTGCACAGCCCACCAACGCCAACGCGCGGCGCACGGCCGGCAACGGCAACATGCGGCTCTCGATCGCGTGCACCAGCAGCACCAGCCACACGGTGAGCGACAACACCGGACCGAACCCGAGTCGCGCGCCCTGCCCAGCGCCGCCAATGTCCACCACCAGCGCCAAGCCGTGCGCCACCCAACCGACGGCCAGCGCCATCGCGTCGATACGCGAGTTGCCCCGCCACGGCCAGGCAGCAAGGCCATACGCACTCAGGGCCACGATGGCGAGCCAGGATGCGAGAGCGCCGCTCGATAGAATCATTGATCCAAGTGTACTTTCGCGATCGGTGCGGCCAGCGCAGTTGATGGCCGTCCACATCGCTCCCACCCATGGCATCCGCACTCACCGACCGACTGTCGCGATTGGTCAAGTCGCTGCGCGGGCAGGCGCGCATCACCGAAGCCAACGTGCAGGACATGCTGCGCGAGATTCGGATGGCGCTGCTCGAGGCCGACGTTGCGCTGCCGGTGGTGCGCGAGTTCATCGCGCGGGTCAAGGACAAGGCGCTCGGCCAGGAGGTCGTTGGCTCGCTCAACCCGGGCCAGGCGCTGGTGGGCATCGTGCACACAGGAGTTGGCCTCCACGATGGGTGAAGGCGTGGCCGACCTCGATCTGGCCGTGCAGCCACCGGCGGTCATCCTGATGGCGGGCCTTCAGGGAGCGGGCAAGACCACCACCACGGCCAAGCTGGCGCGTCACCTGATCGAGCGACGCAAAAGAAGGTGCTCACTGTCTCCACCGACATCTACCGACCGGCCGCCATCGAGCAGTTGCGTGTCGTCACCGCGCAGGCCGGTGCCCAGTGGTTCGCCTCCGAAGCGGCACAGTCGCCCGTGGACATCGCGCGCGCCGCGCTCGACCACGCCAAGCGCCACTACGCCGATGTGCTGCTGGTCGACACCGCGGGCCGCTTGGCAATCGACCAGCCGATGATGGACGAGATCCGCGCACTGCACGCCGCGTTGAAGCCGGTGGAGACCCTCTTTGTGGTCGACGCGATGCAAGGCCAGGACGCGATCAATGTGGCCAGGGCGTTCAAAGAGGCGCTGCCGCTGACCGGCGTGGTGTTGACCAAGCTCGACGGCGACTCCCGCGGCGGCGCGGCGCTGTCGGTGCGGCAAGTGACCGGCGCGCCGATCAAGTTTGCTGGCACCTCCGAGAAGATCGACGGCCTCGAGGCGTTCGATGCCGAGCGCCACGCTGGCCGCGTGCTTGGCATGGGCGACATCGTCGCCCTCGTGGAGTCGGTGCAACAGAACGTCGACCTCGAGGCCGCTCAGCAGCTGGCGGCCAAGGTCAAGTCGGGCGATGCCTTCGACCTCGACGACTTCGTGCAGCAGTTGGGCCAGATGCGCAAGATGGGCGGATTGGGCGGCCTGATTGACAAGCTGCCCGCGCAATTGGCAGCCAAGGCCGGACAAGCGGACCTCGATCGTGCCGAGCGCGACGTGCGTCGCATGACCGGCATCATCCATTCGATGACTCCGCAAGAGCGGCGCAAGCCCGAGTTGTTGAAGGCCAGCCGCAAACGGCGCATCGCCGCCGGTGCCGGTGTGCAGGTGCAGGAGGTCAATCGCCTGCTCAATCAGTTTGACCAGATGCGCACGATGATGAAGAAGATGAAGGGCGGCGGCCTGATGAAGATGATGCGCCGCATGGGCGGCCTGGGCGGACTCGGCGGCCGCTGAGCCAAGCGCTCGCTGCAACGCATTCATCGCGCACGATTCGCAGCCACGACAACCGCTCTACGGTTACGTTTTGGTCGCTGTTACGCGTTGGTATTAGTTGGCAGCTCGGGCTCAGAAATACCCCTGCATGCGGGAAGTCGGAAACGAGTCCTTACGCCTTTCGCCGCGAGCCGATTGACCCTGCCGGTTTCGCCTCGTAAGTTGGCGTCACAACCGCTGCTGACACGCGCGCCAAACATGCTGCCCACCGACTCGCTCTCTGCCTTTGCGCTCGCCGCACTGATCGCTCTGTTGATCACTTATTTGCTGATGCGGCGCAAGCCAGCCAAGAACCGAGCGCGTTCGACGCGCAACGACGCCCTGGACACCGTGGCCGATTGGCCACCCGAGGCCGCCGCGCGTGATGACCACGCCGGAGCGCAAGGCGTTCGAGACCGTCCGCCGCGCATTGCCGCAGCAGCGTGGTGCTGTCGCAGGTCCCATTGTCGCGCTTCCTGCGCGTGCCAGCCGCCACTCATACAGCCAATGGGTGTCCGCGCGTGGGTTGCCTGAACGCCGACCTGGTGGTGTGCGATCAAGGCTCGCGGGTGCTGGCGGTGATCGATGTGCGCCCCACGCAACAAAGCGCACGGGCGCGCCATCGTCACGAACGCATGTCCCGCGTGCTGCGAGCTGCGCACATCAATGTGCTGACCTGGTCGGAGGCGACGTTACCCAGCGTGGCCGAGGTCCGCACGCAGATGGCGCCGCTGCTGCAGGACGGCCCGAACGGCGCGATGGCGCTCAACGGCACACGGCCGATGGGCCTGCTGCCCGTGGCGGAGATGGAAGAGATCCTCGCCCACGGCGATGCGCTGGCGCACGACACCGCGATGGAACCGGTGTCGTCGACATTGTTCGACGACCTCGACGCCCTGCCGGCCAGCGGGGCCGCTGCGCACCGCTGAGTTCGCGGCACTCCAGCATGGCGGCTTGCAGCGAGCCCGCAGGGCTCGCTCGGTCCGGGCTCAGCCCAGCAGTGCCTGCGCGAACTCGCGCGCTGAAGGTCTGTAAGTCCTCGAGCGCCTCGCCGACACCGAGAAAGTACACCGCCAGCGGGCGTTGCGACGGCAGTGCAGCGGCGCGCTCGCGCGCCCACAGGGCAATGGCGGCCAGCACGCCCCCCTTTGCGGTGCCGTCGAGCTTGGTGACGAGCGAGCCCGGTCAGGCCGAGCGCGGTGTCGAACGCGCGCACCTGCGCCAGTGCGTTCTGACCGGTGTTGCCATCGACCACCAACAACACCTCGTGCGGCGCCTGCGGGTCGGCTTTGGTGATCGCGCGCTGCACCTTCTTCAACTCTTCCATCAGGTGCAGCTGTGTTGGCAGGCGGCCGGCGGTGTCGGCAATCACCACGTCGCAGCCGCGCGCGCCGACCGGCGACACACGGCATCGAAGGTGACCGCCGCGGGGTCGCCGCCTTGCTGACTGACAACCTCCACCGCGCCGCGCGAAGAGCCGGTGCCAACCCGGTCGGCCCAGACGGCGAGCTGCTCGCGCGCCGCGGCGCGGAACGTGTCGGCAGCGGCAAGCAGCACCTTTTGTCGCGCCTCGGCCAGGTGGCACGCCAGTTTGCCGATGCTGGTGGTCTTACCGGCGCCATTGACACCCACCACCATCATCACGGTGCAACCCGTGCGCCCGATCTCCAACGGCCGCTCCAGCGGCGCGAGCAGAGTCAGCCAGCGCGTCTTCCAGCAGGGCCCTCACGGCGGCGGGCTCGCGGGCGTTGTGATCGCGCACGCGCTGCTTCAGGTCGTCGAGCAAATGCTTGGTCGCACTGGGCCCAGCGTCGGCCATCAACAACGCCGCTTCGAGGTCTTCGTACAGCGCGTCGTCGATTCGCGCCGCGCTAAACACCTGGGTGATGCTGCTGCCGGTCTTGCGCAGGCCGCCGCGCAGCCGCTCGATCCAGCCGCCGCGCTGTCACTGCCGGCGCGCCTTCGGCGGCCTCGGTGCGACGTCAGGTTCGCATCGGTCGCGGTGAGCGAGGGTGGCGGCGTGCCGGCTGTCGCAGTCTGCGCATCGGCCGGCTTCTTGCGGAAGAAACTGAACATGGTTGCTGCGCGGCGCCGTGGCGCATGGGCCCGACCAGGGCATCGATCGATATAATCGCCGGCTCGGGCGCTTTAGCTCAGTCGGTTAGAGCGACGGAATCATAATCCGCAGGTCCGGGGTTCGAGTCCCTGAAGCGCCACCAACCTTCAGCGCTCGTGCGATGCGATGCATCGGCGGGCCGCCACAGCCGCTGGATGAACACCATGACCCGCTGTGTCGCAGCGTTTGCTCCTCGCTCTCGTCTTGGCAGGCAGCGCGCACGCACAGACCGTGCAGAGAAACTTTCCTGCTACCGCGCTGCGGGGCGAGATCAGCTTCGGCCAACCGCCCGAGGTGCTGGTCAACGGCCAGCCGGCGCGGTTGGCTCCGGCGGCGCGCATCCGCGGCCTCAACAACATGATCGTGATGTCAGGAGCACTGGTAGGGCAGCGCGCTGTCGTCAACTACGTAATCGAGTCGACGGGCCTTGTGCAAGACGTGTGGATCCTCACCGACGTCGAACGAGAGAAGCAGCCCTGGCCCACCAATGCCAGGGACGCGAGGGCCTGGTCGTTCGATCCGATCGCGCAGATCTGGACCAAGCCTTAGGTCTGCGCCTTCGACCGTGAACCCGACCAAGAAAGTTTTCATCCGCACCTTCGGGTGCCAGATGAACGAGTACGACTCCGACAAGATGGCCGACGTGCTGCGCGCGAACGCGGGCTACGAGACGGTCGCCGATCCCGAGCAGGCCGATCTGATTCTCTTCAACACCTGCTCGGTGCGCGAAAAGGCGCAGGAGAAGGTGTTCTCCGATCTCGGGCGCGTCAAGCACCTCAAGCGCAAGGGCGTGTTGATCGGAGTCGGCGGCTGCGTGGCCAGCCAGGAAGGGCGGGCGATCGTCGATCGTGCCCCGTACGTCGACCTGGTGTTCGGGCCGCAGACGCTGCACCGGCTGCCGCAATTGATCGAGCAGCGGCGAGCGCTCGGTAGGCCTCAGGTCGACATCAGCTTTCCGGAGATCGAGAAGTTCGACAACCTGCCGCCGCGCGAGGTCGACGGCGCGAGCGCCTTCGTATCGATCATGGAAGGCTGCTCCAAGTACTGCAGCTTCTGCGTCGTGCCCTACACGCGCGGCGAGAGAGGTCGAGCCGCCCGCTCGACGACGTGCATGGTCGAGGTGGCCGGCCTCGTCGAGCAGGGGGTGCAAGGAGATCACGCTGCTGGGCCAGAACGTCAACGCCTACCGCGGCGTTGATGGGCACTCGGCGCGGACATCGCCGACTTCGCGCTGCTGATCGAATATCATCGCCGAGCTGCCGGGCTGCGAGCGCATCCGCTTCACGACCAGCCACCCCAAGGAGTTCACGCAGCGGCTGATCGATGTGTACGAGCGAGTGCCGCAGCTGGTGAGCCACCTGCACTTGCCCGTGCAGCACGGCAGCGACCGCATCCTGGCTGCGATGAAGCGCGGCTACACCACTGCTCGAGTACAAGAGCACGGTGCGCAAGCTGCGCCGCGATGCGCCCGGGCATCAGCTTGTCGTCGGACTTCATCGTCGGCTTCCCGGGCGAGACGGCGACCGACTTCGACCAGTTGATGCGCCTGGTCGAGGACGTCGGCTTCGATTCGAGCTTCAGTTTCGTCTTCAGCGCACGCCCCGGACACCCGCCGCGGCGTTGCCCGACGACACGCCGCAAGCCGAAGCTGGCGCGGCTGCAGCGGCTGCAGGCGCAGCTGGAGATCGCAGGCGCGCGCAATTCTCGCAGTCGCGGCTCGGCACCCGGCAGCGCATCCTGGTGGAAGGCCGCAGCCGCAAGGACGCCGAGCGAACTGATGGGCCGCACCGAATGCAACCGCATCGTCAATTTCAAGGGGCCCGCTCGGTTGGTCGGACAGATGATCGATGTGACGATCACGCAGGCGCTGCCGCATTCGCTGCGTGGCGAACCGGTGCTGTCGGAAACTCTGGCGGCGTGACGCGCAGCTTGCTCAATCGGCGTGCCGCCGCCATGGCGCAAAGGCGAGCAGCCACGTGGTGACAGCCAGCGCGACGACGATCGCGCCATAGGTGAGCATCGCGCCGTCGTGGCCCGTCCAGGCGAAGCCCAGCCAGATCGACCGCCAGCGCAGCCACGGCACACCATCCGGCCAGGCGCCACCAACTGCACGCGAGCGCATTTCGCGCCGCCACAGCAGCTTGCAAATCGAGGCGTGGATCGCTGCCAGGCCGCATGGCAGCAGCAGCAGGTTCACCCAATGCCACACCTGTTGCAATGCGTCCATCGCGGCGCCGATTCGTATGTCTTGAAATCGCGCAAAGCCGCGCATTCGACGCCGCGCGCGCTCGACACCCTTCAAACCCCAGCAATCTTACAATTCGCCCCATGAGCGTGGTCGCGATGGGACTCAACCACGGCACGGCGCCCGTCGAGCTGCGCGAACGCTTTGCTTTCGCATCGGGCAGGTGCCAGCGGCGCTGCGCGCGCTGCGCGCGACGCTGAGCAGCGCCACACCCGAGGCGGCGCTGCTGTCCACCTGCAACCGCACCGAGCTCTACGTGGCCTCGGCGGCCACCGACCCGGCGACGCTGGTGCGCCCAGCGATCGACTGGCTGCGCGGCCAAGGCGGGTCGGCGGTGAGCAGCTGATGGCCCACGCCTACGTGCTGCGAGCGGCGTGAAGCCGCGCGGCATGCCTTTCGCGTCGCCTCGGGCCTCGACTCGATGGTGCTGGGCGAGCCGCAGATCCTCGGCCAGATGAAGCAGGCCGTGCGCGAGGCCGACGCCGCCGGCACGCTGGGCACCACGCTGCACCAGTTGTTCCAGCGCTCGTTTTCGGTGGCCAAGGAGGTGCGCACGCTCCACCGAGATCGGCGCCCACTCGATCAGCATGGCGGCCGCCGTCGGTGCGCCTGGCGTCGCAGCTGTTCGAAGACCTGCGCGACGTGCGGGTGCTGTTCGTGGGCGCCGGCGAGATGATCGAACTGGTGGCGACTCATTTCGCCGCGCGCCAGCCTGCAGGCGATGGCGTCTGGCCAACCGCACGCTGGAGCGCGGCGAGAAGCTGGCCGGACGCTTCGGCGCCGAGGCGATGCGGCTGGCCGACATGCCGCAGCGCCTGCACCGAGTTCGATGTGGTGGTGTCGTGCACCGCCAGCACGCTGCCGATCATCGGGCTGGGCGCGGTCGAGCGGGCGCTGAAGGCGCGTCGCCACCGCCCGATGTTCATGGTCGACCTCGCGGTGCCGCGCGACATCGAGCCCGAAGTGGCTCGGCCTGCGCGACGTCTACCTCTACACGGTGGACGATCTGTCCGAGATGGTGCGCAGTGGCCGGCGAGAAGCGCCAGGCCGCGGTGCAGCAGGCCGAGGCCATCATCGACGCCGGCGTGCAAAGCTTCAGCCATTGGCTCGAGCAGCGGGCCAGCGTGCCGCTGATCCAAGCGCTCAATCGCCAGGCCGACGACTGGCGCGGCGCCGAGATCGCGCGCGCGCGCCGCTTGCTGGCCAAGGGCGCCGACATCGACAGCGTGCTCGATGCGCTGTCGCGCGGCCTGACGCAAAAGCTGCTGCACGGCACGATGGCCGAGCTGAACGCCACCGATGGCGAGCAGCGCGAGCGGCTGGCGCTGTGGGTGTCGCGCCTGTTTCTGCGCGGCAGCCGCGCGCGGCCCGGGCGACGACTCGCAGGCCTAGCGAGAGCGTTCGTCGCGCGGGCACGCTGCTCGCGCGGCGCGCCTCGCCAACCGGAACTTGCCCGCGATGAAAGACACCCTGCGCCAACAACTCGAACGGCTCGCCCTGCGCGTGCAGGAGCTCGACGCTCTGCTCGCCGACCCGCAACTGAGCACCGACAGGGCGCGTTATCGCGCGGTGGCGCGCGAGCAGTCCCAGGCGGCGTCCGTGGTGGCGCTGTACCGCTCACTGCAGCAGCGTGAGCGTGATCTGAGGCAGTCGCGCGAGCTGGTGGCCGACCCCGAGATGGCCGAGTTGGCCAAGGAAGACGTCGCCGCTGCCCAGGCCGACGTCGAGCGCCTGCAATCGCAGCTGCAGACCGCCCTGCTGCCTCGCGACCCCGACGACGAGCGCAACGTGTTCCTGGAGATTCGTGCCGGCACGGGCGGCGAGGAGTCGGCACTGTTCGCCGCCGATCTGGCCCGCATGTATTTGCGCTACGCCGAGCGACGCGGTTGGCGCAGCGAGGTGATGAGCGAGAACGCCTCGGACCTCGGCGGCTACAAGGAAATCGTCGTGCGCATGGAGGGCGACAGCGTCTACGAGCGGCTGAAGTTCGAGTCGGGCGGCCACCGCGTGCAGCGTGTGCCGGCCACCGAGGCGCAGGGGCGCATCCACACCAGCGCCTGCACGGTGGCCGTGTTGCCCGAGCCCGACGAACAGGCCGAGTTGACGCTCAACCCGGCCGACCTGCGCATCGACACTTTTCGCGCCAGCGGCGCGGGCGGCCAGCACGTCAACAAGACCGACAGTGCGATCCGCATCACCCACCTGCCCACCGGCATCGTGGCCGAGTGCCAGGACGATCGCTCGCAGCATCGCAACAAGGCCAAGGCGATGGCGGTGCTGCTGGCACGGCTGCGCGATCGCGAGCGCGATGAGCGCCAGACGCAAGGAGGCCACCGAGCGGCGCAACCTGATCGGCAGCGGTGACCGCAGCGACCGCATACGCACCTACAACTTTCCCCAGGGACGGCTGACCGACCATCGCATCGGCCTGACGCTGTATCGCCTGGCCAGCATCCTCGATGGTGACCTCGACGAGGTGTTCCAGGCGCTGGCTGCCGCCCGGCGCAGCAGCAGCTCGAGGCCCTCGAGACCGGCGCATGACCGTCGAGCAGGCGTTGGCGGCGCGCGCTTGCACTCGGGCTGACGCGGCTCGATGCCGCCTTGCTGCTGGCGCATCAAATGAAGTGCCGTCGCGAGTGGTTGATCGCGCACTCGCTGGAGCCGATTGAGGCACCGGCATTCCGAGGCGTTCGAGGCCGATTGCCGCCAACGCGCCGACGGCGTGCCGATCGCCTACCTGATAGGCCGGCGTGAGTTCATGGGGCCTCGAACTCCTGGTGAACGCGGACGTGCTGGTGCCGCGCCCCGAAACCGAGACCTTGGCCCAGTGGGCAATCGAACGGCTGCGGCGGCCTGCCACCGGCGCGCGAAGCCCCGGGTGATCGACCTCGGCACCGGCAGCGGGCGCTGGCGCTGGCCATCGCGGCCGCGCTGCCCGCAGGCCGAAGTCGTTGCGACAGACTGCAGCGCGGCGGCGCTGGCGGTGGCTCGTGCCAACGGGCAGCGCCTGAGCCTGATGTGCGCTTCGCCGAAGGCGACTGGTGGCAGGCGGCCGGCGATCGGCAGTTCGACCTCGCGCTGGCCAACCCGCCGTACGTCGCCGAGGGCGACCCTCATCTGCCCGCGTTGCGCCACGAGCCGCAGCACGCCCTGGTGGCCGGCAAGGCCGGCCTGACGCACTGGCCCGGATCATCGCGGCCGCTCCGCACCATCTGTCGGGGTGGCTGCTCCTCGAGCACGGCTGGAATCAGGCCGACGACGTGAGGCGGCTGCCGTCGGGAGCCGGCTTCACGGACATCGAAACGCGCGCAGATCTGAACGGGCTGTCGCGTTGCACCGGGGGACGCACCGGCTAGGCGTGGGCCGCCGTGGCCGCCGCGCCACGTTTGGTCGCACCCCCTCAAATGTGGTTGCCACGCTCACAATTGCGTGTTCACTTGCTGCGGCCACAGACGTACGATGGCTCGCCTGCCGCAGTCACCTTCGATGCGCCAGCCACTCACCATGCGCATGAAGCCCGTCGCCGTGGTTTGGTCCCTGCTCACTGCAGCAGCCTCCGCCGTTGCGGGCAGCGGACAGGGCCTCGAGCGTCGATGCCGAGCGCTTGATGTGGCCGCAATGGCAGGCCCGCCTGTACGTGGCCACCGAGCCGCTGGCTCCCATGCCCTCGTTGTTCGAGGGTGCCTCGTTGAGGCCGCAGTCGGCGGCGTTTTTCGGCGACTACTACGTGACCCGGCCCTATATCGGCCAGGCAGGGGGTCTTCGGCTCACCAGCGGTCTGGTGGCCGGCATGCGCGGCTCTGTCATCAGTCCGGGGCAGGCCACCGCCCCGGGAGCGTTTGGGTTCACCGCGCAGGCTCGCCAGAGCCTCGGCTCGTCGATCGATGCCAGCAGCGATGTGCTGGCTTGGCCGTACCTGGGCATCGGTTACAGCGACAGCAGCTTGCGAGGTGGCTGGGGTTCAGCGCCGACCTCGGGCTTGCAGCGCAAAGCTTCAGGCTGTCCCGGAGCGGCGCGATCGCTCGGCAACCTGTCGCTCGACGATATGGTGCGCGACATGCGCTTGACGCCAGTTCTGCAGCTCGGCGTCAACTATCGGTTCTAGAGCGCCTGCATCGGGGCTTTGGCGGCTGGCGCCCGGCCGCGCCCGCGCTTTGCCGTATAAACTGAACCCTCAAGTCGGTCTGGAAAACGAAATGGACGAAGTACAGAAGCGAATCGACGATCTGGTCAAGAACAACCGCGGTCGTGTTGTTCATGAAGGGCACCGCGCAGTTCCCGATGTGCGGTTTTTCTGGGCGTGCAATGCAGGTGCTCAACGCCTGCGGCGTCAACCAGCTGACCACGGTCAATGTGCTCGAAGACGACGGCGTGCGCCAGGGCATCAAGCAGTACGCAAACTGGCCCACCATCCCGCAGCTCTACGTGAACGGCGAATTTGTCGGCGGCTCCGACATCATGATGGAGATGTACGAGTCCGGTGAGCTGCAGCAGGCTGCTGACGGCCTGAGAATGGCCGATCGCCTGGTGGTCGGCCTGACCGGCGCCAGCGGTTCGATCTACGGTGTTCGGTTGCTGGCGCGCGCGCGCGCTGGCGCACAAACGCACTTGGTGGCCACGGCCGCCGGCGTGCTGAACGCTCACCACGAGTTGGGTCTGGACCGTCGCGCGCTGGAAGCGATGGCCGATCACAACCACGCGCCCGGCGAAATCGGCGCGTGCATTGCCAGCGGCAGCTTCGACGCTGCCGCGATGGCGGTGGCGCCGTGTTCGATGAAGTCGCTGGCGGCGATCGCCCACGGCCTGTCGGACAACCTGCTGACGCGTGCCGCCGATGTGATGCTCAAGGAGCGTCGCCGCTTGCTGCTGATGGTGCGCGAAACGCCGCTGAATCTGGCTCACTTGCGCAACATGACGGCCGTCACCGAGATGGGCGCGATCGTCTTTCCGCCGCTGCCGGCGTTTTACCATCGACCGCGAACGGTGGACGAACTGGTCGACGACACGGTCGAGCGGGCACTGGTGCTGCTCGGCATTGCCGGCGCGAGCCCGAAGGCCTGGCAGGGCTTGTAGGGTGGGCGCTCAGGGTCCGTTTGGGTCGGGCGGCTTGCCCGCCTGCAGCCAATCGCGACGCGCCGCGAACACTGCGCTGGGATACTCGTCAGCGGCCGCGGCTGCCGTTGTAGCGACCCAGCGCGAGGAACAGGTCACCGCGCTCCATTTGGAGGTAGTGGCGCAGGATCACGCAGCCGAATCGAAGGTTGGCTTGCATGTGGAACAGACGCGCGGGGTCCCCGTCACCGATCAAATGGGCCCAGAACGGCATCACCTGCATGTAGCCGATCGCCCCGGCGCGGCTCACGGCGTATTTGCGAAAGCCGCTCTCGACTTGAACCAAGCCCAGCACCAACTCGGGCTCCAATCCGGCGCGGCGGCTTTCGTACCAAAGCGCCTCTAGGAACTCGACCCTCGTGGCGTGCTCGGACTTGCGTCGCTTCAAGCGCTCGCTCATCGATCCGAGCCAGCGCAGGTATGCAAGCCGCTCTTCGATCGTCTCGAAGCCCGCACGCGGCGGCGCCGAATCGGCCACCGCCGCTGCCAGCGCCGAGCGTACCGAATTGGCGAGCGGTTCTTCCACTTGCGCACCCGCCATGGCCACGCTGCAAGCGCAGGCCCACGACACCAACGCTGCACCGCACCGCGCGATGTGGATCGCCGCGGTGGGACCGATGCGCACGATGGACTCGCTCTCGCGCCGTGCCGGCCGCGACGGGCTCCAGGCGCGCAACCGTTCGCGCAGCACGCGAACGGTGTCGGAGATGGCGACCTTGCTCGCGACGGGCTCGCGGCGGCCCTGGATTTCGAGCTGACCTTCCTTCAATCCTCGATCCGATAGCACGACGCGATGCGGTACACCGATCAACTCCCAATCGGCGAACATCGCGCCGGGTCGTTCGCCGCGGTCGTCGAGCATCGTGTCCACACCGAGCACTTCGAGCTCGTCGTGCAGACGAAGTGCCGCCTCGCGGACCGCGTCGCTGCGATCCCAGCCGATCGGGCAGAGCACCACTCGAAACGGTGCTATGGCGTCGGGCCAGACAATGCCGCGCTCGTCGTGCCCCTGTTCGATTGCCGCGCCGAGAATGCGCGTCACGCCGATGCCGTAGCAACCCATCTGCATGAGTTGTGGCTTGCCCGATTCGTCGAGATACGATGGCGTTCATCGCCTCGCTGTACTTGGTGCCCAGGTAGAAGACATGCCCGACTTCGATGCCGCGCTGGATGGCAAGAATACCCTTGCCATCGGGTGACGGATCGCCCGCCACCGCATTGCGAATGTCAGCCACGACATCGGGCTCGGGCAGATCGCGGCCCCAATTGACGCCGGTGTAGTGGAATCCTTCGTCGTTGGCGCCGCAGACGAAGTCGCTCATTCGCGCGACAGTACGATCCGCGACCACCTTCACCGGCTTGCGAGTGCCGATGGGGCCGAGATAGCCGGGCTTGCAGCCAAAGTGATCCTCGATTTCGGCCGCGCTGGCAAAACGAAAACCGGAGTCGAGGCCCGGCACCTTGCCGGCCTTTACTTCGTTGAGCGCATGATCGCCACGCACCAACAGCAGCCAGATCGTTGTGCGCTTGATCGAACCATCGTCGGTGCGCTCGTCAGTGGCCAGAACCAACGACTTCACCGTCGTCGCCAGCGGCACCGACAACAGCTCGGCCACGTCTTCGCACGTGCTCTTGCCCGGTGTCGGCGTCTTCTTCATTGGCCCGGTTGGGTCGGATCGCGCGGATAGCAGCGGCACGCACTCGGCGAGTTCGACGTTGGCCGCGTAGTCGCTGGTCGGGCAATAGACCAGCGCGTCCTCGCCGGTGTCGGCGATCACTTGAAACTCGTGCGACGCGTCGCCGCCGATCGCGCCGGTGTCCGCAGCGACCGCACGGTACTGCAAGCCGAAGCGGTCGAAGATGCGTTTGTAGGCCGCAAACATCACCTCGTAGCTCTTCAGCGCCGAAGCTTGATCGCGATCGAACGAGTACGCGTCCTTCATCGTGAACTCGCGGCCGCGCATCAAGCCGAAGCGCGGCCGCCGCTCGTCGCGAAACTTGGTCTGTATGTGATAGAAGTTTCTCGGCAGCTGCCGATAGCTTCGCAGTTCCTGGCGCGCGATGTCGGTGATGACCTCTTCGCTGGTGGGCTGGATCACGAAGTCGCGCTCGTGGCGATCCTTCACCCGCAGCAGCTCGGGGCCGTACGCCTGAAAGCGCCCGACTCTTGCCACAGCTCCGCGGGCTGCACCACCGGCATCAGCAATTCGACCGCGCCGGCCGCATTCATCTCTTCGCGGATGATCGCCTCGACCTTGCGGATCACACGCAGGCCCATCGGCATGTAGCTGTAGATGCCGGCGCTCAGGCGCTTGATCAGCCCGGCGCGCAGCATCAGCCGATGGCTCACGATCTCGGCGTCGGCTGGAGCCTCCTTCAGCGTGGCGACGAAGAAGCGGGAGGCTTTCATGGCACGAGGCCGGCGGATCCCCGCGCATGCGGGAAAGCGAGGTTCATGCCTCTGGTGCCGCCGATGTGATAATGATTTCAGTTAAAGAATCGGGGTTCGATTATGCTCGACCGAGAGGGCTTCAGGCCCAACGTCGGCATCGTCCTGCTCAACTCGCGCAACCAGGTTTTCTGGGGCAAGCGATTGCGCACCCACTCCTGGCAGTTCCCGCAAGGGGGCATCAAGTACGGCGAGTCGCCCGAGCAGGCGATGTTTCGCGAGCTGCACGAAGAGGTGGGCCTCAAGCCCGAGCATGTGCGCATCCTGGCGCGCACGCGCGACTGGTTGCGCTACGAGGTGCCCGACCACTACATCCGCAAAGACGCGCGCGGCCACTACCGTGGGCAAAAGCAGATCTGGTATCTGCTGATGCTGGTGGGCCGCGACAGTGACCTCGACCTGCGTGCGAGCGATCATCCCGAGTTCGACGCCTGGCGCTGGAACGATTACTGGGTGCCGCTCGACATGGTGATCGAGTTCAAGCGCGAGGTCTATGAACTCGCGCTCACCGAGCTGTCGCGCTTTCTGCCGCGGGCCGCGCACCACACGCGCTACTTGCGCGCAGGCATCCGTGGCCGCCCGCGCGACAACGCGTCCAGCCCATCTGCCGAAGTGCCCGCGGCATCGCCGGGTTTGGGCCGTCAGCGGAAGAGGCGCCCTAGGTTCGAACCATGTTGTCGCGGTGGATCAGCTCGGGGCCGTTGGAAAACCCGAGCACCGATTCGATCTGCGACGACGGTCGGCGCGCGATCAGGCGCGATTCACCCGCAGCGTAGTTGGCGAGGCCGCGCGCGATCTCCACCCCGTCGGGCCCGCGCACGGCGATCACGTCGCCCCGCGCGAATTCACCTTCAACCGCCACCACGCCCACCGGCAGCAGGCTCTTGCCCTCGCCGAGTAGCTTGGCGCTGGCGCCGGCATCGATGGTGACCGCGCCGCGCAAGCTGCAGGTGATCGGCCATCCACTGCTTGCGCGCAGCCAGCTTCGCGGTGCGGGCGCGCAGCAGCGTGCCGATCGTCTCGCCTCGCGCCAGGCGCAACAGCACGTCGGGCTCGCGGCCCCATGCGATGACGGTGTCGGCACCGCTGCGCGCCGCGCGTTTGGCGGCCAGCACCTTGGTCAATCATGCCGCCGCGCGACAGCGGCGACGCGGCGGCGCCGGCCATGCGCTCCAAGTCGGCATCGCCGGCGTCGGCCTGCGCGATCAGGCGCGCCGCTGGGGTCGCTGCGCGGATCGCTTGAGTACAGTCCCGCCTGATCGGTGAGGATCACCAGCACGTCGGCTTCGATCAGGTTGGCCACCAGCGCACCGAGCGTGTCGTTGTCGCCGAACTTGATCTCGTCGGTGACCACCGTGTCGTTCTCGTTGATCACCGGCACGGCCTTCAGCGCCAGCAGCGCCAGCAGCGTCGAACGCGCGTTGAGGTAACGCTCGCGATCGGCCAGGTCGGAATGGGTCAGCAGAACCTGCGCGCTGCGCAAGCCGTGCTCGGACAGCTTGCTCTCGTACATCTGCGCCAACCCCATCTGACCGACCGCAGCCGCAGCCTGCAGCTGGTGCAACTGGCTCGGCCGCGCGATCATGCCCAGCCGCTTCATGCCTTCGACGATGGCGCCGCTGCGATACCATGACCAGCTCGCGGCCCTCGCCAGCCAGCACAGCCAACTGGCGACACCAGTTGCCGATCGACTCCGGGTCGACACCCCGCCCCTCGTTGGTGACGAGGCTCGAGCCGACCTTGACGACGATGCGGCGTGCAGCGCGCAGCGACTCGTTCACGGCGCTGCGATCGGGTTGTGCCGAAACCGCACGTCATCGATTTCGTCACCGGCTCGCGACGCGCGATGGCGACAGCTCGTGCCACGCGGCCTCGACCAGCGGCTTCAGACCTTCGCGCGCCACCGCCGACACGACAAACACAGCGCCCTTCCAGCGCAGGCGACGCGAGATGTCGCGCATCAGCACGCCACGCTGCTCGAGCGGCAATCAGGTCGATCTTGTTCAGAACCAGCCAGCGCGGCTTGCGATGGAGCGCCTCGTCGTACTTGCGCAGCTCGCTCAACACGGCCTGCGCCTGAGCGACCGGGTCGGACCGATTCGTCCAGCGGCGCGACATCGACGACGTGCCACAGCAGCCGCGTGCGCTGCAGATGGCGCAGGAAATGGTGGCCCAGGCCCGCGCCTTCGGCGGCCCCTTCGATCAGCCCGGGGATGTCCGCCACCACAAAGCTGCGGCTCGGCCCCAGCGCGCACCACACCGAGGTTTGGATGCAGGGTGGTGAACGGATAGTCGGCAATCTTGGGCCGCGCGTTGGAGATTGCCGCGATCAATGTCGACTTGCCGGCGTTGGGCATGCCGAGCAAGCCGACATCGGCAAGCACGCGCAGTTCCAGTTGCAGCTTGCGCTGTTCACCCGGCCAGCCAGGCGTTTTCTTCCTCGGACGAGCGATTGGTGCTGCTCTTGAAGTGCAGGTTGCCGAAGCCGCCGTCGCCGCCACGGGCCAGCACGACTCGTTGTTCCGGCTGCATCAGTTCGGCGACGACCTGACTCGTCTGCAGGTCGGTGACGATCGTGCCCACCGGCATGCGCAGCACCACGTCCGAGCCCGCGGCGCCGAATTGGTCCGAGCCCCGTCCTGGCTCGCCGTGTCCGGCCTCGTGCCGCCGCGCATAGCGATAATCGACCAGCGTGTTGAGGTTGGGGTCGGCCAACGGCAATGACGCAGCCGCCGCGCCCGCCGTCGCCACCGTCGGGGCCGCCCAACGGAACGAACTTCTCGCGGCGAAAGCTGGCGCATCCCGCGCCGCCGTTGCCGGCCGCGACGTCGATCACCGCCTCATCGATGAACTTCATGGCTTAGTTGTCGCCGTCAAAACAAAAAAGCCCCGGCATGCCGAGGCTTGGGATCGCCGCTTCGGCACCTGCGCGCGTCCTACGCCGGCTCCACCGTCACCGTTTGGCGCCGAAAAGGGCCCTTTGATCGCGAAGCCGACTTGTCCGTCGACCAGCGCAAACAGCGTGTGGTCCTTGCCGGTGCCAACGTTGGTGCCGGCATGGAACTTGGTACCGCGCTGGCGCACGATCACCGAGCCCGCCGACACAACTTGGCCACCAAAGGCCTTCACACCCAACATCTTGGGCTGTGAATCGCGGCCGTTTCGGGTCGAGCCACCACCCTTTTTCTGTGCCATCTAACAATCCCTGGGGCCGACAGCTCAGGCGTTCACCGAGCCGATCTGCAACTCGGTATACGACTGACGATGGCCGGCGTGCCGTTGGTAGTGCTTGCGACGGCGCATCTTGAAAATGCGGATCTTCGGATGCAGGCCATGCGACACCACGGTCGCCTTCACTGTTGCGCCGCTGATCATCGGGGTGCCAACCTTCAGTTCCGCGCCATTGCCAACCGCCAGCACCTGGTCGAGCACCACCTCCTGCCCGACGTCGGCAGCGATCTGCTCCACCTTGACTTTTTCACCGACGGCAACCTTGTACTGTTTGCCACCGGTTCTAATGAGCGCGTACATCCTGGCCTCGCGTCCGCAGCCGGCCCACAACCGGGGCCGAACGAAGCCGTAAAGTATAGCGCAACGCGCTCGAGCGGCTAAGCATGACGGGCTCGGCCGGGCGACCAAGCCAGACGAGGCCACCGGCGCGTAACAGGGCCGCTTTTCTATAATCATGTGCCCATCTGGAACTGCCACAGTGCCTGACTCCAGCATCGTTCAGAGCAACGGCGTTGACCTCGTTGCGGCCGACATGGTCGAGGTCGACCGACGTCATCCGCCAGCGCCTGAGTTCCGATGTGACGCTGATCGACCAGATCGGCAGCTACATCGTCGGCGCCGGCGGCAAGCGAATTCGGCCGCGGCTCGTGCTGCTGTTCGCGCGGGCGCTGGGCCACGACGGGTCCGGCCCGATTCGAGTTGGCGGCGATCGTCGAGTTCATCCACACCGCCACGCTGCTGCACGACGATGTGGTCGATGAGTCGTCGATGCGACGTGGCCGCCCAACGGCCAATGCGCTGTTTGGCAACGCCGCCAGTGTGCTGGTGGGTGACTTCCTGTACTCGCGCGCCTTTCAGATGATGGTATCGGTCGGCTCCATGCGCGTGCTGGAGGTACTGGCCAACGCCACCAACGTGATTGCCGAGGGCGAGGTGCTGCAGCTGATCAACATGCACGACCCCGACACCTCGGTCGACGACTACCTGCGCGTGATCCGCTACAAGACGGCCAAGCTGTTCGAGGCCAGCGCGCGCACTTGGGCGCGGTCATCGCGCAAGCACCTGCCGAACTGGAAGAGGCCTGCGCGGACTACGGCCGCTCGCTGGGAGACTGCGTTTCAACTGGTTGACGACCTGCTCGACTACGAGGGCGATCCCAACCAGTTGGGCAAGAACGTCGGCGACGACTTGCGCGAGGGCAAGCCGACGCTGCCCCTGCTGATGGCCATGACCCGCAGGGCTCACCAGAGGAGCGCGCCCTGTTGCGCAGGGCCATCGTGAACGGCGAGATCGAACGGCTGCGCGACATCGCCGGCATCGTCCGTCGCACCGGCGCATTGGACGCCACGCGAGACGCGGCACGTGCTGAAGCGCTCAAGGCGCAGGCATGCCTTGCAAAACTGCCCTCGGCCCGGCCAAGGACGCTTTGTTAGAATTGTGTGTTCGGTCGGTCGAACGTTCGTCATAGCAGGCGCACGACGGCGAGCAGCACGCGGGCGCAGAACCGCGTTGCAACGGGGTGTAGCTTAGCCTGGTAGAGCGCTACGTTCGGGACGTAGAGGCCGGAGGTTCGAATCCTCTCACCCCGACCAGCATCCATCGAGAGCGCTGACTCGAGACGGCCATCGTGGCGGTGCGGCGACCTGCCGTGAAGAAGTGCCCGCTCCCTTCCTAGCCGCCGTTTACAGTGTTGCAGGGATCAGCGATGATCCTTCGACCCCCACGAACACGGCTCAGCCACGCCTGTGGATACCCTTGTCGATTCACCGCAGTCCACGCTGTCAGGCGTGGCTCGGGTGTTGGTGCATGCCGGCCGTCTCGGTGTCAAGAACGCCGAAGAACTGGTCAAGAGCGCCAAGGAACGTCGCGTCAGCTTCGTGTCGGCGGTGATTTCCGCCGGCTCTGTCTCGGCCAGCGATCTGGCTCATACGCTGTCGGGCAGCCTGGCGCTGCCGCTGCTCGACCTCAACGCGATCGACGGCGACAAGCTGCCGCGCAACTCTGGTCGACAGCAAGCTCGCGCTTCAGTACCAGATCGTGGTGCTCGGCCGGCGCGGCAGCCGCCTGTTCATCGGCGGGGCGGATCCCACCGACCAAGAAGCGGTCGAGCGCATCAAGTTCGCCACGCAGTTGTCGCCCGAGTGGGTGATCGTCGAATACGACAAGCTCGGCAAGTTGCTCGAGAAGCCAGGGCAGCCAGCGCCAACGAGACGCTGGAGTCGATGGCCGCGGGCGAATTCGACTTCGACGTCGCCGAAGACGACGGCACGGCACCCGGAACAGGCCGACGTCGCGCAGGAAGTCGAAGACGCGCCAGTGGTGCGTTTCCTGCAGAAGATGTTGATCGACGCGATCAATGCCCGCGCGTCGGACCTTCACTTCGAACCCTACGAATACAACTACCGCGTGCGCTTCCGGGTCGACGGTGAACTGCGCGAGATCACCCAGCCCCCGATCGCGATCAAGGACAAGCTGGCATCGCGCATCAAGGTTATCAGCCGCCTCGACATTGCCGAGAAGCGAGTGCCGCAGGACGGCCGCATGAAGCTGAAGTTCGGCAACCGGGCGATCGATTTCCGGGTGTCGACGCTGCCGACCTTGTTCGGAGAAAAGATCGTCATCCGTATCTTGGATCCTTCGAGCGCCGAAGTTGGGCATCGAGGCGCTGGGCTACGAAAAGATCGAGCGCGACCGACTGACCACCGCGATTCAGCGGCCCTACGGCATGATCCTGGTGACCGGCCCGACGGGCTCGGGCAAGACCGTGTCGCTGTACACCTGCCTGAACATCCTCAACCAGCCGGGCGTCAACATCTCGACGGTCGGAGGACCCGGCGGAAATCAACCTGCCGGGTATCAACCAGGTCAACGTCAACGACAAGGCCGGGCTGAACTTCGCGACCGGCGCTCAAGGCCTTCCTGCGCCAGGATCCGGACGTGATCATGGTCGGCGAAATCCGCGACCTCGAAACCAGCCGACATCGCGATCAAGGCGGCGCAGACCGGCCACATGGTGATGTCGACGTTGCACACCAACGATGCGCCGACCACGCTGACCCGGATGCTGAACATGGGCGTGGCGCCGTTCAACATCGCGGCCAGCGTGTTGCTGATCACCGCTCAGCGACTGGCCAGGCGTCTGTGCGAAAACTGCAAGCAACCGGCTGACTACCCGCGCGAGTCGATGCTCAGGGCCGGCTACAGGGCCGAGGAGCTCGACGGTTCGTGGAAGCCGTTTCGCGCCGTGGGCTGCTCAGCCTGCAACAACGGGTACAAGGGCCGCGTCGGCATTTACCAGGTGATGCCCATTTCTGAGTCGATCCAGCGCATCATTCTTTCCGAAGGCACGGCGATGGATATCGCCGCTCAGTCCCTGAAAGATGGCGTGCGCGACCTGCGCCAGTCCGGTCTGGTCAAGGTGCGCGCCGGTGTCACGACGCTAGAAGAAGTGATCGCGTGCACCAACGAGTAGTTTGAATGCAAGCTTGCGGCTGGGCTGGTCTCGCGCCAGAGCCGCCGGAGGAACCATGGCAACAGCGCTGGCCGCACGCGGCCTCAAGAACGTCAAGGAAACGGTCTACGAATGGGAAGGCCGCGACAAGAACGGCAAGATCATGCGCGGCGAGATGCGCGCGGGCGGCGAAGCCATGGTGTTCGCCAGCCTGCGGCGCCAGGGCATTCTCGGTCACGCGAGTCAAGAAGCGCCGCATGAGCGGTGGCCGCTCGGTCAAACAGAAGGACATCGCGATCTTCACACGCCAGTTGGCGACGATGATGAAGGCCGGCGTGCCGCTCTTGCAGGCTTTCGACATCGTTGCCCGCGGCAGCCCGAATCCCAAGCTGACGCGCTTGCTCAACGATATCCGCTCGGACGTCGAGACCGGCACCAGCTTGTCCGCAGCGTTTCGCAAGCATCCGATGTATTTCGATGCCTTGTATTGCAACCTCGTCGAAGCGGGCGAAGCAGGCGGTATTCTGGAGGCGCTGCTCGACCGCCTGGCGATCTACCAGGAAAAGACGCTCGAGCTTAAGCGCAAGATCAAGTCCGCACTGATGTACCCGATTGCGGTGATCGTGGTCGCCTTCGTGGTACTGACGGTCATCATGATCTTCGTGATCCCTGCGTTCAAGGATGTCTTCAAGTCGTTTGGGGCCGACCTGCCTGCGCCAACGCTGGCGGTGATCGCGATGAGCGAATTCTTCGTCAAATGGTGGTGGGCGATATTTGATTCCTAGGCGGCGGTGGCTACTTCTTCTTCGAGTCCTGGAAACGTTCAGAGAAGATGCAAAAGGCGATGGATCGCCTTCTGCTGCGGATACCGATCTTTGGCGATCTGATCTACAAGTCGGTGATCGCCCGTTGGACACGCACGTTGTCGACAATGTTTGCGGCCGGAGTGCCCTTGGTGGAGGCGCTCGATTCTGTCGGAGGCGCATCGGGCAACGCTGTAGTTCGTTGAGGCCACCGAGCAGATTCAGAAGGATGTTTCAACTGGATCGGCTTTGACCGCATCGCATGCAATCCACCGGTGTCTTTCCATCGATGGTTCTGCAGATGGCGTCCATCGGCGAGGAGTCCGGTGCCCTGGACCACATGCTGGGCAAGGCAGCCGAGTTCTACGAAGCAGGAGGTCGATGAAATGGTCAAGGGCTTGGCGAGCCTGATGGAGCCGTTCATCATCGTCATTCTCGGCGTGCTGATCGGTGGCATCGTGGTGTCGATGTACCTGCCCATCTTCAAGCTTGGCGCCGTCGTCTGACGCATGGCCAGCGTGTTGCCGGCCTGGCTGCTGCACCCGGCGACGCTGGCCCTGATCGGCCTGGCGATCGGTAGTTTTCTCAACGTCGTCATTCATCGCCTGCCGTCGATGCTCGAGCGCGATTGGTGGCGCGACGTGCGCCACCAGTTGGCCGATGAGCGAGTCGTACCGGCGCGTATTTGGCGATCCACGCTCGCCCGAGCCGCTGCAGCAGGCTGCAGCTGCAGCATGCAAGGCGCAATCGACACCTTGCCTCGCGCTTGAGCCTTGGCGCGCCCGGCCTCGAGGTGCCCATCGTGCGGCCACCGCATTCGGGCCTACGAGAACGTTCCGCTGGTCAGCTGGCTGTTGTTGCGCGGCCGCTGTCTCGTCATGCCGAGCGCGCATCTCCGTTCGCTATCCGGTGATCGAGCTGCTTGTGCGCCGCGTTGTTTGCCGCCATCGGCTGGCGCATGGGCGCCCAACTGCAGACCTTGTTGTGGTGCGGCTTCGCCGCGGCGCTGCATCGCGCTGGCCTGGATCGACTGGGATCACCACCGTCCTGCCAGATGCCCTCACGCTGCCGCTGCTGTGGGCCGGGCTTGCTCAGCGCCACGCTTTGGGTTGGACGATTGACGCCCATCACCGCGCGTCGTTGGTGCCGCGGCGGGCTACCTGTCGCTGTGGGCCGTCTACTGGTTCTTCAAGCTTGCCACCGGCAAGGAAGGCATGGGCTACGGCGACTTCAAGCTGCTGGCTGCGCTGGGTGCCTGGCTGGGCTGGCAAGCGCTGTTGCCCATCGTGCTGGCGCGCGTCGGTGATCGGCGCTGCCGTCGGGCATCGTGATGAAGGTGGCTCGGCGCGCTGCGCGAGGGTCGCTACGTCCCGTTTCGGTCCCTTCCTGGCCGGTGCGGGCCTGGTCGGTCATGTGGGTTGGCACGCCCGCCGCGCTGGCATGGATGGGCTGGGTTTGACCGGGCACGTCGAGGCATGGCGATCCGTCGCATCGGCCTCACCGGTGGCATCGGCAGCGGCAAGAGCACCGTGGCGGCGCTCTGTGGCGGCGCAAGGGGCGCCACGCTGGTCGATACCGACGCCATCGCGCGATCGCTGACCGAAGCCGGCGGCGCCGCGATGCCTGCGGTGCGCCTCGAATTCGGCGAGCGGCTCGTCGATCCGCGAGGAGCCCTGGACCGACAACGCATGCGTGAGTTGGCGTTCGCCGATCGCGTCGGCGAAGCGACGCCTCGAAGCCATCTTGCATCCCTGATCGGTAGCCGAAGCGCTTGCGCAAGCCGGCGCGCCATCGCCCAATCGCGTGGTCGTGTTCGACGTACCGCTGATGGCCGAGTCGTCGCAATGGCGGCAACCGCTGCGACCAGGATCCTGGTGATCGATTGCAGCGAACAGACGCAAGATCGAGCGCGTGATGCGACGGGCCGGGGTGGCGCGAGAGAGGAGGTGCGCCGCGTCATCGCGCAGCAGGCGCCGCGCCCGTGCGCGACGGGCGATCGCCGACGCGGTCATTCACAACGACGGGCAGTCGCTGGCCGCGCTGCAAGCCGCCGTGCACGCGCTGTGGGCTCTCTGGGTGGACGCCGCGGTCGCGTAAAGCGCTGTGAAACAATCGCGCTCCTGCAGCTCTGGCCTGTGGGGAGCCGACGGACTTGATTCTCTACGAGTACCCGTTCCAGGAGAGCGTGCGCACGATGCTGCGCCTGGAACAGTTGTTCGATCGGATCGGACAGTTGATGGTTCGCGACAGCGCGGTCGACCATCACTTCGCGTTGGTGACGCTGTTCGAGATCATGGACGTCGCCTCGCGCGCCGATCTGAAATCCGACCTGCTCAAGGAGCTTGAGCGCCACAAGCAGCAATTGCTCGTCGTTGCGCGGCAACGCGCAGGTCGCGCAGCAGGCGCTCGACGAAGTGGTCCAGCGCATCGAGCATTCGTTCTGATGCGCTCAACCAGCTTCCTGGCAAGGCCGGACATGCTCTGACTGGCAATGAGTGGCTGATGAGCGTGCGCAGCCGTATCAGCATCCCCGGCGGCACCTGCGAATTCGACCTGCCCGGCTTACTACGCTTGGCAGCATCGCGACGCTCCGCGCGCGCGCGCGCCGACCTGAACCAATGGGTGTCGACGATGATGCCGCTGGCTCAAGCGCTGCAGACGCTGCTGCAGCTCCTGCGCGACTCGGCGTGCGGCAGAAGGTGATGGCCACTGGCTGGGCAGTTCCAGCAGAGTCTCGCCGCCAGGCAAGGTCTACCAGTTGCTGCGGCTTCGCCTCGACCCGGCGCTGCAGTTGGTGCCCGAGATCAGCGGCCACCGACTGATGATCGTCGGTGCGTCTGATGCGCGCCGAAGCCGACGGTCGCCTGCGGCCCAGCACCGACGACGCGACCTTCGAGCTGGCGCTTTGTGCCTGACTGCCTTGAAATGAGCCAACTGTCGACCACGCCACCGCAGGTGCCGTGCCCCAACCTGCGGGCGGCGCACCGCTTTCACGTCCGCCAACCGTTGGCGCCCGTTCTGCGGCGAGCGTTGCAGGAGCATCGACCTGGGCGCCTGGGCGAGCGAACGCTTTCGGGTGCCGGCCAGCCTGCCGTCCTCTCGGACGCGGACGACGGACACCGACGCCGGTCCACTCGATCCGCGGCCCCCAGGGGCTGGCCGCCGGTCTTCATGCCTATAATCGCGTCCTGCTCAGCACTCTCTTGAGCTGAGTGCTAACAGCGGTCAGACTCACTCGCGCCGACCTCAACCAGGCTAGTAAATAGTGCGCTCACTCATCGTTGGGCGCTTTGTCAGAGCTCATTCTGAATCCTCGAAGGAGATGCAATGAAACTTCGTCCGTTGCACGACCGTGTGGTCGTCAAGCGCCTTGAACAGGAAACCAAGACCGCCTCGGGCATCGTGATTCCCGACAACGCGGCCGAGAAGCCCGATCAAGGCGAAGTGCTCGCAGTTGGCCCCGGCAAGCGCAACGACAAGGGGCGACTTCCGTGGTGCCCAACGTCAAGGTCGGCGACCGCGTCCTGTTCGGCAAATACAGCGGCCAGACCGTCAAGGTCGACGGCGACGAGCTGCTGGTGATGCGCGAAGAGGACCTCGTTCGCTGTCGTCGAAAGAAGTGATCGCCCGCGGCGATCACTTTTCGTCGAAGGCTAACTTCGCGCAGCGAAGCTAAGGCTCGCAGGGCCGGCAGGAGACAGAAGAAGTACGCCGCAAGCTGAACCCCATTCCCAGTTCTCGGAGAACACACATGGCAGCAAAAGACGTCATTTTCGGCGCCGACGCCCGTGCACCGCATGGTCGAGGGCGTGAACATCCTGGCCAACGCGGTCAAGGTCACGCTGGGCCCCGAAGGGCCGCAACGTGGTGCTCGAGCGCTCGCTTCGGCGCCCCCACCGTCACCAAGGACGGTGTCTCGGTCGCCAAGGAAATCGAGCTGAAGGACAAGCTCCAGAACATGGGCGCGCAGATGGTCAAGGAAGTCGCCTCCAAGACCGCGCGACAACGCCGGTGACGGCACCACCACCGCCACGGTGCTGGCGCAGGCCGATCGTCCGCGAAGGCATGAAGTACGTGGCCGCGGGCATGAACCCGATGGACCTGAAGCGCGGCATCGACAAGGCCGTCACCGCGCTGGTCGAGCAACTGAAGAAGCCAGCAAGCCGACCACCACCAGCAAGGAGATCGCGCCAGGTCGGCGCGATCTCGGCCAACAGCGACGAGTCGATCGGCAAGATCATCGCCGACGCGATGGACAAGGTCGGCAAGGAAGGCGTCATCACCGTCGAAGACGGCAAGTCGCCTGGACAACGAGCTCGACGTCGTCGAAGGCATGCAGTTCGACCGCGGCTACCTGTCGCCCTACTTCATCAACAACCCCGAAAAGCAGATCCGCGATCCTCGACAACCCGTTCGTGCTGCTGTACGACAAGAAGATCAGCAACATCCGCGACCTGCTGCCGACGCTGGAGCAAGTGGCCAAGGCCGGCACGTCCGCTGCTGATCGTCGCCGAAGAGGTCGAAGGCGAGGCGCTGGCCACCCTGGTGGTCAACACCATCCGCGGCATCCTGAAGGTCGTCGGCCGTCAAGGCGCCGGGCTTCGGCGACCGCCGCAAGGCCATGCTCGAAGACATCGCCATCCTGACCGGCGGCAAGGTGATCTCCGAAGAAGTCGGCCTGACGCTCGAGAAGGTGCACGCTGACCGACCTCGGCCAGGCCAAGCGCGTCGAAGTGGGCAAGGAAAACACCACCATCATCGACGGCGCCGGCGCCGCCGCCGACATCGAAGCGCGCGTCAAGCAGATCCGCGTGCAGATCGAAGAAGCCACCAGCGACTACGACCGCGAGAAGCTGCAAGAGCGCGTGGCCAAGCTGGCCGGCGGCGTGGCGCGTGATCAAGGTCGGTGCCGCCACCGAAGTCGAGATGAAGGAGAAGAAGGCCCGCGTCGAAGACGCGCTGCACGCCACCCGTGCTGCCGTCGAAGAAGGCATCGTGGCCGGCGGTGGCGTGGCGCTGCTGCGCGCCCGCCAGGCCGTCGGCGAGCGATCAAGGGCGACAACGCCGACCAGGAAGCCGGCATCAAGCTGGTGCTGCGCGCCATCGAGCAGCCGCTGCGCGAGATCGTCGCCAACGCCGGCGACGAGCCGAGCGTGGTGGTCAACGCGGTGCTGGACGGCAAGGGCAACTACGGCTACAACGCCGCCAGACGGCACCTATGGCGACATGATCGAGATGGGCATCCTGATCCCGACCAAGGTGACCCGCACCGCGCTGCAGAACGCCGCGTCGGTGGCCTCGCCTGATGCTGACCACCGAAGCGATGGTCGCCGAGGCGCCGAAGGACGAGACGCCGGCCCGGCGGCGGCGGCATGGGCGGCATGGGCGGCATGGCGCGCCGGACATGTGATCCGGCGCCGTCGCACGCACCCGACTGAGGGGCGAGCGACACACGGCCCGCGGGCGCTTGCGTCCTGCGGGCCGTTCTGTTTGTGCGTTGGGCCGGATAATCGGCCCAGCACGCGAATCGCCCGCACGATGCCTCATCGACCCACGCTAGCCGAGTTCGTTGAACCAGGAATTGCGGCTGTCCGAATCGACCTTCGCCGCGATCGTCGACGCCGTGCTGAAGCAGTGGCGCGACCGCGCACCGCTGCGAATGGCCAGCGACGGTCGATGCCCTGCGAGTGCTGCACGGCCAGCGCGACGACTTCATCCGGCGCGCGGTGCACCGCTGCACGAGCAAACGCAGGCGCACGGCCGGCCGCACGAGCGCGCAGTCGCGCAAGAGCGGCAAGCTTCCGAGCTGTCGCTGGTGGACGACGAGGAGGTCACCGCCGACATCGAGGTCGCGCGCATCGTCGAGCGCAGCAACGCCGAACTTCGAAGAAGCGCTGCGCGAGCTGCGCACCTACACCTCGGCGCTGGTGGGCGACGTCAACACCGCGCGCGATACCAATCCGCTGCGTCCGGAGGTCTGGGTGCGCGCCGTGCTGGCCGCCGCGCGCAGCCTGCCGATCGCGCGCAACCTGCGTAACCGACCCGTTGCGCTGCTGCCTGCGCAGCCGCTGATGCGCGCGATTCACGACACGCTACGCGGCCGCCTGTGCGCGTTTGCACGCCGCCGGGTGTCACGCCGGCCGCGCACCGCACAGGTCGTCAACGAGGGTGTTGTCACCGAATTGACCGATGCCATGCGCGCGCGACGCTCGCTCGATCCCAGCGCGCAGGCGCGATGGCTACGTTGAGGCAAATGCCGACTCGCTCGGCTTTACCAGGCTCGGTGGAGGACCTGCTGCATCGCGTCGCAAGGCCGGCGGCGCGCCACCGGCTCGCTGTGACGGACCGCAGTGACACCGCATCGCGCCGGCGCTCGGATCGCCAGCAGCCCACCGTCGAATGGCTGTCGCAGCTGTACGACGCGATCCTCGCCGACCGGCGCCTGCCGCGCGAAAGCCTGCCTCTGCTGTCGCGCCTGTATCCTGCGGTCCTGCGCCAGACGCTGCTCGATCGCCAACCTTTTGGCCGACGCCAACCATCCAGTGTGGCGTTTCATGGACCATCTCGGATTCCTGATGCAAACCTGCGAGGTCGGTGATCGTCAGGCCAATGTTGCGTTCGCGCAGGGTCTGGTCGAACAACTGGTCACGCAACGCACGCCGATGCGCGGCCGTTCCAATCCGCGGCAAACCGCCTGGTTGGTTCTGGAGCGGCAACGCTTCGCGCGAGCCACGTGTCGGCGGCGGCAGACGACATCGCGATGCTCGGTGCACGCGTCAAGAGTCCGGCGACCCGGGACCGACGTTGCCTCAGTCGCTTGACGCCGGCGGTGCCGGAGTAGCCGCCCGGCGCCGCTGCGTCGTGGCAGCCGAGCAACGAAGCCGAGCCCGCGAGGCAGCCCTCTGGCGCGCCGGGTCATGGCTGTCGATCTTCCTGCGCGGGCATTGGCGTCGTGCATTGCGTGCTGGCGGCGCGCGAACCACGGGCCCTTTCTGCTGCTCGATGCCAACGAGGCCAGACACTGGGCCGTGCGCGGCGCCGCAATCGAACGCCTGGCAGCTGAAGGTCTGGCTCGCGTCTTCTCGCCGCGTTCGTTGGCGACGCGACTGCGTTTGTCGCCGCCGCGGCGCGCGATCCTGGCCCCACGCTGTTCGCCGGATAAGCACGGCCCGGCTTAGGACTCCGGACGCCAGGCGCCCTGCTGGTTTATGCGCTTCAGCGAGCGCCGCGACCGATGGCGTTTCGCCACCAGGTCAGGTCGCTCGTGAACGATCCAGCGGTGTGGCACCCGCCACATGCCGCGGGTGCGCAGCGGCGACACCCACTGTTCGATCCATCCAGGAGCCCGCAGCGCCATGCGTCCTCCAGGCCCCACACCACCGTGGTCGGCACGCTGCACCCGCACCACCGCAGTCCGGCAGTTGCAGAGTCGACGCAGAGCCGTCGCCGCCTGGCTGCGAAGCCGCAGCGGTGAGGCGCGGTAGTAGTTCAGCGCGCCCTTCCAGCCCCAGCGACCAGACCTCGCGGTAGCGCTCGCTGCAATGCTCGGCGGTCAGCCAGTGGCGCGCCGTCGAAGCGCCCGCTGAGCGAGTCGCGCACAGGCGTGCGCGAAGTCGCCGCTGCGGCCAGGCGCTGCCGAGGGCGCGTCCGCCGCCACCAGCCAGCGTCGTTCATGTAGGCGCTCGCCGCCCGCCGCGTCCAGCGCTGTCGCGGCAGCTCCGCGCAACAGCGCGCCCGCGTGCGGCGAGTCGACCATGACCAGCGCCCAGGCGCTGCGTGGCCTGCAGCGCGGTGAGGTTCCGCTGCCAGCGCCACTGCCCCAGTCGCGCCACCAGCACGCTCTGATGCGGCCGCCCAGCGATTCTGATCAGCGCGTCGATGTCGTCGCACCAGGTGCTTGGCGTCGGTAGGCTCCGGCCTCGGTCGCGAGCGCGCCGGAGCGCTCGTGGCCGCGCAGGTTGGGCGGCCACGCAGCGCGCCTGCGGCCAGCCAGCGCGCGACAGCAGCGGGTCCTCACACGAACGCCGCCCTCGGGGAAGCCGTGCAGCAGCGCCGGCGACTTTGCGGCGCCGCGTCTGGCAGCGACCGGCAGGCGCGGCACGACAGCTCGGATGCCGTGCGCGGCAGACGCTACGTCGGAGGGCTTCGATGTCGTCCATGCGCGAAGTGTGCGGGCCGCGTCGTCCAGTCTCCTCGGCCGGACAGCGCTGAGAAACAGCGCCACGTGCGCTGATGTTATCGGAGTGTCTCTGGTGGCCACCTCGCGCCATGTCACCTGCTCCGCATCCCGCAAGGCGCGTCGCGCATCGCGGCGCGCGATCTTGAAGTCGGCCTTGGTCAGCAAGCGCCAGCACCCTGCACCTCGCCGCTGGCCGACGCGCGGCCACACGTACTCCAGCAACTGGCGATCGAGCGCGGTGAAGCCCGTGGCGCGTAGTCGACCAGCATCACCAGGCCCGCCAGGCTGTGGCTGCCGGCGCCAGGTAGTCGGCCATCACGGCTTGCCATCGCTGCTTCGTGCGCCCCACGGCGGCGAAGCCATTAGTTCGGCGGGTCGGCCCATATCGCGTCGGGCATCGGCCGGGCCGAGGTTGAACAGGTTGATGTGTCGTGCGGCCGGGCGTCTTTGACGCGCAGGCGAGGTGCTTGTGCTGCGCCAGCGCGTTGATGGCGGACGATTTGCCTGCGTTGTTGTGGGCCGACGAAGGCGGTCTCGGGCAAGCCGTTCGCAGCCCTGCAGCCGGCTGGCGGTGGTGAGAAGCGCGCCGGTGGGCGCCCAGGCTACGCCGCGCGAGCCACTGGATCAATGAGTGGATCGCCGCCATGGGCCATTGTAAAATTCGCGGGTTTGCTTGCTGCCCACGCCCCTCGAGGTTGACCGAGCATGAAGTCGCCCATTGCCCTTGTTGGCCGCCTCGCTGGCGCCGCCCGTTGCTGCCAATCGAACGCGCCAGCCAAACCCGATCCAAGCCAAAGGACAAGCACACGTGCAACTGAACGAAGTGCATG
>ERZ1370068.4181-contig-3267_pt1 | contig 72625 bp, 72 predicted proteins | sample MGYA00561227_ERZ1370068 | MGnify/ENA primary metagenome ERZ1370068 (study PRJEB38410, sample SAMEA6850437) | metagenome | study: Metagenomic assessment of the ecological functions of the soil: analysis of the soil microbiota associated with the... | reverse complement strand
CAGCGCGTTACGCATGTTACCGAACTGAAGCCGGATTGGAACGTTTGTCGGTTGTTCTGTCGGCTTCGATTTGCATGCTCTTTGTCTTCCTCGGTCTGGCAATTGACTTTCGGTAGCGGTGCTATCGGCTGGTTTCGCCGGCGCGACCGTGGAGATGTTGGAGATCGATCTGTGAATTTTAATCTCCGTGGATAGTCGTCCTTTTCTTCTCGGACAACTGGCGAGAACGAGATGACGCTCTGACCAATGGGCTGTGCCGAGATGACGCCCGACCCGGCGCTTCGTGGTTGGTTGGGCTATCTCGTCGATGATGCGATGCCGCGCGCATCGACACCTCGGACGGTGGCGGCGGCTCGACCGTCGGGTCGGCCCGGTCGAGTGAACTCCGTTTCGGCGGTTTGCTCGTGCCGTGGAGCACTGGAAGGCAATAAAGAATCGTTCCGGCGGGCTGTTGATGATCAGGTTAATCGCGCTTCCCGGCGCGAACCCCGGAACCTGGTGGTCAAAGATGGTCGCGCCGCCGGTGAGGTGGCGGAGATGGTAAGCTGAGATCGGGCGCCGTGACGCCAGAGGCGCGATCGCCCTGCAATGGTTTGCTGGCGCTTACGATCGAGCGCAGGCGACACTGCCGCGATCCTGAAGCGACTGGATGTCGTGATGGACGCGTCGCCCGCCACAGGACGGCCGATGAGGCCGCGGAGGAGCCGGCGAGTGAGGCTAGCCGCGCGCCTGCCGGGTGACGTATATATCGATCGGAGCCGGCGGCAGGTTCGAGCTGCGGCGGGATGGGGCTGTTCTTCATATCGCGAGTCGCTCGATGAGCTGGAGGCGGCCCTGCGCGACCTGGGAACTCTTCTTAACCGTTTCGCAGAGCGCCGCCAAAGTGCATGGCACCGTTGAACCGTGGCTGCCAGCCTTCTTGCAACTGGATTGATTGCGCAGTTTGATTGTGGCTGGCGGTGTGCTGATACGTTCGAAGAGCCAAAGGCGCCATCGCAACCGCTTGATATCCCCAGCAAAAGCGATATCTCACCGACAAGATCTCCTAACATCATCATCAACGCACAAAGCCGGCAGCGCGCAAGATAGATCAGACGACGACTGATCGCCGAATAACAGTTGACGCTGGCTGATCGAGGATCCGCCTGCGAGAAACGCCGCTGGCTAATGGCGCGCATCTGCCAGCATGAGGCGACGGAATCAGCCCGCGGAGCTGGCAAGGTCTGAGAGCCAGCGGCGTTTTCCTCGCCGACATGAGTGGCTGGCATCAGCGGATGGTGATCGCAGATCGAGTATGGTGCCACTGAGATTGTTTTTGACGTGTCTCTGCGAGCCCCGTCGCGCTGAGATCTGTACTCCGCATGGGCCGCAACGACCATGAATTGCTTTTGCTGACGGAGCCTTCAGCGTGGTCCCACGTTCTATTCTGGTTATGATAACGGTGGCGCTGGTTTCGAATCGCAGTTGAAGCCGCAACGGCTTGGCGCAGCATCGCGTTCCAGCTGGTCGATCTGCCGACGCGGCAGTGCCGAGTCTCGCCATGGTTCCTGTTCCGGTCTGGCTGACGCCATTTTGACGCGACCGTGCGGCGCCATGGGTCAGCACCAACGGCCGGCTGGCGTGGCAGCCTCGACTGGAGTCGTCAGCACTTCTCCCGAGTAGCAGGGCGCGAGTGGCTGCAGGCTACTGGTTGAGTGGCTGTCGCATCAGGTCACCGCGCCGTCGTATCCCAAGCGGTTTTCTTTTACTGGCACCGGGCGACTTGCGGACCTGGCGCCAGTCGCTGTTCGGGCGGATCGACTGGCGCGATTGCCTTCATCCTCGACGGTCATCCGCCGGGGCCACACCCGTTCGCGGCTAGTCAGAGAAGTGGATGTCGCCGCCTGGGGCCGAGGATCTGCATCGATCGCGCCTCCAGCCGAGGATACACGTGATCCGGCTGGTATTGCGCCCGGGGATCGGTCTGGGATCCGGTCGCGCGGATCGCGGCGCTGCAAGGCTCGGTCCATGACGACTGCTCGTGCCAGCCGACGCTGCCTCGGCGCTGGCTCTCAGTCGCAGGGTGCCGTCTTTTCGTCAGCCTTCCTCGATCCTGGCCTGGCTCAGCGGCGCACCCGGCGCTGCCGCCCTGTTGCTGGGGTGATCGTGGCCGCATGGTCGCACCGCGATCTTCACCGGGATCCGTCGACCCGGCACCGCCTGGCGGAAAGTGGACTAGCCGCTGCCCTACCGACACTGGTCGGGCCATACCGGCTACTACTGCCTGACCGTGGATCATCGGCGGCGCCGCGATCTCTCTCCTGATGCGCTCGCTCGGGGCGAATCCGTCGCTCGCGGACATTCCGTATCTCGGTGGCGTCGCGGCGGTGTCGGCGATCGTCGCCTTCCTCTCGGGCTGATCACGCCGTCGGGGCTCTGGGCGTGCGCGAGGCGTCGATGTACGGCTGCTGCTCGGCGATCACGACGAAGGGCGTGGCGCTGGTGCGACCGTCGCTGAACCGGTTGACGATCACGGCCGTCGAGGGGCTGCTGTTGCTCGCGGCGGCACTGGCGTGGCGGTTCCTGCCGCGGCCGGACGCCCGACGAACCGCGACCCTCGATTTGCCCTTCAGCGTAAATTCTGGCGCTGATGTGCTGAGCGCTCCGGACCATAAAAATTCGCCGAGCCGGTTGCGCTTTCGTCCACTCAACCGTCTGACTTTGGGCTTCCGGCCCACAGCCTTGCGGTTCAGTTTCGACCTACTTGCGCTCCGCGCTCGGCGCAAGCGGCAACCTATGGGCGCCGAGGGAGCTCTGCAAGGCCCTCGGCACAGAAAGTTGTCGCTCTTTGCGAGATCGCGAAAATCGCGGCCGACGAACTTGTCGCAAAGAGCGAGGATCAGCTCTCGTCGTTCGGAGCCGGCCCGGCGCCGCAGGAACCACAGCCCTCGCCCACGGCGGCGATCTCGCGGCCGCGACCGCGCTCTTGTTCGGCATGTGCGAGTCGTCGGAACGGCCGGCGGACTTCGCCTTCTGCTTCGCCGTCGCGCTTCGTGGCCGTCCACATCGACCCAGCCCAGGAGGGCGTTGCGCCTGTTCACGGAGTCCCATGGCGCGAGCGTACCCGACCGCAGATCGGTGCGCGCGTCACGTGCGCGTTCGGGTCCGACTGAACGAACGCGCGTGTCGGCAAGTGAGACGTCGGCAAGTGCCCGCAGCGCCGACTGTCTCGGGCGCGCTGCGTATGGCTGCGAGCCTGGCGAGGCCGCCGCCACGGGTGGTATTGTGCGGCAGCGTCATGTCAGCCGCCAGAAGCCTCGTCGGGCGCGATCGCGCGCTCCGCTACCGGCGCATGGTGAGCCGTGCGTCCACCACAGGATGGATGCCGCTCGGGGGCGCCTCTGTGCGGTGGGCAGCTGGGCGGCGGCGGATGGCGGAGGAGAGCGGCGGGGAGCTGGATCGGCGGCGGCGGCGGAAGCTGAATGGGCAGCGGTAGCGGTGGGGGCTGGATCGGGACGTCGTGCGGGTGGCTGCTGGACGGGACAGACGCGACGGCGGCGGCGGGGGTCCTCCTCCGAAGCGCGGCTGCCGCCGGTGCTGCCGCCCGAGCCGGCGCCGACCGGGGTCGGTTTCGTGGTTCCGAACGTTGCGCGCGTGCGCGTGAGCCGCGCACGGCGTTTCAGGCGGCCTTGCGGTGCGGCGCGTGAGTCTCGCCGGCCCGGAGTGCGGTTGCGCACTCCGGGACTGATCCGGAGACGTGCGCTGAGTAGCGGCCCGCGGCGCCGCATGCTCGGCCGTCGCGCGTGCATCGCCGCGACAGCTCGTGGCGACGCTGGTCACGACGAGCCCGGCGCAGGCACCGTCGCCACCTTGGTGCCGATTCCGGACCCGCCGACGGCGGCGCCCGCCGTCGCCCCGCACGAAGAACGTGCAAGCGAAGCGGGGAGCGGGACCGCGCCCAGATCGTTCGAACGCGGCGCTCCTGGGCGCGCTGGCGCGCGCTCGAGGACCGCGCAGTCCTTGCACTCGCGCGAGGTGGGCCCGCAGGCGCTCGCGCGTTCAGACTCGAGCTTGCCGTCCCTGCAGGCGCGGCGAGCGTGTCCTCCACTCGTGGCAGGTCGAGTGCCACCCTCGAGCTGCTTCCGAAGGAGCGCCGGGCGCGGGAAGACGGTCTCGACCGTGCGCCGACCGAGACGTCGGCACTTCGCGATCTCGGCATACGAGCGGCCCTTCAGGCTCGCGCATGACGAGCGCGGCGCGCTGGTTGAAGGCAGGAACCGTACGCGCGAGCGGATCTCGGTGGCGGTCGGCACGTCGCGCGTTCTCGTCGTCGCTGCCGCGAGAGTCGTCGAACTCGACCTCAGCGCGGGCGGCGCGCCGGGTCGCGGAAGCGTTGGCGGCGGACGTTGTGGGCGATCTTGATCAAGCCAGTTGTGCGGCGTGCGCGGGCGCTCACCTGCGTTGGAATGCGCGGTAGCGCGTTGAGGAAGGTCGTCTGGGTGACGTCCTCCGCGTCGCGCCTCGTTGTGAAGGACGGCGAGGGCGTAGCGGTAGACGGCGTGCACGTGGCTTCGTGTAGAGCCGCTCGAATGCGCGGTCCCGGCGCGCGGCGTCGTGCAGCGCGCGGGGTCAGCCGTCGGTGTAGATGCCGTTGCTCGTGCGCCGATCTTGCGGTTTGCCCGGGCCACGCTGTTCAGACGAGCCCGCTTGGTGTGAAGGCCGCCAGGTGCGCTCTTTTCTTCCCAATTGGCGCAGTCGGCGTAACCCTTCGCTGCGGTATGCCTCGAAAGCGGGTGGCGGGTGGAGTTCTCATCCTCCCAGGGTGGGGACGTGGGGGTTGGCTTGAGTTCGCGTCGGAAATCGGGCTGACCGATCGCGGTGGACGCGCCGAGTTGGAGTCGTCGCGCCGCGCGGCGCTTACGCGAGGGACGATGGATCGCCCGCCCGAGCGCGACGAGGCCCGCTTCCTTGATCGCCTCGGAGAGCGTCGGGTGCGCCGCCATCCCGTCGGCGACCGTCTCGACCGTCGCCTCCGCGTCGAGCGCGACGACGCCGGCCTCGATCAGGTCGGTGACGTGCGGGCCGACCATGACGAGCCCGAGCAGCTCGCCGTACCGCGTCTCGTGGATCGACTTCACCCAGCCGACGGTCTCGTTCTGCATCACGGCGCGCGCGTTCGCGACCCACGGGAACATGCCGACGCGCGACGTCGTCGCCGTACTGCTCGCGCGCCTCGGCCTCGGTCAGGCCGACGCCGGCGATCTCCGGATCCGTGTAGATCGGCCGCGGGACGCGCGCGGTTGTCGACGACCGCGTCGTGGCCCATCGCGTTCTCGGCCGCGACCTCGCCCTCGCGGAAGCGCCGTGTGCGCGAGCTGCCAGTACCCGGCGCAGTCGCCGACCGCGTAGATGTGCGGGACGGTCGTCCGGCGGTGCTCGTCGGCGGCGATCCCCTTGCGCCGGTCGAGCTCGACGCCGATCTCCTCGAGCCCGAGCCCCTCGACGAGCGGCCGCGCGGCCGACCGCGACGAGCATCAGGTCGGCGTCGACGGTCTCGCCCTCGCCGAAGTGGACGCGTCAGCCCGCCGCCGCGTGTCCTCGACCTTCGTGCACTGCTTCTCGAGGTTGAGCGCGATCCGCGCCGCTGCCGAACTGCTTCGCGAGCTCCTTGGCCGCGTCGTCGTCCTCCTGCCGGAATCAGCGTCGGCAGCATCTCGATGATCGTCACCTCGGAGCCGAAGCGCGTTGAAGATCGACGCGAACTCGCAGCCGATGATCCCGCCGCCGAGGACGACGAGCCGCGCGCGGCACCTTCGTCCTGCGCGAGCAGGCCGGTCGAGTCGACGCACGAGCGCGCGAGTCGAGCCCGGCGATCGGCGGGCGCAGCGGGAACGAGCCGGTCGCGACGACCGCGCTCTTGAAGGTGACGTCCTCGCCGCCCTCGACCGCGATCGTGTTCGCGTCCTTGAAGCGGCCCGTGCCCTTGACCCACTCGACGCCGTTCGCCTTGAACAGGCTCGCGACGCCGCTGACGTCATCTGCTTGACGACGCCGGCCTTCCACTCGTTGGCCAGTCGCGGAAGTCGAGCTGCGGCGCGCCGACCTGGACGCCGAGCTTGGCGAACGTGTCCTCGGCCTCCTTGATCGCGAACGCGGTCTGCACCCAGGCCTTGGTCGGGATGCAGCCGATGCGCAGGCAGGTGCCGCCCAGCTCCGGCTCCTTCTCGATGCAGACCGTCTTCGCGCCCAGCTGAGCGGCGCGGATCGCGGCCGTGTAGCCGCCGCGGCCCCCTCCGAGAACCGCGACGTCGCAGTCCATGCGCGTCGATCCTATCGGCATGGAGGGCCAGCCCGAGCTGCTCCGCTAGGTAGTTGTCGCGCGCATCGTCCATGCGCCGTCGCGCTCGTCGAGCTTTGCTCGAAGCCGTACCGCTCGTAGAGGTGCACCGCGGGGCTGTCCGAGGCGACGCTGAGGCTGATCGCCGTAGCACCCCCGGCGCGGGCGCGGGCGAGCAACGCGCGTCCATCAGCTCGCCGCCGAAGCCGTGGCCGCGCTGGCGGGATCGACGCGCGATCGCGAGCTCATGGCGTCTGCTCGTCGACGAACCCGCAATCCGGCGCTGACTGTCTGGAAGCAGCCGGTACCGACGCCGCCTGACGTGGGAAGCCTCGTCGAGCGCGATCACCGCCGCGTCGCCGGGCCGGCCCAGTTCTCGACGTAGCGCGCATCGGGTGCAGCCCGCTTCGTCATCGTCCCGCTTGCCGAGCGCCAGTAGTAGGCGTGCCGGCAGCATGTCGCGGAGGAAGCGGGCGTCCTGCGGCGTGCCCGGCCGGATCATGGACGTGAGTCTATAGTGAGTGTCGACTCGTGTCGAAACCGCGTGACGATTCGGCCGTTCGAGGAGCAGGACAGGCCCGCGTGCCGCGCGCTCTGGGCCGAGCTGACGCGGTCGCACCGGGCGCTCTCTACGACGACCCGTCGATCGGTGGTGACGCGACCCGGGCTCGGCTTCGACGCCTACCTCGGCGAGTTCGCCGGCGCGCGGAAGTGGGTCGCGGAGCGTGCGGAGCACAGTGATCGGCTTCGTCGGGCTGATCATCCGCGGCGAAGCAGGAGCAGAGAGCGCGAAGTCGAGCCGGTCGTCGTCTCCTTGCTTCGACGCGCGAGGGCAAGGCATCGGCCTGTCTCGCTCGTTGCAGACGGCCGTCGACGCGGCCCGCGCCGAGGCGGGCGCCGACCAGTCGCACAGCGGCGCGTCGCGCGGAACTCACATCGGCGATCTACTTCTTCCACTCGCTCGGCTTCGCGCGCGCTCGGCCGGCGTCGACCTGCTCGTTGGACTCGCGCCATCCGGCCATGCTGGACTGGCGAGGCGCGGCGAGCGACTCGCCGCCACGGCCGCGACTTCGACGATCTAATCCGCGCGCAGCTGGCTGTACGAGGCCGGCGGCGGTTCCCGTCCGGGTCAGTACACGTCGACGATCCGCACCTCGCCGTGCACCCCGAGTGACGGTGCCGATCTGCGACCTGCTCGTCGCGCGCGAGTCGTGCCTCGGCCAGCTACGTTCACGACGTCGGTGCTCGCGACCGCCGTCCGGTGGTCGATGAAGAACGCGCCGCCCGCGAGCGCGACTCTCCACCGCCGTCGCCTTGTTCGCAGCGTCGCCGCGTGTCGCGCGTCACACAGTCTCCGTGAAGCCCAGCTTGCCGGTTCGTAGAACGCCCGCGCCGCGCCGAGGGTCGCGCGACCCGGAAGTGACCAGATGCGCATTAATCGGGCTCCTCAGGTGACGGACGAGAGTCGCGAGGCGGACGTCTGGTTCGCGCCGCTGGGCGGCGCTGCTTTCGGCTTCGCCAGAATACCACGAGCCAGACCGGGCTCCTCGAGCAGCGTCACAGCTCGCGGAGGAACCTCGGCGCGGCCTTCGCGCCAGTCCGACGCAGCTCGGTGGTCGCAGGTGAGCGCGTCATCGCCATCAGCGGGCGGGCGACGAGGTCTCCGTTGTCGACGACCGGCTTCTCCTCGATCGCGCCGACCGCGAGGATCGCGGCCTGCGGCGGGTTGAGGACGGCGTGAAGATCTCGACGCCGTACATCCCGGAGGTTCGAGATCGCGAACGTGCCGCCGTCGAGATCCTCCTGCGGAGAGCTTGCCCTCGCGCGTGCGCTGCGACGATCTCCCTTCGTTCGGCTGCGATCTGGACGAGCGACTTGCGCTCGACTTCGCGCTGGACCGGAACGACGTGAGGCCGCGCTCCCGTTGGCACCGCGAGCGCGATGTGGGCGTTCGGGAAGATTCGGAGCTCGTCGTCGGCGGGGTGCGCGTTCACCTCGCGATGTCGAAGGAGCGCGATCGCTGCGAGTTTCGTGAGGGATGTCCGTCACGCTCACGCCCCTGCTCGCGAAGCCGCGCGTGGAGCTCTGCGCGCGGCTGTCGCGCGGACATCGAGATCTGGAACGCGGGCGCTTGCCAGGCTTCGGTCAGGCGGCGCGCGATCGTCTTGCGCAGCGACGTGAGGGACGACCTCGGCCTCGAGCGGTGCGGCCGCGGCGGGGCGTACGCCGGAGCGGCTGCGGCGCGCATCGACGTCCTCGGCCACGATCCGCCCGTCGGGCCGGTTCCTCTGAGGCTCTGGCGAAGGTCGATGCTGCGCTCGCGGGCGATCCGGCGCGCGAGCGGGCGACGCCTCGATCGCCCAGTCGGCCCGCGGAGGGCTCCTGTGGCGCCTCGATGCGCTCGGCCGGCAGGCTCAGGTTTCCGGCGCTTCTGCCTTTTCTCGGCCTTCGGCCGCCGGCTCCGCTCAGCTGACGGACACCTCCTCGCCTCCCTCGCCGATGACCGCGATCCGCTTGCCGACCTCGATCTCCTCGCCCCCTCGCCGGCGAGGATCTTCAGGCAGGACGCCGCCCGCGTCGGCTTCGACCTCCTGGGTGACCTTGTCCGTGTCGGAGCTCGTGAGCGCCTCGCCCTTCTCGACCGTGTCCCCTTCCGACTTGAGCCAGCGGACGATCGTCCCGGCCTCCATGCCCTGCCCGAGCCGCGGCAGGCTCACATCAGTAGCCAAGTTGTTCCACTTCTTTAGCGGGGTCTGACCCGTGGCTTCGCGGAAACGGCGTGGTTGCAACGAGACGCGTGCCGCACGGGGTCAGACCCCCGGGCTTTGCGCGGCGAGCGGTCATGTCCCGTTCCGCCCGACCGTGAGCATGATCGCGTCGTAGACCTCGGCCTGGTGCGGAGACGACGAACTCCTCCATCACACGGCGCGAACGGCAGCGGCACGAACTTCGCCCCAACGCGCTCGACCGGCGCGTCGAGCCAGTCGAACGCCTGGTGCTGGATGACCGCCGCGACCTCGGCGCCGAAGCCCATCCGCGTGACCGCCTCGTGCGCGACGACCGCAGCGGTTCGTCTTCTTGACCGAGTCGACGATCGCCTCCTCGTCGAGCGGCTGCAGCGTGCGCGGGTCGACGACCTCGACCGAGATGCCCTCCTGTTCCGCCTCCTCCGCGGCCGCCAGCGACTCGTGCACGAGCCGGCCCGGTCGCGATCACGGTCACGTCCTCGCCCTCGCGGTGGACGCGCGCCTGCCCGAGCGGGATCGGCTCGAGCTCCTCCGGCACGTCGCTCCTTGAGCGCGTAGAGCGTCCGGTGCTCGAAGAAGACGACCGGGTTGTCGTCGTAGATCGCCGACCAGAGCAGGCCGCGCACGTCCGTCGGGCGTCGACGGGAACACGACCTTCAAGCCCGGGACGTGGCACGAACCACGCCTCGAGCTGCTGCGCGTGCTGCGCGCCCGGCGACCAGCCCGCGCCGCCCTGCGTGCGGACCGTCAGCGGCACCTTCAGCTGCCCGCCGGACATGTACCGGTGCTTGGCCGCCTGGTTGACGATCTGCTCCATCGCGAGCGTCAGGAAGTCCTCGTACATGACCTCGACGACGGGCCGCATGCCCTGCATCGCCGCGCCGATGCCCGCGCCGACGATCGCCATCTCGGAGATCGGCGTGTTCCGCACGCGCTCCGGCGCCGAACTCGTCGAGCATCCCCTGCGTGACGCCCATCGAGCCGCCCATCTCGGCGATGTCCTCGCCCATGATGAAGACGTCGTCGTCCTGCCGCATCGCGCTGCGACGAGCGCGTCGCGCACGGCCTCGCGGTAGGTCAGCTCAGGCATAGACGTTCTTGAGCGCGTCCTCGGGCTTCGGGTCGGTGCCCGCCTTGCGCGAACTCGACGGACGCCTCGACGATCTCGTGCGCCTCTCGGTCGGCCTCCTCGAACTCCTCGTCGGAGAGGCCGAGCTTCTCGCGCAGCTTCGTGATCGGGTCCTGCGTCTCGCGCAGCTCCTGCAGCTCGCCCTTCGGGCCGGTAGACCTGCGGATCGCCGACGTAGTGGCCGGTCGAGCCGGTACGTCTCGACGAGCAGGAAGACCGGGCCCGTGCCCTCGCGCGCGTGCTCGAGCGCCGCCAGCGCGCCGCCGTACACGTCCTCGACGTCCTGGCCGTCGACCGTCATCGAGCGCATCCCGAACGCCGCGGCGCGCTTGCGTCGAGATCCTCGATCGGGAGCTGCTGCTTCGCCGGCGTCGACTCGGCCCAGTGGTTGTTCTCGCAGACGAAGCACCGCCGGCACCTTCCAGAGCTGCGCGAGGTTGAGCGACTCGTGGAACGTCGCCGATGTTCGTCGCGCCGTCGCCGAAGAACGCGACCGCGACCCGCGGCTCGCCGCGCATCTTGAACGCGAGCGCCGCGCCGACGCATCGCCGGCAGCCCGCCGCCGACGACCGCGTTCGCGCCGAGGTTCCCGCGCTCGACGTCGTACAGGTGCATCGAGCCGCCGTAGCCAGTGCGAGCTGCCCTCGAGCTTCCCGTACAGCTCCGCCATCACCTCGTTCGGGTGCGTGCCGCTGCGCGAGCGTGTGCCCGTGCGCGCGGTGCGTGGAGGCGATCACGTCGCCGCTCCTCCATGCGCCCTGCAGACGCCGACCGCGCACCGCCTCCTGGCCGATCGCGACGTGCAGGAACCCGGGCAGCTCGCCCGCGCGGAAGCGCTCCTCCACCTTCTCCTCGAACCGGCGGATGAGCAGCATTTCCCGGAAGAACTCCGCGCAGCAGCTCTTCCGAGACGGCCCCCTCTTCTCGACCTTCGCCACGGGTTGCAGTGTACGCTCGGGCGGATGAGTCTCGCCGCCGACTGGGACGAGCTACGGCAGGGTCTGCCCGAGAACTGGGCAGCGGCAAGTCTGCGCCTGACCGTCCCGGACGAGCGCGTCGGCGAGCGGGCGGCGGCGCTGCTCGGGCCGACGAACCCTGGGCGGCGGGGGCGTGATCCGGTTCGACTGCGCGCGCCGCGGCGAAGCGCATCGCCGGAGATCATCCGCAGGCTCCTCTGCGCGCATCGACACGGATGGGATCAGGGGCGTGCTCGACGATCGTCGGCGGTCGATGCAGACCGAGATGGCTCAGGACGTCGCCCTGCCCGAGCTCGTCGACGCGTGGGACGACGGCCGTCGCCGGCTTCCCGCCCGACTGGACCGCGACCTCTACGCCGAGCTCGGAGCTCGAGTCCGAGCGACTGGCTCGAGCGCGCTGCGCTGCTGCTGGCGCCGGTCAACTCCGCGCGCTACGGCGAGGAGCCCGGCTTCCGGTTCCGGGTCGCGAGCCACTTCGGCTACGGGGCGTCGCCGGCGATGACCCGGCGCTGCCTCGAACGGCGTCGACGCGGAGGAGCTGCGGCGAGCTCACCATCCTGCGCGTGCTGTCCGGCACACATCCGGTCGCGACGCAGGGGCCGGTCTGGTACGTCGAAGGGCGCTCGGTGTGAGCGATCCCGTCTCCTGGTTCCTGATCGAGCCGGGCTGGGAGGTCGTCAGGCGCGGACGGCGAGAGCGTCGGCAGGGCACGAGGTGCTCGGCGATCCAGGAGCGTGACATCTTCGACGGGCTGCAGGTGACCGTCCGGGCTGCTCGGCGAGGCGCGATGCGTTCCGTCCGAGGAGGTCGGGGAGATCACCGACAGGGCGCGTTCAGCTCACGGCTGACCGTGACTGAGCACGCTGCTGCACCGCGTTGTTCACGTAGCCGCCGGTGTTCCACTCGGCCTCGTCCGGCTGCGTGTTGCCCGCGTCGTCGGTGGCCCGTGAGCAGAGCTCGTGCTCGCCGGGCGTTGCGTCCCAGTCGAGCTCCAGCGCTCGCCAGCCGAAGTCTCCGGTCGACTCGCCGAGCTCGGCGTCGTGCCACGTGTCGCCGCCGTCGACGCTCACCTCGACCCGTGCGATCGGCGCCCAGCCCGACCATGCTCGGCCCTCGAGCATGCACGGGCCCGGCTCGAGGAACCGTCGCCGGTCGGGGAAGTCAGGGATGCCGGGCGGGACGAGCAGCGAGCGCGGCTTGATCCTCGTCACGGGCTCGCCGGGTCGTCCTCGTCTGCTTCGTGCGGTACTGCTTGGCCTGCTGGTAGCCCTCGAACGGCTCGGTGATGGCGGTGATCCGATCGAGCCACTTGACGTGGGTCATGCCGTACCAGCCGGGGACGATCAGGCGCAGCGGGTAAGCCGTGCTGCGGGGAAGCGGCTGGCCGTTGATCTCGTAGGCGAGGAGCATCTCGGGCCTGAGCGCTTCGTCGACGGGAGGCTCCGCTCGTACAGCGTGCTCGACGTCGCCCTGGACGCCTCGGTCGAGGCCCGTGAAGAGGATCTCGACGGCGTTGTCCTCGATCCCGGCTTCCTCGAGCAGCGGCGCGAGCGGCGTGCCCGATCCACTCGGCGTTGCCGATCGCCTCTTCGAGCCACGGCTGGCTCAGCGGCCGCGGCGTGAGGCGGGCGCGGCCGTTTCCGGCGCACTCGAGCGTGCAGGCGACGCTTGCTCGGCGGCCGCTCTTTGAGTCTCGTCGAGCGAGAGCGACAGCGGGCGGTCGACCTCGCCGCCGATCTCGAGCCGCCACGTGGCCGGCATCGACGAACGGGATGTCGAAGTGGATCAGGAGGTAGTGGAGCCCGATCGGCGTCAGGTCGTAGCGGAGCGACTCGAGCGGGAAGCCGTGGTTGCGAGTCGCGAGCGCGAGCTCGACGGTCGAAAATCATCGACCGCCGACTGCGTCTAAGACCGCCATGCGAAACACGGTCCCCGCGCGCAGGACGGTACCGAACGGCGACATGTCCGAGTGCCAGGCACAGGACATGTCCGGTGCCAGGCACCAGCCGTGTCTCGGATGGCCATGTCCTGCGACGGAAGCAGCGAAGGTCGGCGTGCAGCCACGGCTCGTGTGGACGCGTCCGGTGCCAGGCACCGGACATGGCCGAGTGCCTGGCACTGGGACACGTCCTGTTGGGCTAGGTGGCGGCTAGCTCGTAGTGGATTCGCCGCAGGCGCTGGTTTCGCTCGCGGAAGACCTCGACGACCTGCGGGTCGAACTGGCGACCGCTTTCGCCGGACGATCTCGGCCGCGGCGTGCGCCACGTGCCTGCGCGGCGGTACGGGCGGTCGCTCGTCATCGCGTCCAGCGCATCGGCAACCGCGAACACGCGCGCGCCGAGCGGAATCTCCGCCTCGCCGATCCCGTCCGGATACCGGCAGCCGTCCCAGCGCTCGTGGTGGTGCCGGACGACCTGCAGCCCCTTGACCCTGGAGCAGCGCAACGCCGCTCATCAGCTGCTCACCGAGCACCGTGTGCGTCTCGAGCAGCCGCGCTCCGGATGGCGACAGCGAGCCCTTCTTCTGCAGGATCTTGTCCGGGATCCCGATCTTCCCGATGTCGTGGAGCAGGAAGCCGTACTCGACGCTCTCGATCCTCGAGCAGCGACGGCTCGAGTCCCGCGCGCGAGCTCGACCGCGTACTTCTGCACGCGCTGCGAGTGCTCGCCCGGTGCCCATGTCCTTCGACTCGAGCGCCCCGGTCAGCGCGCTCACCGTCTCGCGATAGGCCCGCTGGATGAGCGAGCGCTGCACCGCGCTCGACCTCGAGCAGGCGCCGCAGGTCCTTGCGCGTACAGGATGAGCTGCTCCTCAGGCGGTGCAGCCGCGGCTCGATACGGCCCCTCGTAGAGACCGCCCGGCGATCCGCTCGACGGCGTTCAAAAGCTCGAGCGGGCTGAACGGCTTGCGCAGGAACGCGTCCGCCCCGCTGGCCTGCTGCGGCACGCTCGGTCCCGCCTCTCGGACCCGGTCAGCAGGACGACGCCGATGCGCGCCGTGGCCGGGATCGCCTTCAGCTCACGGCAGAACGTCAGGCCGTCCGTGCCCGGGCATGCTCACGTCGAGGACGACGACGTCCGGGCGGCGCTCGGCGATCCGCTCCGCGCGCGAGATCGGCCGAGTCCGCCTCGTCGACCTCGATGTCGACGACCTCGAAGGTCGTGCGGAGCAGGATCCGCAGCGCAGGATCGTCGTCCACGACGAGCAGCCGAAGCCCGCGCTGGCTCTTCGCCGGGATCGGTGACCACGACGAAGCTGCGAGCGGTGCGCTCACCGGCTCTCTCGCGCTCGCCGCTGAAGATCTGCACACGGTTCTTCCCGGCCAGCTTCGCCGCGTAGAGCGCGATGTCCGCCTTCCGCTGGAGGTCGACGGCCGAGCCGGCGTGGTCGGGAATCGTGGCGACGCCCGCCGAGACCGTCGGCAGCCGGCGCCCGCGCCGCTGCTGCCCGACCGCCATCCGCAGACGGCTCGGCGACCTCGGCGGCCAGGCGTCGATGGCCCGTCGACCACGAGCGCGAACTCGTCGCCGCCGACGCGGAAGATCTCGTCCTCGGTGCGGACGACGCGCAGGAAGACGCGCCCCACCTCGCGCAGGATCTCGTCGCCGACGACGTGCGCCGTGCTCGTCGTTCGCATCTGCTTGAAGCCGTCGAGGTCGAAGAGGACGAGACGAGACGGGGCCGTCGGTCGGCGTCGCTCCGAGCGATCCGCCCAGCAACTCGTCGAATGCGCGCTTGTTCGCGAGCCCGGTCGAGCGCGTCCCGACGCGCCTCCGCGTGCGTCATCGCGATCCTGCGCTCGTTCGCGAGCAGCGGCGGACGCGAGATCGGCGACCGCGGACACGAGCTCCGGATCGCCCGGTCGCCTGCACGCTCGCCGGCAGGCGCCACGAACAGCGCGCCGAGCGACCTGCCCGTCCACGACGAGCGGGCGCCGCAATCGCGTCGCCACACGGCGGCGCCGAGCCGGTAGAGCTCGCCCAGCTCGTGCGTGTCGGCCTGCGCGAGCGTCAGCTCCGAGAACGCGCCGCACGACGACTCCCGGCGCCGAGTGCAAGCGACTCGGGAGCGCCGGGCCCGGAGAGAGCCGCGAGCGAGAGCGAGGTGTCGGCCGAAGCGAGATACGTCGCCGCGAACGCCGCGCCGGTCAGCTCAGCGAGCTCGCGCGCGACGAGCTCCGGCGGTGCCGCCGCCGTTGACCGAGCGCGCGATCGGCGTGCGCGAGCCGCACGAGCGGGTCGCTCGCGCCGGCCACGCGCGCTCGAGCTCCCACAGCGGCGCGCCCTTCAGGCAGTACGCGTCGGCGCCCGCCTCCATCATCGCCATCACGTCGCCGGCGTCGTCCGAGCCGGCGTAGCGCGACGATGCGCGTCTGCGGCAGCAGCCGCCGGATCCGCCTCGTCGCGGCCATCCCGTCGAGGACGGGCATCTGCACGTCCATCAGCACGACGTCCGGCCGATGCGCGATCGGCGAGCGCGATCGCCTCCTCGCCGTTCTCGGCCTCGGCGACGACTTCGATCCCCGGCTGGCGCCGCGAGACTCGCCCGAAGACGACTCCACGCGACGTCGGGCGCGTCGTCGCAGATCAGCAAGCGAAGCATCGACCCACTTCCAGACGTTGGCGGCACTCCAGAACCTGACGGTGTAATCGGCGTTTCACCTCAAGATGTTGACACGCAAGAAAAGAGAAGATTCGAGCAGATTCGAGTCGTGTTCCTGCGCGAAACTCGCTGATCCGGACACGCACACGCTGCGAAAGTTCACCCCTTCGGGTGAGAACGCGTCAGCCGACCAGCTCGGTCGAGCTCCCGGGCGAGCGACGACGGCGTCCCGGTTGGTGCGCGCGATCGCGACGCAGGTGTCGTCGCCCGCGATCGTGCCCACGATGCGCGGGTGTCTCGAGCCGGTCGAGTGCGCGCGCCACGGCCGGCGCGCGAGCCGAGCTCGGACTGGACGACGACGATGTTCTGCGCAGCCTCGACGCGGCGCCCGAACTGCGAGAGCACGCCTGCGAGCGCGTCGCGAGGATCGACGCTGCGCACGGCCTGCGGCGCGACGTAGCGCGGACGGCCGAGCACGTCGTGCGTCTTGTCGAGGCCGAGCTCGCGGATGTCGCGAGAGACCGTCGCCTGGGTCACGCGGCAGCCGGCGCGGGCCAGCGCGTCAGGAGCTCGTGCTGCGTCCCGACCCGCCTGCGCGTGACGATGCTCGTAATCAGCCTCTGGCGCTCCTCTTTCTCGAGGCGGACGCGGCTCTCTTTGCATACGGGAAAGCATAAATATGCGGCGACTCGGCGTTTCGCGAGCCCGCGCTTCGCGGGTACGCTTGCGATTGATGCTGCGCAAGTTGCTCTGGACCGGTCTCTACGCCTCGCTCGCCGCCGCCGCCACGCTGGCGGCCGCGCAAGACGGCCTCGAACGATCTGGCGCGTCGCGACCGGCGAGGAGCCTCCGACGAAGAAATGACGACGAAAGCCGATCAGGTCGTGGACAAGAGCCGCGGACCAACTCCAGGAGATGGCCGACAAGGCCGCCGCCGAAGGCGGCGTCGCCGCCAAGTTCGCCCAGCCGCTGGCCGACGACGCCGAGTTCCTGCGCAAGCTCGGCCGAGCCTGATCAGGGCGCGGGCGAAGGAACGGCGCCGACGCAATCAGAAGCCCGGCCACGGAAGCGTCAAGCCGACCGGGAAGCGCCCCGGCAAGGGCCGCGGCCCGAGCCCGTTCCTCTCATCATCGGCATCGCCCTCGCCGGTGGGCGATCGTCGTCGCGAAGATGATCGACTGGAAGCAACGATGCAGGCGCAGGAGACTGAGAAGAACTCGGGCCTGGGGGCGGTTGCCCGCCAGGTCGCCGAGCACACGAGCTCGCTCTTCCGGCTCGAGCTCGAGCTGGCCCAGCTCGAGCTGAAGAAGAAGGTCACGAACCTCGGCGTGGGCATCGGGCTCGCAGCGTCGCCGCCGTGGTCTTCGCCTTCTACGGCCTCGGCTTCCTGTTCGCGACGATCGCCGCGCGGGCTGGCGACGGCGGTGTCGACGTGGCTCGCGATCCTGATCGTCACGACTGCGGCCTGTTCCGTCGTCGGCGCGATCCTCGCCCTGATCGCGGAGAACCGGATCGAGAAGGGAACGCCGCCGATCCCGGAGCAGGCGATCCTCGAGGCGAAGCTCACGACGGAGGCGTTCAAGTCCGATGGCGACTAGGCACGAACCACCGGACGCCCGACCAGGTCCGGAACGAGATCGAGACCGAGCGCGCGCAGCTGGCCGGCGCCGTCGACCACCTCCGGGACGAGATTCGCGAGGCGACGGACATCGGAGCGAAGGTGCGCGCGAAGCTGCCCGGTGATCACCGCGGGAGCCCTCGCGGCCGGGTTCGTCATCGCCGGCGGGATCGGCGCCACGATGCGGCTGATCGGCCGCCGCCGCTGACGGCAACCCGCGCGGACCGCACTGAGCCTCCGCGACTGGCTCGCGGTCTTCAAATCGAGCGGCAAGGAGTTCCTCGCCGACGACTGCATGGGCCTCTCGCAGCAGGTCGCGTACAGCTCGCTGCTCGCGTTCTTCCCGGCGATGATCTTCCTGATCGCGTTCCTCGACCTGATCGGCGCTACGGGGCGCTCCTCGACTTCCTCGAGCCGGTCGCGCCGAAGTCGGTCGACGAGCATCATCCACCAGCTCGAGCGCGACACGGGCAGCGCCTCGTCGTGCTCGTCGCTCTCGGCATCTTCGGCGCGCTCTGGGCCGGGAGCGGAGCGATGAGCTCGGTCGTCAAGGCCGTGAACCGCGCCTACGACACGGAGGAGACGCGCCGCTCTGGAAGGTGCGGCTGATCTCCCTCGTGCTGTGTGCTCGCCTCCGCGAACCGTCCTCGCCGGAGACCTGCTCCTGATCGTTCTCGGCGGGAAGCTCAGGGACGCGATCGCAGCGCGCGCCGACCAGGGTCGACGCGTTCACCTGGTTCTGGAACCTCGCGCGCTGGCCGATCGGGTTCGCGGTCGTGCTCCTGCTGTTCGCCTTCATCTACTACCTCGGGCCGAACCACGAGGAGCGGCGCTGGAGGTGGATCAGCATCGGTTCGCTCGTGGGCAGCCTGATGTGGCTCGATCCTGTCCGGCCTGTTCGCGCTCTACACGTCGTTCTCGAGCTCGTTCACGAGGACGTACGGCTCACTCGCGAGCGGCATCGTCCTGCTGCTCTGGCTGAACTACAGCGCGTGGGCCGTGCTCTTCGGCGCCGAGTTGAACAGCGAGCTCGACCGCCGCCGCGGCGCGGACTCAGCTCGCGGCCTTGACCGTGAAGGCGCCGCGGAGCTTGCGGCTCTTGTCCGAGGCGGTACGTGTACTTGCCCGGCTTGAGCGTCGAGCGTCCAGGTCGCCTTCGCCCTCGCGGCGACGCCGGTCTTCTTGTTCAGCGCCCGGCCCGTCAGATGGAAGTTCTGGGTCTTCGACGTGTCGGAGACGGTGATCTTGTGACTTCTTCGCCGTCAACGACCGGACTTCGAGCCTCCGTTCGTGAGTGAGATCGCCTTGGTCGTGACCCTGCCGCTCAGCTTGCCTGCGGGCGGCGAGGCGGCGGAGGCGGCGGAGGCGGCGGGACGTTTCCGGCCGTGAAGCTGCCCTTCATCTGCGTGGGATGGGCGTCGCAGATGAACGTGTAGGTCCCGTCCGTGATCGTCACCGTCCAGTTGACGGTGCCCGATGCCTCGACGTCGGTTTTCTGATCGACCCCGGGGCCGCTCAGGTGGAAGTTGTGCTCGATCGGAGTTGTCCGTGACCGTGATGTCGTACGTGCCATGGGTCGAGATGCGACACACTCGTGCCGTCCGGGTTCTTGAGTGAGATGTTGAAGCCCGGGCCGACGACGCCCGTGAGCGTCACGTTGAGCTCGCCGGTCGCAGCGCGCCGGAATGGACACGGCCACTACCGCCACGATGCCTATGAGCAGCGTTCGAAACATCAGACCCTCTCGTTCGCCTTCTTACGCGCGAGCGCGCGGTTCGGTTTTACGCCGGCGGGCTGCCTGCGACGATGAACGCCCCCGACAGCCTCGTGTTCCGGTCGGAACGGTAGCTGTAAGAGCCGGGCTGCAGGTAGAGCGACCAGGTCACTCGGTCGTCTTCGCGGCGATCTTCGTCTGCCGGTTCACCCTCGGGCCGACGAGGTGGAAGTTCTGCTTCGCCGTCCGGATCGCGGACGACGATCTTGTACAGGTTCGGCTGGAGCACGCGGACTCGCTTGCCGTTCGCGCCGACGAGCGTGATCGACGTCGCGGTCACGTTCGCGGTCAACTGCGGGACGATCGGACTGCCGCTCGCACCCACTGGAAGCGCGAGCACCGCGAGCAGCGGCCGCTGCTAGTAGCGGTCGCAACATTGTCGCCTCCTTTCTACCACGACTGTCTTACCCACTTCCCGCGCTTTAGACTCACGCCGTGCGCTTGCGTAAGGATGCGAAGGTCGACCTGCTGCGGGAATACCGCTGTTCGCACAATGTTCGAAGCGTGACCTCGGCGCGATCAGCGGCATCGCCGACGAGATCGACCTCAAGGAAGGGAAAGAGCTGACTCGGCAGGGGCGGATCGGGCGAGAGTTCTTCGTCCTCGTCGAGGGTTCTGCCGACGTCCTGAAGAACAGCCGCAAGGTCGCCTCGCTGAAGGCCGGCGACTTCTTCGGAGAGATCGCGCTCGTGCACCACGCACCGCGGACGGCGACCGTCAGGGCGAGCTCGCCCGTACGGGCGCTGGTGATCATGGAACGTGACTTCAAGCGGCTCCTCGACGAGCAGCCCGAGATTCAGCGCAAGGTGCTCGTGGCGCTCGCGGAGCGGCTCGAGCCAACGACTCTCTAGGCGCGAAGCTCGGCGCCGAAGCGCTGCTCGAGCGCGTTCACGATCTTCTCGCGCAGGCGGCCGCGTCCTCGTCCGAGAGCGTGCGCTCGGAGGACTGGAAGCTGACCGCGAAGGCGATCGACTTTCGGCCCTCGCCGACCTGGTCGCCGTGGTAGACGTCGAAGGCGCGCATCGCGCGTAGCTCGGGGCCGGCGGCTTCGTGCGCGGCTGCGACGAGATCGCCGGCCGCGACGTCGTCGGCGACCGCGAACGCGAGGTCCTGGCGGACCGCCGGGTACGTGATCACGTCCGTGTAGCGCAGCTCGGTCGTGGCCTGCGAGCAGCGTGGCGAGGTCGAGCTCGAAGACGCCCCAGACGCCGTCGAGCGCCGCCGGGTGGAGCTCGCCGACGATGCCGGCTCCGACCGCGGCCGCCTTGCCCGGATGGAGGAGCTCATCGGTCGTCCGCTCGAACACCGGCTCGGCCTTCACCGCCGCGTAGAGCGCCTCGACGATTCCCTTGGCGCGCGACCAGCCGCCCTCGACGATCCCGGCCACGTGCGTGTGCTCGTCGGGGAGGTCGGTGTCGGGCAGGTAGACGCGGGCGACCTCGAACAGCGCGACGTCGTCGGCGCCCAGCTCGCTGTTCCGGCGCGCGGCCTCGACGAGGCTCGGCAGCAGGCGCGTGCGCAGGACGGCGAGCTCGGCGGAGACGGGCTCGGGGAGCGTCCAGGCCTGCGGATCCGGGTCGTCGGCGCGCAGCGACGGCGTGTACGTCTCGGCGAGCCCGAGGCCGGCGAGAACGTCCTCGACGCGACGCCGCAGGCTGCTGGACCGGCGTCAGCGCGCCGAACATCTCCCTGCGCGCGGGCAGCGTGAACGGCACCTCTTCGAGCCGGAATCGGGCGACCTCCTCGACGACGTCGACCTCGCGCGTCACGTCGCGCGCGCGGAACGTGGGCACGACGACGTCGCCGTCGCGGCTGTCGAAGCCGAGCCGCTCGAGCCAGCGCGTCTGCTCGGCCGGCGGCGTCTCGAGGCCGATCAGCTCGTCCGCGCGCTCGGGCCGGAACGAGATCACCGGGCGCTCGGGAAGCTCGCCCTTCACGTCGACGTGCCCGACCCACTCGGCGCCGGCCGTCGAGACGATCAGCTCGGTCGCGAGCTTCGCCGCCTGCTCGGCCAGGTGCGGGTCGACGCCCTTCTCCCAGCGGTTCGAGCCCTCGGTGCGCAGGCGCAGGCGCTCCGAGGTGCGGTAGAGGCCGGTCGGCTCGAAGTTCGCCGCCTCGAGCAGGACGTCGGTCGTCCCGTCGCCGATCTCGGTCTCCTCGCCGCCCATGATCCCGGCGATCGCGACCGCCCGCTCGGCGTCTGCGATCACGAGGTCGGACTCGCTCGAGGCGGCGATCGACGCCGTCGAGCGTCCGGATCGACTCGCCTCGGCTGCGCGCGGCGCACGATGATCCTGCCGCCTGCGAGCGTGCTCAGGTCGAATGCGTGCAGCGGGTTCCCGAGCGCGAGCATCGACGTAGTTCGTCGCGTCGACGACGTTCGAGATCGGCCGCATGCCGGCGGCGTTCAGGCGCGACTTGAGCCACACGGGCGACGGGCCGATCGTGACGTCCCGGAAGAGGCGGCCGATGTAGCGCGGACAGCCTTCGAGGTCGTCGACCGCGATGTCCACCGGCTCGGCTCCCGCCGGCTCGGGATCTGACCCCGGGCGGCGGCGCGAGCTCGAGGTCGTAGAGCGCCGCGACCTCGCGCGCGATGCCCGTAGACCGAGAGCAGGTCGGGACGGTTGCCGGTCGACTCGACGAGGAGCACGTCGTCCGACGAGCGGGAGCACGTCGACGAGCGGCGTCCCGGGCTCGGTCTCGGGCAGCAGCATGATCCCCGAGTGGTCGGTGCCGAGGCTCGATCTCGTCCTCGGCCAGGATCATCCCGTTCGAGAGCTCGCCGCGAACCTTGCGCTGGTCGAGCTTCAGCCCGTCCGGGAGCGACCGCGCCGGGCAGCGCGACGGCCACGGTCGCGCCCGCGCCGAAGTTCCAGGCGCCGCAGACGATCTGGCGCGGCTCGTCCTCCCCACGTCGACGCGGCACAGCTGGAGCCGGTCGGCGTTCGGGTGCTTCTCGGCCTCGACCACCTTGCCGATGCGGAAGAGGCCGAGGTTCCCGTCCTCGTCGGACACGCCGCGGCGCTCGATGCCCTCGATCTCGGCGGTCGAGACCGAGAGCCGCGTCGCGAGCTCGTCGAGCGGCATCTCGATCGGGACGTAGTCCCTGCAGCCAGGAGACCGGGACTCTCAAAACTGCCTCAGCACGCGGAGGTCGCCGTCCCAGAGCGGGCGGATGTCCGGGAAGTCGTACTTCAGCTGCGCGACGCGCTCGATCCCGCAGCCGAAGGCGAAGCCGGACCACTCCTCGTGGTCGATGCCCGACGTTCGCGAGCACGCGCGGGTCGACCATGCCCGCGCCGCCCATCTCGAGCCAGCCGGAGTGCTTGCAGGTGCGGCAGCCCTGCGCCGCCGCAGATCCCGCACGAGACGTCGGGCTCGATCGAGGGCTCGGTGAACGGGAAGTAGTGCGTGCGGAAGCGGACGCGCCGGTCAGGCCCGTAGAGCGCGCGCATCACGTGCAGCAGCGTCCCCTTGAGGTCGGCGAGCGTCAGGCCCGCGGTCGACGGCGAGGCCCTCGAACTGGTGGAAGATCGGGTAGTGCGTCGCGTCGATCGCGTCGCGCCGGTAGCAGCGCCCGATCGAGACCATGTAGATCGGCGGCTCGCGCTCCTCCATCGCGTGGATCTGCGACGGCGACGTCTCCGTGCGCAGGACGCGCGTCGTCGTCGAAGAAGAACGTCGCGCCGGTGCGAGCGCGCCGGGTGCCACGGGGTCGAAGGCGAGCTTGTCGAAGTTGTACTCGGTCGTCTCCACCTCGCGGTCGTCGCGCACCTCGTAGCCGAGGCCGAGGAACGCGTCCTCGATCTGGCGGCGCGTCTGCGTGATCGGGTGCAGGTGCCCGAGCGGGAGCGCGATCGCCGGGGAGGGTGACGTCGACGACGTCCTCGGTCAGCGCCCGGTCGAGCTCGGCGCGCTCGAGCTGCGCCTGGCGGGTCGCGACCGCCTGCTCGATCGCCTCGCGCGCGCGCGTTCAGAGCCATGCCGGTCTCGCGGTCGCGCACCTCGCGCAGCGCGAGCTTCAGGTCGCTCGAGCGGCCGAGGTAGCGGACGCGCAGCTCCTCGAGCTCGTCGGCGGTCGAGGCAGCTCTCGATCGCGCTCAGGGCCTCGCGCTGGAGCGCCTCCGCGTCCACGCGCGCGACTGTATCGCCTTCACGAGACAAGGCCCCGACTCCTTGCTGAGGATCCGCTGCGCGCTAGTGCTGGTCCCTCGGCGAGAAGCCGAGGCCCGGGTAAAGAAGAACGTGCGCGCGCGCGTTCATCGACTCACACGATAGCCAGAATGCCGCCATGGACGAATACGCCGCCTTCGCAGCGATCTACGACGACTGGGCGTCGCACATGACCGAGGACGTCCCGTTCTACCTCGAGCTCGTCCGCGAGGCCGACGGGCCGGTCGTCGAGCTCGCGGTCGGGAACGGACGGGTCGCGGTGCCCGATCGCGCAGGCGACCGGCAAGAAGATCATCGGCATCGACCGCTCGCCGGCGATGCTCGCGCTGGCGAAGGAAAAGGCCGCCGAGGCGGGAGTCGAGCTCGAGCTGCGCGAGGGCGACATGCGCGACTTCACGCTCGACGAGCCGGCGGCGCTCGTCTACTGCCCGTTCCGCGCCATGCTGCACCTGCCGACGTGGAGCGACAAGCGCCGAGTCTTCGAGCGGGTCGCCGCTCGCGCTGCGCTCCCGGCGGGCCGCTTCGTCTGGAACTCGTTCGTCTTCAACCCGCGGATCGCAGCGGCGAACGACGGGCATGTGGGACGTGCAGCACGGCATCCGCCACCGCGTCGACCACTTCCCCGGGGACAACCGGCTCGACATCACGCTCGAGTCGGGCGGCAGCGTCCTCGCTCTGGTGGGTCACGAAGAGCGAGTGGGAAGGGCTGGTCGACGTCTCGGGCTTCGATGGTCGAGGCGCTCTACGGCGACTTCCGGAGCGCGCGCCGTTCGACGAGCAGAGCGGCGAGTTCGTCTGGGTCGCGAGGAAGCCGCGGTGAAGGACGAGCCTGTACGACACGATCGCCGAGCTCTACGACCCGTGGAGCCGGAGCGTCGTCGAGGACGTGGGCTTCTACGTCGCGGAGGCGCGAAGTCGGGCGGGACAAGTGGTCGAGCTCGGGATCGGCACGGGCCGGATCGCGATCCCGATCGCCGAGACCGGCAAGCGCGTGATCGGGGTCGACTCCTCGCCGCGAGATGCTCGCCGCGTGCCGCCGACGCGCCGAGGAGGCCGGCGTCGCCGAGCTGCGTCGACTCTGCGCCTGGGCGACCTGCGGCACCCGCCGGTCGACGAGACGGTGCCGCTCGTCATCTGCCCGTTCCGCTCGTACCTGCACCTGGCCGACGACGGCGACCGCGCGGGAGGCGCTCGCTGCCGCGCGCGAGCACGCTTCGTCCCCGGCGGGCGCCTGGATCTTCGACGTCTTCGCGCCCGGCGACGACGACATCGCCGGCCACCCACGGCCGCTGGCTCGAGCGCGAGCCGGACATCTACGAGCGCGCGGACTGGGACACGCGACTCGCGAACGCTCACGCTCTCGGTCAAGCGGCCCGAGGGCGCCAGCGACGATGGCGCTCTCCTGGATCTCGCGCGGCGAGTGGATCGACCTGCTCCAGGAAGCGGGGTTCGCGGTCGAGGCGTGCTACGGCTGGTTCGATCGCACGCCGCACCGCGGCGGCGAAGACATGATCTTCGTCGCGAGACGAGCCTGAGTCCGAGCGGGGTCAGACCCGCTACAAAAGCGTGACGATCTGCTCCACAGGCGCTCGGAGCCAAGCGGTGATGCCGTCCCGCATCGGCCCGTTCGGACAGCCGATTTGTAAAGGGGTCTGACCCCGGTTCGGGCGGAATCGTTAGAGCAGCTCGATCGTCGCCGACGGCGACCTCGCCGCCCTCGACGACTCGCGCCAGCATCCCGCGCTTGCCCTCGAGCTCGGCGCGCAGGCCCTGGCGCAGCTCGTCCATGCGGTGGCACGGATCGCAGACCATCGTGATCTCGAACACGGCCTCGCCCGCGCGGACCCGCTGGCCGATCGGCCACTGCTCCACGTCGTCGCCCTCGACGGTCAGGTTCTCGCGGATCGCGCCCGGGTCGACGCCGACCGAGTCCAGATGCTCCTTCGAGACGAAGAGCACCTCGCGCTTCGGCGGGCGCGCGTGCGCGCAGCCTTCGAGGCCCTGGCCCGGCGATCGCCAGCCGGCGCTCGTGCCCGTCCGGAGCGACCGCTCTTGCGGGCCGGCGAGGTCCAGACACCGACGATTCGAGCCACGGCTCGACTCTAGCGACGCGTCGCCGGTGCTCGTAGAGCGCGATCGCGCCCGCAACGGCCACGTTGAGCGACTCCGAGCCCTCGGCCAGCGGGATCGTCGCCGTCTCGTCGCAAGCGCGCGACGACGTCCTCCGGAAGCCCCTCGCGCTCGGCACCGAGGACGTACGGTGACCGGAACGCCCGGGTCGAGGCGCGCCAGAGCAGCCCGCCGTGCGAGACGAGCGCCACGCGCTTCCCGGACGGCTCGTCGAAACCCGCCAGCGGGACGCGGAAGATCGCGCCCGCCGAGGCCCCGCAGCGCCTTCGGGCCGGTCGGATCTGCGCAACCGCGTGACAGTGCAACCGGTCGTCCGGAACGCGTCCGCGGCCCGCAGGATCGTGCCCAGGTTCCCCGGGTCGGCGACGCGCCAGAGGGAAGCGAGAGCGGCTCGACGCCGCGCGGCAGCGACTCCGCGCCGGAAGAGACCCATCACGCGGGGCGGGTATCCCATCGTCGACACCTTCGCGAGGAGCTCCGGCCTCGACGTCTTCTCCGGCCCGCAGCACCTCGACCGGGTCGACACCCGCATCGTCCGCGGCCTGGACGAGATCCTCGCCCTCGGCGACGAACAGCCCCTCCTTCTCGCGCTGGCGCCGCGACTCGAGCAGCCGGTGGAACAGCCGCAGCTTCGGATTGTGGGCCGACGTGATCACAGTTCCCACTGCAGCCACGAGCCGTGGAAATCGGCGTGGCCCGCGAACTCCGCGCTCTCCGCCGGGCCAGTTAGACGAGTCGCAGGCCCCAGCAGTGCTCCTCCGGATCGCGCGGCTTGCCCGTCGAGATGAATGCGAGCGGCCGCTGCCGACCAGCCTCCTCGAGCGCACCGCGCGCACGCGCGCGCGACCCGTCGTCGCCGATGTAGCCGAACGGACGCCGTCTGGAAGACGACCGTCAGCGCCATCGCTGGGCTGCGCCCGCGAGCACGCGCCGGCAGCTCGTCGACGTAGTCGCCGGTCACGAGCTGCGGCGGATCGTCCGCGAAGTCGCCTCGATCGCCCGGTCGAGCCGCTCCATCCGCCCCTCCTGGCCGGCCCAGACGAACGAGCGCAGCAGCCGCGCGCCGTCCTCAGTCGTGACGTCGATCGGCGAGCGGTCGATCCCGACCCGCCCGCGCACCTCACCTCCAGGTCGAGCAGCTCGCCCGGAACGGCACGACGCTCCTCGCCCTCGAAGCCGAGCACCGCGTCCTCGCGCCCCCACTCCCCCGCCTCGTAGCGGTAGCGGTAGCGATCCCAGACGAGATTGAGCCCGGCGCTCGGGCCGAGCTCGACGAGATCGAACGTCTCCGCACCCATCCGCTGCGGCGACGCGCGAGCAGCAGCAGGACGAGCACCCACGAGCGCTGCACCTCGTTCGTCTGCACGCCCTGCGTCGCAACGAACTCGCGCAGGAACTCGGCGTGCTCGGAGAGCGGATCGTCCCAGCTCGCCCTCGCCTCCGAGGCACGAGGTAGTGCAGTCCGCCGATCAGCCGCAGCCGGGCGCGTCCCAGGCCGGATCCGGCCCGACGGGCTCGCCGCGACAGGGATCGATCCGCCCACGCGGTCAGGAGGTCGACGTACAGCTGCGAGCGGCGCCTCGGACGAGGCCGCCTGGTTCGGGAAGACCTGACTACTCGTCCGAGTCGGAGCCAAGCGCGGACTTCGGCGTGCTCGGCGATCTTGCCGAAGGCCGCCGGATCGCTCGACCGCGATGCCGGCGAGCACCTTGCGGTCGAGCTCGATCCCGGCCTTGCGGCAACCGGCGACGAACTGGTTGTACGAGAGCCCTTCGCGCGCGCGCGGCGGCGTTGATGCGCATGATCCAGAGCCGGCGCAATGTCGCGCTTCTGCGCGCTTGCGGTCGCGGTAGGCGTAGACGAGCGCGTGCTCGACCTGCCTCGTTGCGCGACCGTGTAGCTGGAGTGCTTGAGTGCCGACGTAGCCGCTGCGCTGCGTCGAGCACCTTGCGTGCGCCGCTTGCGCGACGCGACCGATCGCTTGACGCGCGCCACTAGCGCCCACCTCCCGAGCAGGCGCTTGACCTCGCGGGTATCCGGGAGTCGCACGTCGTGCTAGTCGGCCGGAAAGCTACGCTTGCGCTTCGCGGGACTTCTTCCCGAGGTAGTGGCTTTCATCGCTTTCCGGCGCAGGAGCTTGCCCGTTCCGGTCACCTTGAACCGCTTCTTCGCTCCGCTGTGTGTCTTCTGCTTTGGCATCTCTGTCGTCACTCCTGCGTTCTTCGTCGGGCCCGAGCATCATGACCATGTTCCGCCCGTCGAGGAGCGGCGGCGACTCGATCGTGCCCGATCTCCTTGCACGTCCTCGGCGAGACGCATCAGCAGGTCGCGGCCGCGCTCCGGATGGCTCGTCTCGCGGCCCCGGAACATGATCGTGACCTTGACCTTCGCCCGCTGGTTGAGGAAGCGGACGACGTGGCCCTTCTTCGTCTCGTAGTCGTGGATCCCGATCTTCGGCCTGAGCTTGATCTCCTTGACGTTGATCGAAATCTGGTGCTTCCGCGCGAGCTTGGCCTTCTGCTCCTGCTCGTAGCGGTACTTGCCGTAGTCCATCACCCGCGCGACCGGCGGATCGGCCTGCAGCGGCGACCTCGACCAGGTCGAGGTCTTTGCCGTACGCGTACTCGAGCGCCTCGTTCGATCGGCTTGACACCGATCTGCGCAGCCGTCCTCGTCCACGAGGCGCACCTGGGAGACGCGGATGTCTTCGTTGATCCGGCTGTGCGGAATGACCGGCCGGGTCGGGTTCGACCCGACGTCGTGGCCTCAAAGGCGCGTTCACCAAGCTGTCAGCTTCCTCCTTCTCGAAACGACAAAACCGCTGCAACGCAGCGGCCTCGAAATCCTCTCAACCTTCCTCGGTTGAACCCCCGACAGGCTCTGAGCCCCGGAGGTGAGGAACGTGTCGCCCCTGCTTTGCAGAGCTCACACGTTAGCAAGCCTGAGCGCAACTCGTCCAAGAGCTCGTCGAGGCTCTTCGTGGACTGCTCCTCCGCCGTGCTCGCGGACGGCGAGCGCGTCGTCCGACTCCTTGTCGCCGCAGACGATCGCGTACGGGATCTTCTCGACCTCGGCGTTGCGGATCCGCTTGCCGACCGTCTCGTCGCGAGTCGTCGACCTCGACGCGGAACTCGGCCGAGCTTCTCGCGCCAGCGCGTGGCGCCGCGTCGCGATGGTCCTCGCCGACCGGGATCGATCGCGCACCTGCACCGGCGCGAGCCAGACCGGGAAGGCGCCGCCGTAGTGCTCGATCAGGATCCCGATGAAGCGCTCGAGCGAGCCGAACAGCGCGCGGTGGACGCACGTACGGCGTGTGCTCCGCGTTGTCCGCGCCCGATGTACGGTCAGGCCGAACCGCGCCGGCATCTGCGAGTCGAGCTGGATCGTCCCCATCTGCCAGGAGCGGCCGAGCGACGTCCGTCATGTGCAGGTCGATCTTCGGCCCGTAGAACGCGCCGTCGCCCGCGTTGATCGTGCTAGTCGATCCCGCGCCGGTCGAGCGCCGGCCTGCAGGGCGCCCTTCGGTGAAGTCCCACTCCTCGTCGGTGCCGAGCTTGTTGTCGGGCGCGTCGAGAGCTCGAAGCGCGCCTCCATGCCGAAGAGGTCGTAGAGGTACGCGGCGAAGTCGAGGCGCGCCGAAGATCTCGTCCTCGATCTGCTCCGGCGTCACGAAGATGTGCGCGTCGTCCTGCGTCACGTGCTGGACGCGCAGCAGGCCGTGCAGCGTGCCGCCGCGCTCGTTGCGGTGCAGCGTCGACGCCTCGGCGTAGCGCAGCGGCAGGCTCGCGGTAGCTGCGCAGCGCGTTGCCGAAGAGGAGCATGTGCCCCGGGCAGTTCATCGGCTTCAGCGCCGAGCGTCCGGTCCTCGCCGTACGGGACGAGGAACATGCTCGTCCTGTGAACTTCTCCCAGTGGCCCGAGGTCTTCCAGGTCTCGACGTCGTACATCAGCGGCGTCTTCACCTCGACGTAGCCGCGCTTGCGCGTTCTCGCGCCGGCGCAGGTCCTCGAGCGCGTTCCAGATCACCATCCCCTTCGGGTGCCAGAACGGCGATTCCGGGCGCGTGCTCTGAGAGGTGGAAGAGGTCGAGCTGCGCGCCCGAGCCGGCGGTGGTCGCGCGCGCGCGCCTCCTCGAGGCCGCTCGAGGTACGCGTCGAGGTCGGCCTGCGAGTAGAAGGCCGTGCCGTAGATCCGCGTCAGCTGCTTGTTGTGCTCGTCGCCGCGCCAGTACGCGCCGGCGAGGCCGGTCAGCTTGAACGCCTTGATCGGCTTCGAGTCCTGCAGGTGCGGGCCGCGGCAGAGGTCGGTGAAGTCGCCCTGCGTGTAGAGCGAGATCGTCGCCCCTCGGCGGTGTCGACGAGCTCGACCTTGTACTGCTCGCCCTCGCTCGGCGAAGCAGCTGCTTCGCCTCGTCGGCCGAGACCTCCTCGCGCTCCCACGACGCGGCCCTCCGTCGAGCTCGCGCTGGATCTCGTCCTCGATCCGCTCGAGCGCCTCCTCGCCGATCGGCTCCGGGAACTCGAAGTCGTAGTAGAAGCCGTTCTCGATCGGCGGGCCGATCGCGATCTTCACGCCCGGGTAGAGCCGGCGCACGGCCTCGGCGAGCAGGTGCGCCGTCGAGTGGCGCAGCACGTAGAGCGCGTCGGGATCGTCGCGTGTCGCGCGTGGTCAGGATCTGGATCGGCTGGCCGTCCTCGAGCGGCAGCGCGCAGGTCCTGCACGGCGCCGTTCGAGCGCACGAGCACGGCCTGCTCGGCGAGCTTCGGCCCGATCGCGCGCGCCGCGTCGAGGCCCGGTCGCGCCGTCCGGAAGTTCGAGTTCCGTCGAGTCGGGTAGAAGAACTCGCATGGAACGAGAGGATACTGCCCGCGGGAGGCCCGCAGGCCGTGGGGGTCGCCGACGTGCCCGGGACTGGAGTGAAGGGCTCTGCTTCGTGACCGACCTCACGCCCGCCGCGATGGCGCACGCGATCGGGGCCGCCGAGCCTGTAATGGACGGGCTTGGGCACGGTCGCATCACCGAGCCGCCGCCGTCCGGGCTGAGCTACGTGCTGCTCGTCGGCGGGCCGGTGGCGCACGCCGACATCGGGCTCGACCGGCGCGTCGTCGACCGCCGCCTCGACGCGCGCTTCGGCAGCGGGCGCCCTCGCCCCGCGTCGACTATGACCGGTTGCACGTCCTCGCCTACGACGTCTCCGTCAGTGGAGCGCCCGCGCGCTGGCTCGGTGTTCGGCCGGTTCGACGACCAGCCGACGACGGGAATCGGGAGAGGCGAGCGAAATCACGCGCTGCGGATCGATCCGGCCTGATCCAGATGAAGCATCACGTGACGGGTGGCGGGGCAGTGTCCGCCACTCCGTCAAGCCTCACGGCCAGACCGGGCCGTAGGCGAGCAGCGCCGCAACGGCAGCCAGAAACGCGCCGAACAGCGCATAGCGCAGACTCATCGACCTTCCTTCACTGTGTGACCGCTTGACAGGCCCCGAGCGCCTGATGCGCCTAGTATAGGAAAGTCCCCGCGCATGCCACGACGTAAGTCAACACATGTCGACAACCCGGTCGAGGTCGGTCGGCGGCTCCGTGAGGCCCGCGAAAGGGCGGGTCTCAGCCAACGCCAGCTCTCCTTCCCGGGCTGCTCGCCTCGTACATTCCCGCATCGAGGCGGGTGACCGCATTCCAGTCGCTCCAGCTCCTGGGTGTGAGATGGGCAGGCGCTCCTGCCAGCAGACCACCTCGCGACTGGCACCGAGCGGCACGACGAGAACGTGCAGTCCTGGTCGAGGCCGAGATCAGCCTCTCCGCCTCGACGAGCGCGAGGAGGCGGGGCGGCTCTACGGCGAGGCAGCGCTCGAGCAGGGGCGACGACGAGCGACGAGCAGGCCCGCGCGCTCGCTGGCCCCGGGCAGCTCGCCTATCGAGGAAGGCGAAGCCGCGTGAGGCGATCGCCCGACTCGAGGAGGCCCGCACCGTGGGGCGCGCTCGAGCTCGCCGACCACCCGGGCTGGGCGGACACGCTGGGCCGTGCCTACGCGTCCGTCGACCAGCCTGACGCCGCGGTCAGCCTCTTCGAGAGCTCGCTCAAGTCGGCCGGAGGACCGCAACGACGCGGTCGAGGCAATTCGCTTCAGGTCCTGCTCGCGAACGCGCTGATCGACAAGACGGACTTCGATGCCGCCGAGCAGCAGCTCGCCAGGATCGTGGAGTTGACCTCGATTCGAGCACCCAGTTGTCCGCGCCCGCCTCTCTACTGGTCGCAGTCGAGGCCACCGCAGCGCAGGAGGATCACCAACGCGCTGCCTGCCGCGCGAGGCACGCGCCTCGACCTGCTCGGAGCCGACCGAACACACGCATTACACCGCTCAGGCGCATCAGCTGCTCGCACATCGAGCTCGACTGGCACGCCGCGACGCGCTCGACCTGCTGAGAAAGGTCTCGCCCTGCTCTCGACAGCGGGATGCCCCGTCGACATCGCCTGTTCAGGCTCGAGGAGGCCTGAGCATAGCTCTCATCCAGCCTGAGCGGCCTGAGGAAGCGGCCTCGCTGGCGATGGAGGCGACCGGCCTATTTCGCGGACGCGAGCCTGCATGATGCGGGGCGCAGCTACTCCGTCGTCGCCGACGTCTACGCCGAGCTCGAGACACTGGGTTAAGGCGCGATCGAGCTCTACGAGCTCGCGACGGAGCGCATGTCCTCCCACCCGAGCAGGTACCTCATGGAGACGTACGAGAAGCTCGCCGCGCTGCTCGATGACGACGGTCGCAAAGGGTCGAGGCGCTCGGCGTCTCGGAAGAAGGCCGTCGCCGTCCAGACGCAGCCGGCCTGACAGACCTTCGAGTCGCTAGCTGGGGCCAGGTCGGAGAGGTCTCGACCTGATGCTCCACTCGGCGAGGTCCTCGATGCTGACGATGCCGACCGCGCGCTCGTTCTCTACCACGGGCAGAGTGGCGGAATCCGCCGTCGAGCATGATCTGAACCGCCTCGACCGGGTCCCGTCGACTCCGAGACCACCTTCGGGTCGGCGGTCATCCATTCACGCACGCGGGCCTCGCTGGAGTGGACGCGGCCGGCGACCGCCCGCGTCAGGTCACGTTCGGTGACGATCCCGATCAGGCGCCCGCCGTCGGAGAACGACGATCGCGCTTACGCCCTCCGCGACCATCTTCTCGGCGGCGTGGCCGATCGTGTCGAACGGCTCGATCGTGATCACGTCGCGCGACATGACTTCGCCTAGCGTCGCCATTGGGGCGAGCATACTTGCTCTCGCTTTCCTGACCGGCGTGGGCTGCACCGGGCAGAGCCCGGCTCCGCCCCGCCTCGCGCCGCACCTGAGCGCCCTCCTGCGAGCGGGCCGTGTGGCTAACACTGTCCCGCTCGCATGCGCTCAGCAACGCGTCAGGAAACCGAGCTGCAGGTCAAGTGCGTTGCTTATCGGTCAGTGGGGCTCTGCACGCGGCGCACGTAGGCGTCGAACTCGCGCTTTGCGCCGGTCGACGATCCGCCTCGCGCTCCGCCAGCTCGGCCGACCGGCGGCTCGAGCCTCCTGCGCGGGCCGCGGCCAGCTCCGGACCTCGCGCTCCTCGGCGGAGGCTGCTGGCGCAGCTGGGACCGGACGCTCGAAGCTTTCGGTCACGTGGATCGCCCGGCTCTCGAACCGGCGCTTCTCCTCGGCGGTCGGCCGCTCGGCTGACCTCGATCTGCCGCTCCGCGCTCGTCGAGCCCGGCCTCGCGGGCCTTCAGGCGCTCGTCGGAGCGCGCCTCGAGCTCTGGCGAGGCGTGCGCAAAAGAAATCGAGCTCGGCTTCGCGGGCGCCGAGAACGTTTCGCTCGCGCTCGAGGAGCCAGCCGTCCGAGAAGCGGAGCTCGCCCTCGCGGCCCTTCGAGCGATCTCGATGCGGCGCTCGACCTCGCGCTCGCGTGACGGCGATCTCGTCGCGGAACGCCTGTTCCCGCTCGGCGATGCGGACGCGCTCCACCTCGAGTCTCGGCGACCACGCGCTGCTCGCGGTCGTCGGCGTCGGCTGCGGCCTCGGCCAGCCTCGTCCTCGAGCTCGGTCGATCCGCGGCGCGGGCCTTGTCGAGCCGCCGTGCGTTCCGGTTGTCGAGCTCGTCGACGAGCTCCTCGGTGCGCTGCTCCGCCTCCGCGGCGCGCGGGCCGTAGCCCTCGAGGTCGTGCAAGTGACACTCCGGCTCGAGCTCCCTGGCGGCGCTCCTTGGGGAGGTCGTCGACGACGTCGCCCGTCGGTGCGGACGACGAAGTTCTCGAGACGGGTGCGCAGCTTTCGACATGGCCGGTTCCTAGGAATCGGCTTTCGTGCGGAGCGGAAGCTTTAGCGCCGGCCGACAGACGAGCTCGACCGGGAAGCCTGCGGCGCTTCGGCGGGCGCCGGCCCGCGGGCTCATGCCTGAGCGATACCGCGGCCGACCCGGGCGGTCGACTGCTGACGCGTCGGATCTGTGCCCGACGCTGCATGCGTGCGCGGCGGATCTTGAGCCTCGCCTGCCCGAGCTCAGCGCCGACGCGACGCGCGGCACGTGGCACGACCGTGTGCGGCGGTGGATTTGAGGTGGAGGTGGAGGTGGAGGTGGAGGTGGAGGGGAGGGAGGAGGAGGAGGAGGGGAGGCGGAGGTTGCGGTGGCGGGGTGGTGGTGGCGGAGGTGGCGGTGGCGGAGGAGGTGGCGGTGGCGGAGGGGAGGCGGTGGCGGAGGAGGCGGTGGGGAGGCGGTGGCGGGAGGCGGCGGAGGAGGCGGAGGGAGGAGGGAGGAGGGAGGAGGAGGAGGAGGGAGGCGGCGGCGGCGGGCGGAGGACCTGCGCTAGCTGTGAACGTGAGACCGAGGCTCTCCAGATCGTCCTGGACTCAAGCTGCACGCAAACGTGCGAAACGGTCTGACTCCGTGCTCTGAACTCCCGTGGTCGACGACGCTCCGACATCCGAGACTTCTCGCCATAGACCATCCGGGGCAGATCGCGGCTTCGTCTGCTCAGGATCAATTCGAAGTTCGCAATGCCCCACACCGGGCCAGTACGTTGCCCGCCACTGATGACGAACTGGCGGTTCGGAGCACTGCCGACGATCGTCGTGAAGATGCCCTTGCCTGCCTGCTCTGTCATCAGGTCGTCCCACAGAACCGCGATCGAACGCCCGAGCAGGGTGCCGGGAAGACACGTGTTCTCGGCGTCGGGCATGTCTGAGAAGAACTGGATATTCCCCGTTCGAGCTCGCGTTCGCAAGCGTGTGCCGTGCTGCCGTAGACCGTCACTGGCGCAGCTCGAGTGTCGTCACGCAGTCGTCGCAGCGGTTTCCAACGTCCACCGTCCCCGGGACGATCTGTTGGGCCTGCTCGACCGAGACGTCGTAGTCTCCTTCATCCGGCGCGGCTCGATCCAGCGTCGACGAAGCGCAACGATGCGCGAGGAACGTAGAGCGATCCCGGCCCCAAAGCCGACTTCGTGTAGTAGACGACGGCGACACGGCTCTCGAGGCCCCGCAGCGGCAGAGGCTGCGTACTCGTCGTCCGTCGTAATCGAAACCGGATACGGCGCACGATCCAGAGTTGGCCATCAGGCTGATGCGGAGGCGACGATGTTTCGCCTGGAGAAATTCGGCCAAGCCCCGCTCACAGGGGACGAGGAAATGATCGTTCTGCCACACGACAGCATCGGCCAAGTCGTGCGTCGGTCTGGCGAGAACCGAGATCCCGCCCGGGTCCAGCACCGTGCCGGACGTACCGACACGGGCGGCACGCACGTCCCAGGTCGGGTTCTGAGCATCCGACCACGCCACCATGTACCGCGACTGCCCCCACGCGATCCTGGCCGACGTCCGCCGCCACCGCCCATCTGCGACGAGGATGCCGTCGGGGTCGAGAACGACGCCCGAGTGGGAGACGCGGGCAACGTAGACATCCTCGTCGTTGAAGCCGGGTCGACGCGAGTACCCCACGAGGTGGTCCTGTCCGTCGGAGGCGGCAGTGGCCGCGTACGACTGAACTGGGCCACCTGTGATCGCGAACGCATTTGGATCGAGCACGGCCTCGGAAGAGTCGACGCGCGCGCCACACGACCCAGGTCGATGTCCAGACAACGATAGTCGTCGCCGGACGCAGTCACGTCGGAGTACTTGTCCCCGCGTAGAGGTGAGACGACGATCCTGCCCGGGTCGAGGACGCCCCGCCAGGCGTAACCTGGCGGCGTGGCGTGCGGTAGCCCGCAGATGCAGGCGCCTGCCAGACGACGAGGTAGTCCGTCCTGTTCCAGGCAACCTTCGGATACGTCTTGTGCGGCCGAGCGAGACGGCCGTCTCCGTCGAGCAACTCGCCGGCGGGACTCAATGGGCGACCGGCATAGATCCCCTGAGCGCCACTCCCGCCGCCTCCTGCCCCACTCCAGACGACGAGATAGTTCTGGCCGTCCCAGGCGACGGCCGGGTCTGCTGCGGGCTCAGGCTCAGCGTGGCTGAATGCCGTCCGGGATCAGCGACCTCGCCGCCCGAGGTCACTGGTTTCCATGAACGCGTCGCTGAAGTCGCTCCGACGGTCTTGCCACACGACCAGATATGCGTCTCCGTAGACGACTGCCAGGCGAAGTACTGCCACGACCCGGACAGCGCCAGATCGGGATTCCTTGTGGGTCGAGAACCGTTCCCATCCCGGTGACCCGCGCACCGTAGACGTCCCAGCTCGGCTGTTCCCAGAGCACGAGGTAGTCGGTCCCGTCGGAGGCGACCGCAGGGTTCTCGCTGTCGGGCGCCGTCGAGATCGCACCCCGAAGCGTCGAGAATCTAGTCCTCTCGCTGTCGACGCGAGCGCCGAAGATGCGATCGACCTTCCAGCCTGAAGCGCGCTCGTCCTCCCACACAACGAGGAATGTCTCCTATTTGAAGCAACGGAGGGCTCGAATTGATGCCCCCTGCCGTCGAGATCGCAACCGCCGTATCCGGTCGAGCACCCTCGCCGGCTGCGGTCGCTGGCCCACGAATGTTCCAGTCGGCCGAGCCGATGCGCGCCCCCACGCGATGAGGTACCCGCTCCCGCTCCAAGACGCGCTCGGCTTCCAGTGCGACTGGAGGCAGTGGAAATAGGAATCCCTTGCCCGTCGAGAACGGTTCCATCCGCGGCGACCTGGCGCGCCGTAGATCGCGTCACCCTCCGCCGCGATAGTCCTCCCAGACGGCGAGAAGCTCGTCCCGTCCGGACGCGTCACCGCCGGTGCGTACGTTTGCAGCCGCTCCCCGAAATTGCGATCGGCGTCTGGTCGATGACCACCTACCTGCGCTCACTCGCCTCCCGGAGATGCGCACGTCGTCCCTCCAGTCCTCCCAGGCGATCAGGAATCCGTCGCCGTTCGATCCGACAACCGGGAACCTCGTCGCCGGGATCGAGCGAGATTGGAATGCCGTCCCGGTCGAGAACGCCACCTTCGGTCGTGACGCGCGTTCCGGAAGACGTCACCCGAAGTGCCAGTGCTCCACTCGTTCCAGATCACGAGGTACTGGTCCCATTCCACGCGACCTTCGGCAGCTCCTCATCGCCGTAGGACGGCCCGTACACCTCGGTGGCCGTCGGGTAGGCGGGAGTGACGACGAAGTCGACGCTGATCGGGTAGTCGCCTGGCGAGAGTCGGGCCGCGTCCAGAGCCACACGGCAACCCGTTGCTGTCGCCGCGGAACGAGGTGGGCTGCACGACTCGCCCTTTGGCGGTCTTCGCAGCTCGAAGCCGCACGTCGACCGACTGCCTCGTGACAGGCCAACGCCACGTTCGACCGACCTTGTCCGGACCCTGCGGCTCCGATCTTCGCCGCCATCGCCATCGGCCTACCTGGATGCCGGTCGCGGCATTCGAACCCGCCATTCGATTCGGCCGTTCCTGGCCGTCAAGTCTCCGTCAGGTTGCCCAGAGATCGCCGGTCGGCGCGGTTCCTGTCTGCTGCCAGCGCCCGGAACGGGAGGGTGGATAGCGAATGCGTCGGCTTGGTCGAACAGACCGACTCGATGCCGCGAGGGCGTCGCGCGCCGGCGCAGCCGTTCTACGAGGAGCTGCCGAGGCCGGCTGTCGCCTCGAGGAACGCGAAGCCGCAACGCGAAGCCTTCATCGGAGAGCCTGACGGTAGCGATTGTCCTTAGCGACGAGCCCCGCGCGACCGGGCTGCAGCCGGTGGCTGACGGTCTCGACGATTCCGCTGACGTCGATACCGCTCGCCTTTGCGCGATCGAACGCCTTGGTTCTGACCGGCCCCGTCGGCATCCCGCACCGGCAACGATCACGGCCACTAGAGCCGCAAGTGGCACAAGGGCGTCTCATGTGCCTCATGGCCGCCTCCTGGTCTGGGCGCGGGAGTTGACGGGTGGGGCGGGTTTTGACCAGAGGCAAGTTCAGCGCCGGCCGACGACGAGCTTGACGCTAGAAGTCGCCCGCGGCTTGATCGCGCCCGGCCTCGGGCTCTGGCCGATCACGCGGCCGACGCGCCGGGTGAGCGAGCGCGGCGGATGCGGCCGACAGAGCAGTGTGCCCGGCGGATCTTCGTCTTCGCCGCGTCGCGCGAGCCGGCAGCCCGACCGACTCGCGGCACGTGCGCAGCGCGCCCGCCGTGGCGGCGGAGGCGGTGGCGGCGTGGGCGGCGGAGGAGGCGGTGGCGGTGGCGGAGGCGGCGGACGTGGCGGAGGCGGCGGTGGAGGTGTGGCAGGCGGTGGTGGTGGCGGTGGCGGGAGGCGCTGGCGGTGGAGGAGGCGGGAGGCGCGGCGGAGGCGGCGGGGGCGGGAGGCAGGCGGAGGCGGCGGGGGCGGAGGCGGCGGGGGCGGGAGGCGGCGGGGGCGGAGGCGCCCAGCGATAGTGAATGTTCCGACGGCGAAACTCTGGTGCGGATCGCACTGATACGTGACCGAGCCCGGCGTGAAAGCCCATTGTCCAGGTCTCGTGCCCGGTGTTCTCGATGTCCGAGGCACAACCTCTTTGGGACGCAGGAAACGGCGATCCGCCGTGGTCAGATGGAAGTTGTGGAATGTCGAGTTGTCGTCGAGCTCGCGTGTACGCGCCCTGGCAGCGTTCCACCGTCCAGGTTTTGGCCGTTTGGATCCCTGAGCTCGATCGTGAAGTCGTCCTCCATGTGCGCGGTCATGACCGGCAGGTCGTACTGCGGCGTGCAGAACTGCCCGGGCGGGTCCTGCCGCCGGATCCGGAACACGTTCGGCGCGCCGCCCCGGCCCGCGACGTACATGTGGCCGCACGCGATCCTCGCCGAACGAAGTGGGGTTCGGGACCTGCGTGCGGGATGTCCGTCTCCTCGCGGTTGTCCGTCGCGTCCGGAATCCGAGCAGGTTCGACCAGATCTCGGCCGCTGCAGTAGTCGGCGTAGACGTAACGGCCGAGCAGGCTCTGGACACCCTGGTCACGTCCGACGTAGCCGCCCGTGATCGAGCACCGCGCCGATGTTGTGGTTGTACTCGTAGACTGGCGGCGTGTGGTTCGGCGGCTCGGGGCAGTTCCCGTACAGGTGCCGCGCCTCCATGCAGCTCCAGCCGAGTTCACGCCTCGCCCCACCCCACGTTGATCGGGCGGTAGTCGATCTCCTCCCAGATGTTCTGACCCACGTCGCCGAGGGTGCAAGTCGCCGTTCACGCGGTCGAACGAGAAGGCGCCAGGTGGTTGCGGACGCCGTGCCCAGATCTCCGGCTTCCAGGGCGCCTGGCCGCGACGAACGGTTGTTGGCCGGCACCGCGTACGGGTCCGCTCCGTTCTGGCGCGGGTCGATGCGCAGGATCTTCCCGCGCAGCTCCTGCGAGGTTCTGGCCCGTCCGGAACGGATCGCCGCCGCCCCGCCGTCGCCGGTGCCCATGTAGAGCATCCCGTCGGGCCCGAACTCGAGCTGGCCGCCGTTGTGGTTCGACTGGCCCGGGTGGAGCACCGTGATCACGGCCCGCCGCGGTGCTCCGGGTCGCCGATGGTCTGGATGCTCGACGCGTCCCCGATGGAACTCGTCCACCTGGATCGCGCCGTCGTCGGTCCATGCAGTAGACAGTAGAAGAGCCCGCTCGTCGCGTAGTCCGGGCGAGAAGGCCATCGAGAGAGCAGGCCGCGTCGCCGCCGCGCCGAAGACGTTCGGAACGGTCATGAAGTCCGTCGTGCCGGTCGACTTGACGAGCTTGATGCTGCCGCTGCTGGACGACGAAGAGCCGCGTCTCGGTCGCCGGGCGGCGACGTCACGAATGTCGGGATGGTCGAAGGCCCCGACCGGGTCGAGGATCAGCAGATCCGGGACGGTGGTCTTCGCGCCACCGTTGCCCACGATCCGCGAGCAACAGCCAGCCCGAGCGACGAGCGCCACGAGCCCTCCCCGAGTCCCCTCATCGCCGGGAGGATACGTGCCTCGCCGCGGATCGACGAAGCGCTATCCGTGCTCACGCCGACGGCGGCTGGCGACGAGCTCCTGGAAGCGCGCTGACGAGCTGCTCGCTCTCCACCAGGAGCTGACCCTCCGTCGACCATGCCCCGAGCGCACGCCCTTCTGGACGCGCTCGACGAGGACGCGGTCCTCCGCGCCGACCTGGCGGTCGAGCTCGAGCAGCTCGTCGACCCACGCCGGGATCGCGCGTCCGGCGCGAAGAAGTAGTCGAGGAAGCCGGTCGAGCGCTCCGGCCCGGCGGGCAGCAGCGGGCCGATCGAGAGGTTCGGCTTGCCCGCGTAGGCGTTCAGCCTGAGGTTCGGCCAGACGAAGTGGAACTGCGCGCCTCGCCCTCCCGGCGCGACGGCGCGAACTGCGGAGAGGACATGCGCCGGAGCTCGCTCGAGCCGGTACTCGTCCGGGATCGACGTCGTATCGCTGGCGCTGAAGCCCTTGTGTGCGACCGGGCAGTGGTAGCACTCGGAGGTAGTTCTCGCACGCGATCTTCCAGTTCGCTCGAGCTCGTAGTCGTCGCGCGACGTGGAAGACGAGGCCGTCGACCGGGCACGAGGTCGGCGACGCGGACCGAGCGTCTCCGCGAGCGGCGGCGCCTCCGTCGTCGGGGTTGACGAACAGGAACGGGCCCCAGGACTCGGTCCGCAACGGCACGAGGGACAGGCCCTCGGTCTCGAAGTCCGGCTCGCGGTCGAGCGCGGCGGCTGCGCGGAGCGACCCGTCGAGGTCGTACGTCCACGCGTGGTACGGGCACTGCAGCGCTTCCCGGTTGCCCTCGCCGTCGACGAGCAGCGAGCCTCGGTGGCGGCAGACGTTGAGGAACGCGCGCACGCCGTCCTCGGCCCGCAGGCACGAGCACCGGGATGCTCGCCGGCCCAGGCCGCGAGCCGGTCACCGACCTGCTCGACGCGTCCCGTAGTGGCCGACGTACTGCCACGCACGGCGGAAGATCCGCTCCTGCTCGCGCCGCAGCACGTCCGGGTCGGGTACCAGCTCCAGGGCAAGCTCTGCGCCATCGCGGCCAATCTGCTCCGCCAGCTCCGGCAGCTCGCGCATCTTCGGAATCGGCGACGGCGGAGCCAGAGGAAGCCCGGCCGCTCGCGCCGGCGACGCCGATCCAGAGCGTCGTCTGAGCCCGATCGCGGTTCCGGAAGGCCTCCGATCAGCGAGCCGACCGGTCGGACGCCCATGTTCACGACCATGTACGCGCCCGGAGCACGCGCGAGCGCAGCCGAGTGCGGGACGAGCGCGGCGAGATCGACGCGGCGCTGATGTCGAGGATCATCACGCCGAGCCCAGCCCCGAACTCGGCGAGGAAAAGCATCCGCCAGGACAGCCAGTACAGGCCCGCCGGCGAGCGGCACGAGCACGAGCGGCACCGGGAACACGATGCAGCCGAGGATGTACGTCGGCCCGATCCCGATCCGCCGCCCGGAGCCGCGACGTCACGACCGAGCCGATCAGCCCGCCGACGGCCCCGGCGCCGAGGACGATCCCGAGCGTCGCCCGGACGCACGTGCAGCGAACGTGACCGCGTAGAGGATGAAGAGCGCGTGGAAGACGAAGTTGAAGAGGTTGATCGTCGCCGTCGCGCAGCAGCGAGGAGCGCATGACCGGCGACGTCACGATGGTAGCGCACGCCCGCCACGACATGGCCCTTCTCGGCCTCCTCGACCGCCGGCATCGACGGGCCGATCGATCGCGGCCAGGAACGCGGCCGAGAAGAGGAACGAGATCCGAGTCGACGACGTAGCGCGTACGGCGCCTCTGAGCAGCTGCAACGAGGATGCCCCCGATGCTCGGCCCGGCGACGAACGAGAACCGCGCGGCTGCCCGCGAGCACAGAGTTCGCCCTCGACGTAGTCTCCCGCTCGACGAGCGCGACGAAGAGCGACGAGTACGAGACGTGAAGAAGAAGACACTCATCGTCCCCCACGAGGAAGGCGACGACGTACAGCTGCTGGATCGTCAGCTCGCCGAACGCGTACGCGAGCGGAATCGTGGCGAGCAATCCGGCGCGCGGACGAGGTCGGTGAAGATCATCGTCTGCCGCCTGCTCCCGCGCCTGTCCACCCAGGCACCTGCGTGGAGCGCGAAGAACAGGTTCGGCACGAGCTCGGCGGCGATGAGATAGCCCATCTGCTTCGCGTTCGCGTACGAGCACGAGGACCGCGGTCAGCGGGATCGCGATCATGCGAGATCTGGTCGCCGAAGAGCGAGATCGTCTGGCCCGACCAGACGCGCCTGAGAAACGAGGTTCTCGCGCAGAACGCGCCGGAACGAGTCGCTTCAGCGGGCGGCGCAGCGCCGCGAGCGGCGACGCGGGTCGCGAGCAGGTCGCTGAGCGAGCCGACGCCCCGGCCGTTCCAGCGTCAGTACCGGCGACGACGAACGCGCCGTGCGCCGGTGTAGAGCAGGCCGCTGTCGTGACGCGCCTTCGTGATCCAGCCCGCCTTGTGGAGCACTGGTCGCGCCGCCGCAGGCTCTGTTCAGGCCGCCGCGCGTGCGCGAGGTGCGCGAGCAGGTACATCAGGTAGCGCGCGTCGGCCGGCGTGAAGGCGCCGCGGAAGCGCCAGATCAGCGCACCGCGCGACCCGCGGCGAGGTGGAGCGCGCGCTCGAGCCGCGCGCGAGGTCCCAGGCGGTCGTCGCCTTGCCGATGAACGACGGCCGTCCGCTGATCTCGAGCCGGGATCGCCGAGCGGAAGAGCGAGTCCTCGATCAGGTGAGCCGCCGTACATGTCGCTGTCGGCCAGGCCGAGCGTGCGCATCATCGAGTTCACGCGTGCCGAGCCGCCGAGCGTCGAGCCGCCGAGGACTTCCAGCAGCTCGTTGCGCCGAGCGGTCGTCCGAGTAGACGAGCATCCGCCAGAGGAGCGCGCGCGAGCCGCGAGCCGGGACGGGGGCACGCCGCGCAGCTCGCGCATCAAGCTCGACCGCGATCGCGAGCTTCAGCGTCGAGGCCGCCGGGGAAGCGGGCGCGCGCGTTCCAGGCCGCGCCGGCTCCGGTGCGGAGTGTCCTGGACGAAGAGGCCGCAGATCCCGGGAAGCGGCGGCCGAGCGAGCGGACGGTTCGCGCGAGCGCTGCGTCCTCGTGGCCGCGCAGGGCCGGGATCGGCCCCGAGTACGGCGCGCGCTCCACGCGGGCAGGCCGAAGACCGGGCCGACGAGCGTCGACGCGTGCCGCCCGCGCCGTCGATCGCGCTGACCCGGATCGTCACGTCGCGCTGCGGGAGCGGGACGACGAGCGCGAACCGCGGGCGCGTCACGGTCTTCGTCGCGACGAGCCGTCCGTCGACGCGGACGCGGACCTCGCTCGGTGCCCTTCGAGACGCGGCCCTCGATCCGGCCGAACGAGACCTCGCGCGGCGCGGGTGCGTAGATCGCCGGCGGGCGAGGCGGTGCTGCGTCCACTAGCGGCGCTCGGTCGCGAGCCGGAGCCCGAGCGCGCACCAGCACGGCGCCGGTGACGCGCCTCGATCGCTCGCTTCACCCACGAGCGGCTGAAGAAGTCGCCCGCCCGTGCGACCGCGACCGCGTACGCCGTCAGCCAGACGAACGTCATCAGGCAGAACACGAAGCCGAGCGCGAGCAGCGCCGAGAAGCGAGTGCGGCGAACTGCGGAAGCAGGCTCGGGAAGAAGGCGGCCATCTTCGGGTTGCCGAGGTTGCTGAGGAGGCCCTGGCGGAAGGCCCTGCGCGGCTCGAGCGGCTTCGACTCGCGGCGCCTCGGTCTCCGTCCGCCGGCCGCGAACCGCTGCGGCGAGCGCCTGGAGCCCGAGCCAGATCAGGTACGCGCGAGCCAGTCGACCTGACCGCGAGGAACGCGGGCTCCGAGGCCGCGAGCAGCGCAGCGATCCCGACGGCCGAAGCGAGCGTCCAGACCGCCTGCCCGCTCGAGACCCCGAACGCCGTGAAGATCCCCGCGCGCCGGCCGCCCAGCAGCGAGCTCCGGATCGTTGAGCGCCGTCGTCAGGCCCGGGCGTGACGATCACGATCGCCGACACGCCCAGGAACGCAACCAGCTCGGTCACGCCCGCCAGTCTCGCAGTTCCGTATCGTCGCCCCAAGATGCGGGCCGGACGGACGCTGACCGTGGTCGGCTGCCACGCCGGCGGCGAGATCGGGAACGTGATCGTCGGCGGCGTCCTGCCTCCGCCCGGCGCGACGGTCTTCGAGCAGATGCAGTCGCTCGCGGCGCGACGGCGACTGGCTCCGGCGCGCTGCTGCTGCGCGAGCCGCGCGGAAGCGTCGCGTGCCACGCCAACCTCGTCGTGCCGCCGACGCGGACGGACTGCGACGCCGGCTTCATCATCATGGAGCCGACCGAGTACCCGGCCATGTCCGGCTCGAACACGATCTGCACGGCGACCGTGCTGCTCGAGACCGGGATGGTCGAGATGCGCGAGCCGGAGACGGTCGTGCGGCTCGAGGCGCCCGGCGGCGTCGTCGAGGCGCGCGCCGCCTGCCGCGACGGCAAGTGCGAGAGCGTCGAGTTCACGAACGTGCCGTGCTTCGTCGGGCAGCTCGACGCGGAGCTCGAGGTCGAGGGCCTCGGCACGGATCACGCGTCGACGTCGCCTACGGCGGCATGTGGTACGCGATCGCCGACGCGAGCGCGCTCGGCTTCGCGCTCGAGCCGCGAGGAGGCGCGCGACTCTCGCTCGCCGGCGAGGCGATCCGCGCCGCGGCGCGCGAGCAGCTCCGAGTGCGTCCATCCGGAGAATCCGGCGATCGCCGGCGTGAGCATCGTCCAGATCGCGGAGCCCTGGCGGGGCGTCGGCGAGGTGACGCGGAACGCCGTCGTCGTCGCGCCCGGCCGGCTCGACCGCTCGGCCACCGGCACCGGCCTCTCGGCGCGGCTCGCGCGTGCTCCACGCCCGCGGGCTGATGAAGCTCGGCGACGCGATGACGCACGCGTCGCCGATCGGCTCGCACCTTCGACGGGCGGATCGTCGAGGAGACGCGCGTCGGCGACCGGCCGGCGATCGTCCCGCGATCCGCGGCAGCGCCTGGATCACGGGCGTGACGCAGGTGCTGATCTCGACCCGAGCGACCCGTTCCCCGAGGGCTACCTCCTCTCGGACACCTGGGGCGTCAGCGGCCTCGACACACCAGTAGCGTCCGCAGCGGCGAGGACACTCTTCGGACGGTGATCCGCGCGGAGTTCCAGAACCTGCGGGCTGGGAGGGCCACCACCACCGGCTCGTCGCGCGGCTCCTGCTGATCCTCGTCGCGACGCTGCTCGTCGACGCGGCGGGCACGATCCTCATCTTCGTGACCGGAGCGGCACGCACGCGGAACCGACATCCATACGCTCGGGATGCGTTCTTCTTCACGACGGTGCAGCTGCTGACGGTTTCGTCGCAGATCAGGAACCCGTTCACGACTCTGGGCCGCGTCGATCGACATCGTGCTCGAGATCTGGGCCGTGCTCGTCGTCGGCGGGCTCTGCAGGCGCGTTTGCCGCATTTCTGCAGGATGCAGACCGGCCGCGCTAGACTCTCGCAAGCAATAGAACGTGTACCGGTGGCGCTCCGCCTCCTTGTGCGTGTTCGTGAGTGGTAAGGGAGGTGGAATTAGATGGCAACCGGAACCGTGAAGTGGTTCAACGACGCGAAGGGCTACGGATTCATCACGCCGGAAGACGGCGGCAAGGATCTCTTCGTGCACTTCAGCGAACATCTCGGGCGACGGGTTCAAGACCCTCGACCGAGAACGCGAAGGTCGAGTACGAGCCCCGCGAGGGCGCAGAAGGGCCCGGAGGCGACGAACGTCGTCCTCGTCGGGTAAGAACGAGACGAGCTTCCCGCGCCGTGGGCTTCGACGTCCGCGGCGCGGGGATTCATTGAGGAGCTGAGCATCGCAGGCAAGGAAGACAAGATCGAGTTCGAGGGGAGGTCATCGAGGCCTTCCGCAACGGCATGTACAAGATCCTTCTCGACAACGGCCACGAGACCCTCGGCTACACGGCCGGCAAGATGCGGCGTTACCGGATCAAGATCCTCCCGGCGACCGGGTCAACGTCGAGCTCTCTCCGTACGACCTCGTCGCGCGGCCGGATCGTCTACCGGCACCAGCTAGGCCACCTGATTTACTAGCGCCCGCATGGCGCTCGTTCTTCATCTCGCGTGGGCCGCGAACATCGTCGCGCTGGCGGTGGCCGGACTGGATCTTCGGCGGCGTGTCGATCGACGGCTGGGGGCCGCTGCTTGCTCGGCGCCGCGGTGCTCGCGATCGCGAACACGATCATCAAGCCGATCCTGACGCTGCTGACGCTGCCGCTCGTGATCATCACGCTCGGGCTGTTCCTGTTCGCGATCAACGTGGCGATGCTCGCGCTCGCCGAGTGGATCGCGCCGGACTTCTCGATCGACGGCTTCTGGACCGTACGTCGGCGCGACGATCGTCGTCTGGTTCGTCAACCACGTGCTGTACGGCCTGCCCGGCCTCCGCGAGAACTACAAGACGCGCCTGGATACGCCTCCCAGAGGCTGAACCAAAGACTTTGCCTTCGGATAGCCCGCGCGTAGGGCGGGCGTCGCTGCTTCGTGCTGTAGCCAATTTCAAGGAGGCAGTCACTGAAAGCGCACAGTCATTCTCACGGTCTCGCTCCTCGCTCTCGCCGCGCTCGCGGTCGCGGCTCCCGCGGTTCAGGCGAAGGGCGACCCCGGCACGCGGATCGCGCCTGCAAGGCGTCCAGGTGCCTTCCCCGGCGCCAGCGGCAAGGCGAAGTTCCAGAACCAGGGCCAGCGCGAGCTCGGGATCGAGGTCGAGCACGTGCGGCGGCTCGCCGGTAGGCGCGTCAGCTTCTTCGTGAACAGCACGAAGGTCGGCTCGGCGCAGTCAACGAGCGCTCGGCGCGGCGCAGGTCAACCGCCGCGGCGCGAGCTTCCCGGCGATCAACGCCGGCACCGCGATCAAGGTCAAGACCGCCGCCGGCAGGCTGATCGTCTCGGGCCAGTTCTAGAGCAGACAGGTCCCTGCAGGACACTGGCCCGGTGCCCGGCACTGGAGCCATGCCTCGCTGGGGCAGGAGTAGGCTCCGTCCATGAGCGAGAGAGAGCGCCGGCTCGCCCTCAACGAGGCGATGTTCCGGCGAGGTCAACGAACGCGTCGAGGACATGACGCAAGACGTTCGAGTCGGACACCGGGACGTTCGAGATCCTCTGCGAGTGCGCCGACGCGTGACTGCACCGAGCGCCAGTCGATCCCCGAAGGACGTCTACGAACGCGTGCGCTCCGACGCGACGCACTTCCTGCTCCACGCCGGCCACGAGGACTCGACCGTCGAACGCGTGCGATCGAGACCCATCGACTCGTACATCGTCGTCGAGAAGAAGGCTGAGACGTGGAGCGCGTCGTCGAGCAGACCGACCCGCGCAGTGGCAGCGACCGGGAGGCCGGCGAAGCGCCGGCCTCCCGTCCTCGGTGCCGCCTACGAAGCTGCCAGAAGCCGGCTCGTGCTCGCCGACGTGGCCTCGCCGGCGTCGACTCGACCTGTCCGAGCGACGAGCTGCCGCGGGCGCGGATCCGGACGCTGATCCGGTCGCCGACGGTGAAGCTGGCTCGGAGATGAGCGTCGGGCACGCGGCCCGGTCCACTGATGAACACCGTGCGCCGCCCGTAGGCGAACGACTGGATCCGTGCCTGGCCGAGCATCGCCTTTCAGCGCGCGGTGGTTCCCGTCCAGCACGTGAACGCCGAGGTGGCCGTTCGCGGCGGGCGCGTTGAGCGTCCCCTGGAAGCAGCCAGAGCGGCTTCCGTCGGCGCGGCCGGGATTCGGCCCGTGATCGGCGACGACCTTGGCCGCCGAAGCTTCGACCTGCGGCGAGCGTCGAGCCTCGCGCGTGCGCGAATGCGCGACGACGAGCTGATCGCCCTCGGCCAGGTTGCTCTGCTGGACGACCGTCGGAACGCCGTGCACCCAGCGCAGGTACTGGGTGTTCGAGTTGACCGCAAAGGCCTGCCCGGACGGCTGGCCGACCATCAGACGCGCGCGCGCTGGTTGCCGCCGGCCACGTCCACGAGCAGCGAGAGCGGAGTTCGGCGGTGGAGTCGCCGCCAGCTCACCTCGGAACTGGTACTCGACGAAGCCCTGCTTGCTGGCCGCGACTGAGCCGGTCGCCCGAGGCCGACTGCGCGACGGCCGTCAGAGCTTAGAAGCATGCGGAACCTCATGTGCACCCTCCTTGGGCGGAGCGAACCGGACGTCCCGTCAATGGTCGACGAAACGTCAGGCTCCGTGCCGCACGTAAAGGGGCGTGGCTCTCGGTCAGGTCGTGCTCGGGTTTTGTGCACCGGAGCCGATGACGGCCTACTCGACAGGACTCCGCGCCGACCTGCCGCCGGATGCGCTGAACAAGGTGCCAGGTCGCCCGCCCACCTCGTGGGTGATCAGCGATCCTGCGCACGACCGTCGGCGAGACTTGGCGTCGGACTTACCTGCACCGACAACGTCGGGGGCTCCGGCCTCAACGAAGACGACCTTCTGCGACAGGCGCGCGCCGCTCGTCCGCGCGCGCCCGGCCGTCCGCCAGTCCCGTGCGCGCCGCCATGCGTGCCCGCGGGTCTAATGGTGCCTTCGTGGCATCGTCCCTGATCCGCGATCGTCGGGACGCAGGTCACCGACAGCCTGACCGACGAACCTCGGCGAGACCGCTCAGTGATCACGACGGTCGCCCTTCGCGATCGCCCTCACCGGTCGCGTTCGCCGTCTGGTACGCGAGCTTGAGCGGACGCTCATCGACCACACGATCTACACGACCCGGCGCGAGCGCTTCTACCTGGCACGGCCGTCCTGTTCACCTTCGCCCTCGGTACCGCCGCCGGCTGACCTGACCGCCGAGCGGCTGAACCTCGGCTACCTCGTCTCGCTCGTCACGCAATACCGCGGGCGACGATCGGCGCGGTCAGGGTGGCGCACTACCGCCGCCGGAACCGCCGAACGCCGTCGCCTCGTGTTCTGGATCGCGTAACATGTCCTCGCAAGCCGCTCGGGCGCGTCGCTCGGCGACCACTTCTCGCAGCGCCGCGCGCGGACGGCGGCCTCGGCCCGGGACGACCGCGACGAGCGCGCTTTCGGCTGGGCGCGACTCGTCGTCGTCGTCGTACGCCTGAGCCTTCACGCGCACGGACGACTGATCGCGGCGGCTGCCAACGCGCCCACCCGACGACCACGCCGACGTTGCTCGTCGTCGCTCGCTGACGTGCCGCGGCGCCGGCGCCTCGTCCAGCGCCGTGCGCGAGCGCGCAGCGTGTCGCGGCCCCGCTCGCCTTCCATCTCCTGATTCCCAACGTCGCGGAGCACGCCGCGCTTGACGCAGCCGGGCGGGAGCACCGCCAGGCCGGCGGAGAACGCACGCTCGGAGCTCGCCCTCCCGGTCATCCAGGACGCGGCCGGCGGCGCGACCGACGAGCTCGGTTTCCCACCGGCACTGACCCCATGGACGCCATCCAGGAGGCGCTGCACGACGGCGAGTTCCACGAGATCATCCTCTCGACACGCCGCACAGCGTCTCCGGCTGGCTCCCATCTCTCGACCTTCCGCATCGCGCGTCGCATCTCGGCGTCCCGGTGACGACGGTATCGACTTAGCGCGGTGAACAGGTCCCAACACGCTGCGAGCACCAGGCAGCCGGCGCACGGCGATGCATCGGCAGCCGACACTTTCCGCCGCCACGGGCATCATTGGCGGCGGGCTTGACGCCCGAGCGATGATCGCAGGCGACGATCTCAGGGCGATCCGTTCTGCTCCTGGTCGAGGACGACGAGGGCGCTGCGCGGCGTGCTCGGGCGCAGGCTCCGGCGGGGTGGGGCTTCCTCGGTCTGAGCTCCGCGCTCGACGGGGCGCACGCGCTCGAGGCGGTCGAGCGGTCGGTACGGACGTGCTCGTGATCGACATCGGCCTGCTCAGACGCTCAGCCGGACGCGACCTCGGTGCCGGCGCGCGTGCAGGCGCAGACGCCGGTGCTCTTCCTGACCGCCCGTGACGCGGTCGTCGACCGCATCGCCGGCTTCGACGCGCCAGGCGGCGACGCACTCACCTCACTGGAGCCATTCGCGCCTCGTCCGAGCTCGTGGCGCAGCTGCCCGGTGGCGCGCCCGGCGCCGCAGCGGCTCGGACTGGCGCGCTCCGAGTCGGGCGGGCTCCAGCCTCGAACCGCTCACCCATTCGACCCCGGCGACGCGAGCCGAGGACGCGCCATGACCCCGACGGAGTTCCGGCTCCTCGCGAAGCTGTTCGCGGCCTCCGGGCAGGCCGTGCGGCGCCGCGACCTCGTCCGGGCCCGGCTGGCCGCACTGGCGCGATCGTCCGCGAGAACACACGACTCTGTTTCGTGCCGCCACGGCTGCGGCACGCAAGCCTGGCAAGCAGACCGACCAGGCGCCCGAAATCTCCACCGTGCACCTGGGTGGGATTACCGACTCTGAACCGACGCCGGGATCAGCACGCCGACTTGCTCGGTCGTGATCGCGGCGGTCGTCGTGTCCGTGGCGAGGAGCTCGTCGCGGGCTTCAGCCTCGATGCCTCGAAGGCGGGCCTCGAGCCGCGACTCCCGCGACCTCGTCCGTTCCGCGCCGGGCCGTGCGAGCTCATGCTTCGGTCGGCGTTCTGGAAAGGGCAGACTGGCGACGAGCGAGACCTCGGACGAGCGCGCAGCGTTTCCAGCTCACTCTGGGTTTTCGAGGGCCGCGCCTGCTCCAGCGACCGCGCACCGGAAGCCACGGTCGACCAGGCGGCGCTGGGCGCTGGCCACCGGGCCGTCGCGCTTTCCGCGACGTCCGGGTCTCGGCGCGCGCACTCTGCTCAGTCCCGATCGTCGACGGCAGCTCAACCCGACGTTTCGGCCCTTCCGGACTGGTCATCGCTGCAGAGACGCTGCCGCCGTGCAAGGAGGCGACTGCGCCTGGCGCCGCGCCTGATCCGTCGTCGATCGACCTGTTCCGGCACGTTCTCGTGCGGTCATCGTCGCGATCCCTCGTCCGCTGGCAAATCGTGACGGCCCCATGCCAAGCCGAGTCGTCCACACGCCGTGGGCGCGGGCGGCGGGGATTCGCGGAGCGAGCACGACCTCGACCAGCGTTTCGCCCTCGGTCCGCCCACGACAGAGCTGGCGGCGCTCGCGGCGACGCGGCGGCCTGCTCGACCGGTTGCGGCCGGCCTCCGGCACGAGCGCCGCTTCTCCGCCGAGCTCTCGCCTGGCCTCCACGCCCCTCGCGCGCGTCCTGGCCAGATCGGAGCTCGCTGCTGCCGCCTGACCGCTGAGCCCGAGGAATACCGGGAAGCCCCTGGAGCTCGTCGTCCGTCCGGAGCGCCGACCAGCTCTCGCTTGACCAGCGACCGTCGGTGCGCTCATGCATGGCAGCTTCACGCGCGAAACTTCGAGGACCACGGCGGCGACGGTGGGTTCTGACGCGAACGCCGGAGGTCGCCACGCACGGTCAGCACGCAGCCGCCACTGCGCGGGCCACCTCGCCGCGTCTGCGCGGGGCGTCTCCAATCCAGGTCCGTCGCCGCACGCGGGCGCCTTCACGCATCGGCGTCGACCCCGACTGCGCGGAACAGTCCATCCAGCCCCGGTAGTCCCGGTCAAACGCCCAGCGACTGCACGCTACGGCTCGAGAGCCGCGTCCCGGGTCAACGTGGCGCGGGAGAACTCACCTCCGTCGCATTGTTTCGCGATCCACGACGGCGGCAGCCCGGTCGTCCTGGACGACGAGCGCCGAGCGCATCTTACCGGACCTGGCGTCCGGGTCAGTGCGAACGGCAGCGCTGGAGCCGGACCACGTAGCCTTGCGCGCTCGCGCGCCGCCTGCTGCGCGCGCTGTGAACGGCGACGTTTACCTCGGAGAAATCGGAGGCCACTGGCGCCGGGCGCTACCCTACGATCCGGCTCCCGGCCGCCTACGGCGCCCACTCGACCAGCCTGCCCGCGGCCCCGAGGATGCGCGCGCGTTTCAGGCGTCGTCATCCAGCTTTCGGCCGGTCGCCCGTCAAGATCGTCAACGGAGCCTGGCGACACCGATAGACCTCGCCCTCGTGCCAGAGGCGCGGCTCGAAGTTTCCGGCTCAGAGTCTCGCACCGGCCGAAGAGAGGTGCTGGTTCGTCGTCAACGTTCGCGACGCGGACCGGAGGACGTCGAAGTCCTTCGGCTCGGGCTGCAGCTTTCGAGGAGCTGAGGCGTCCGAGTTCCAGCAGCTGGGGATCAACATCAGCGTCCTCGAGCCGGGGAAGCCGAACTGCCTCTACCACTCCGAGGCCGTGCAGGAGGACTTCCTCGTGCTGTCGGGCGAGTGCAGAGGTGCTCGTCGACTGGTGCAGGGGCGGCCGCTCGAACCGTGGGACTTCAGTCCACGTCCCCGCCAGGACCGAAGCATGTTCCTCTGGCGGCCGGTGAACAGCCGTGCGATCGTCCTGACGACCTGGCGCGCGCGTGCAGCCCGTGAGCAGCTCCTCTATCCAGTCGGAGCTCGCCGCGCGGTACGACGCGAGCGCGGAGGAGACGACGCCCGACTCCGGCCCGGGCGTACGCGCGGCTCGAGCGGTCCGGAGCGCAAAGCGGCCGGAGTACTGGGGACTTCCGTCGCCTGCCCGCTCGGCCGCCGCCTGATTCCAGCTCACAGCTCTCCGCCGTCCTCGGCTCCGCTCTCGACACCTGGCTGCGACCGTCGCCGTCGCATATCGGCACGTCGGATGCCGTCGCCGCTACGTGATCCAAGTCTCCCGTCACCCTCGGCCCCAGCTCGACTCGTTCGACGGCGGAAACGATCTGGTCGATCGCCGCGACGGCAGCAGGGTCGACCCGACGGCTCGAGCCGGCCGCGGAGCGCCGAACGGCCGAAGGACACGGCCGTCGGTAGTGTCGATGTGACGAGTTCGTGCCGATTCGAGGCAAGCCGATCCACCTCCGGACTGGTCGGAACAGGCCCCCCTCACGTTCCGGTGCATCGCTCGGGGCATCGACTCCTGCACTCGATTGCCGGGACGAACGCGCCCTCCTCGAGTCAATCAGCCACCGGCGCGGACTCTCGAGCCCGGCGTTGGTCTCATCGGATCCGCGCCGAACGCGACGCTTGCTACGTCGTCCGGTCGCTGGGACGCCACCGTCGGATCGGGCCGCGATGTGGGACACTTCGTGTCGAGCCACCGAAGAGTGCCGTGACCCGGTTCGTCGTCGACTGCGAGACGCTGCTCCGGATCGCCGCCGGCGAGATCGAGGTCGCCGCCGAACACAAGCTCGTCGCGCCGACGCTCGTTCGCTCGCAGGCGCTGGCGGCGCTCTGCACGAGTCCGCCCGCCGGGGTGAGATCTCGGCCGCCGAGGGGATCGAGCGGGTGACGCGGATCAACTCGCTCAAGGTCCGCTTCCTCGGCGACAAGGTGTGCTCCAGCGGACGGCGTGGAGGGTCGCGGATCCAGCTCGGGGTGGGAGACGACGTTCGACGCCGAGTTCGTGGCGCTCGACGCAGCTGCAGGCGGACGCCTTCGTCACCTCCGAACAGCGAGCTCGCGCGGGCGGTCTCCGGCCTCGTCGAGACGGCGACAATCGACGCGCTGAGCACGGCCTGAACAGCGGGGCTCGGCACACGGTCCGGGCAATCCTGCGACGCCGGCAGCCTGTCGTCGACTCGAATCCGACCTTGACTCCGGCGCGCGCGTTGGTCACATTTTAGGTCGGGGCCGAGGCTAGGGGGCATCTGTGATTCGCACCCGGTCTCTGCGGCGGAGTCGACATTTGTTCACGGCGGGAGGGGTCGGCGACGCGCCTGGACAGGCTACTCAGCCCGGTCCTGGTGACAACGGCGCGGCAGGGAGCCGCTCGCTGGGCGAGGCACTCGACGCCGCCCACAACGACGCTCACTGTCAGCGACTGGCGCTGCACGCGCTTCGACCTGATGGGGTGACGTCCGTATAAGGAGTAGCATGCACCGAAAGCTCATGGTGCTAGCAACGGCAGCGAGCATGGCTCTGCTCGTATCCGGAGTGGCAGCGGCCTCCATCACGCTCTTTGAGCGCCCTTTTCCACCCTGGGTCACGATCAACGGACAGAGCGGCGTCGGCGGCTTCCCCCGGAAGAGCGCTCCACTTGGCGCGATTCCGTCGTAACCCAACCCCAACCCCAGGACAGTACGACCAGGAGGTCGTCCCCAACAATGTCGCCCCTCTGCGGCGATCCTCCCGGGTTCGGCAATCAATCGTTGCGCAAGTGTCGAACCCTGTGGGAACGGTGCGAGTTCTTCTACCAGACAGTATTCCGCACAGTGCAGCAAGTAAGCCGGCGCGAGGACGGGCTCAATAAGGTGTTCATCGCCGAGTTCGCGTTTATGTCCACGACGCCCGCCTACTGCAGCCGGACTGTTCTTGAGCGTCAGCCCGGACTCTGGCGAGGGCTCGCGCATGTCCCTGGGTGGGCCTGGAAGACACCCCGGCCGGTATTCAGGTCAACGTCATCGATACCCCGACGTCGATGGCGAGTTCGTCGCGCACCCTGGCCCGCTGCTTACGCGCAGCGTCCGCACAGGATCAGGTTCTGGATCAAGACCAACCGCGGCATTGACAACGACCTGGTGCGAATCTCTGTCGACGGTGTGGACCTCGGTCAGTGCTTCACGACGTGGGAGAACTAGCTACCGCACCGCTCCGGAGCAGGCACCGCCGCCGAACGTGCAACTACGCCAGCGGACCATCAACAGCCTGCAGTTCCGCTCCGGCGTGCAGGGGCCCCCTGCGCTTTGCCGCCAGTGGTGGCTACCTGTTCGACAACGTGAGTATCACTCCGAGTAACGGCCCTGAGTCCACCAGGTGCGACGTGCCGATCGAAAAGGACGCCGACCAGAGCACGGTGCGCGCCGGCGGCCATGCGTGGGCTACCGATCACGGTACGCAACCGCGGCTCGCCTCGCCGCCTGCAACCTCGGGCCTGCGATCGCATCCCGCGCCGGATGACCTTCGTGAGTGCCGACCGTAGGTTGCGTCGCGATCGGCCGCCAACGCTGCCTCGCAGATCCCGCGCTTGCGGCCCGGCCAACGCGTCAGCTTCCACCTCGTCCTCCAGGTCGGTCGAACCGCGCGCCGCAGGCCACGGTGACGAACATCGGCGAGGTCACGCCGCCTCCGCCACCGCCGCATCCGCCCGTGGAGCCGGGGTCGCCGGCCAGCCGTTAGGGCCGCCCGCGTCATCGCGAAGCCCAAACCCCTCGCGAGGGCCAAGGCCAGCGTGGATCTCAAGCGTGTAAGCTCGCGGCCGCCGTTTACCGGATAAGGCGAAGCTCACGTGGTGCAGCCAAGCGTCCGACCAGGGCGTGCTGAACCGACCGTGGCAGGACCATGGCGTTGTGATGGTGATGGAAGATCCAGTACGGCTGTCCGGTCAGTACCGAACGACTTCGACCAGCCTTCAAAAAAGGAGGACACGACCACCACGAACGTCTCTGTATCGACAGCCGTGATGCAGGGCCTCACGGCGGGCCGGATGAGGATGCCTGGGGGCGGTTGTGACGCGGCGGATGGGCCTTGCCGCTCTTCGACAACGATGCCAGGCGTTCGTTGCCGATGTCTACCAGCGCGCCGATGCGTTCCTGTTCGGCCGACGGACCTGCAGATCTTTGCCGGCTACCTGGGAGCAATGGCGAGATTCGAGAACAACCCCATCGCGGCGGCGCTGAACACGCGGTAAGTACGTGGCATCGATACAGCTCACCGACCCGCAGTGGGCGGACGACCGTCCTCTCCGGAACGTCGCGGCCGCCGTCGGCGAGGTGAAGCCAAAGCCGGAAGGCGAGCTGCAAGTGCACGGCAGCGGCAACCTGGTCCGCCGGCTCGTCGACAACCACCTGGTCGACGAGATCCGCCCTGCTCACCTATCCGGTGGTCGTCCTGGCTGGGGGCATGCGACTATTCCCCGCCACCTGGCCCGGACATGGCACTCGCGGGCTGGTCGACTCGCGGCCACCCCGGCGGAGTGACGATCCAGGTCTACCGGCCCACCGGGCGCCCGCAGTGCGGCAGCGTGACATAGGTGCCGCATTCATGCGCGTCGATCAGTACAACGGGCCACCGGGCATCTTCGAAGAATGCCCGCGAAGCAAAGTAACGTGCAGATGGGCGGTACTGGGCTCGAACCAGTGACCCCCAGCTTGTCGAGCTGGTGCTCTCCCAACTGAGCTAACCGCCCTGGTCGGCGGATTGTAGCTTCGAGGCGGGCGGGAGGAGGCCGGCCGATCCGCGACGAGCGGCTCCCGGTTGCGCCCGCCGAGGGACTGCCTATTCTCTGCCGAGGTGAGCGAACCGCGCGACACCGGCTGGGCGCGTCTCTCGAGCGTGCGGATCGGCGCGGTGGTCGCGCTCGCCGTCGCTGCGGCCTTCGTGATCTGGCTCGTCGTCCGCAGGAACGACGACTCGTCCAGCACGTCACCACGACCGCCTCGACGAACGAGGCGACGCAGCCGATCGGCCCCCTCGCGGCCACCCGGCCGCGCTCCGGGAAGCTCTGCGAAGGCCAAGCAGCCGATCTACTGGGTCGGGCCCGCGCAGGACAGACCTACGAGCTGACGCGCACGGCCGGCGGGCGCGTCTACGTCCGCTACCTGCCGGCGGGTGCGGCGATCGGCAACCGGCGCGCCGACTACACGATCGTCGGCACCTACCCGACGCAGGGCGCGCTACAGGTGCTGACAGGACCTCGCCAAGCAGCCCAACGAGAAGAGCGTCCCCGCGCCGGGCGGCGGCATCGCCGTCTACGACACGCTCGGCCCCGACGAACGTCTACGTCGCCTTTCCGGGCTCGAACGTGGCAGATCGAGGTGTTCGACCCGTCGGCCGAGCAGGCGCTGCAGCATCGTCAAGACGGGCGCGCGTCGCACCCGTCGGATAACCGCTGGCCCTGTTCGTCGCCTGGGTCGTCTTCCCGCTCGTCCTCGCGCGGCGCTCTCGTTCGGCTGCGGACGGCTGGTCGAGCTGGCCAGCGGCGAGCGCCTTCCGCGGCCGCTCGTGCTCCCGACCGGCTTCGTCGGTCGTCATCCTCGCCGGCGAGTTCGCGACTCTGACGGATGCGACCGCCGAGCTCGCCGCGCCGCTCGCGGCCGGGCTCGCGGTCGGCCGGCCTGCTGCTCGGGCCGATCCGTGGCGCACGCGCCCGGACCTCTGGGCGCTACGGAGCGGCCATCGCGCGTCTTCGTGCGTCTTCGCGGCGCCGATCGTCCTCTCCGGCGAGGCGACCTTCGCCGGTTACATCAAGCTCGACGACACCGCGACGTACTTCGCGATGACCGACCGCGTGATGGAGCACGGGCGCAGCCTCGCCGGCCTGGCTCCCTCGACGTACGAGGCGACCCTGGGGACGACGGTTTCCATCGGCTACCCGACCGGCAGCCTGATGCCGCTCGGGATCGGCCACGCAGCTCCTCTCGCTACGACATCGCGCTGGCTCTTCCAGCCCTACCTCACCGTTCCTCGCGGCGATGCTCGCGCTCGCGCTGCTACGCGGTGCTGGCGCCGCTCGTCCCGCTGCGCGCCGCTGCGCGCGCTCGCCGTCTTCGTCGCGGCGCAGCCGGCGATCCTGTTCGGCTACGCGCTCTGGGGCGGGATCAAGGAGCTCGCCGGCGCGCTCCTCCTCGCGCTGCTCGCGGTCGCTCCTGCCGTGGACGCTTCGGAGCCGCAGGCGCCGCACGCGCCGCGTGCTGCCGCTGGCGCGGCCGTGCGCTGCGCTCGTCTGCGTTCTCAGCCTCCCGGCGAGCGGTCTGGCTCGTTCCCGCTGCGCTCGTGAGCCGCGGTCGTCCTTCCTGCGCCGGCCGCAGCGCGCTCGCTGCCGGCAAGGCGCGGCGTGTTCGTCGCCGGCCGTCGTCGCTGCTCGCGATCCCGGCCTTCGTGGCGGCGGTCGACTGGCTGCCGCGAAGTCGGCGCCTTCGACAAGCCGAGACCGAATCTCGGCAACCTGATCGGCCCCCTGAGCGAGCTTCCAGCTCTTCGGCATCTGGCCGTCGGGCGACTTCCGCGTCCACCCGCACGACATCGGCGCCTGACCTACGTCTTGATCGCGCTCGTGATCGCGGCCGGCGTCGTCGGGATCTGGTGGGCCTGGGAGCGCGGCCGCCTGGGAGCTCCTCGCCTACGTCGTGATCGTCGCGGTCGGCTCCGGCGCGCCCTCTTCCTCGCGGTCAGCTCGCCCTGGGTGCGCGGGCAAGACGCTCGCGATGGCGTCGCCGCCAGCGTCCTGGCCGCGGCGCTCGCGCGGCTGTGCGGCGGCTCTTCGGCTCGGCAAACGCGCGTCGAGGCCGCCGTCGCGGCGCTGGCGATCGCCGCCGGCGTGCTCTGGTCGAACACGCTCGCCGTACCACGACGTCCTCGCTGGCACCGCGCGGGCCAGCTGCACGAGCTCGAGACGATCGGACACGACTTCGCGGGCCAGGGGCCCGCGCTGATGACCACCTACGAGCCCTACGGCGGTGCGCCACTTCCTGCGGCGCCTCGGACCCGGAAGGAGCCTCCGAGCTGCGGCGCCGCTTCGACTACCTGACCAACGGCCCGATGCTCGACAAGGGCGAGTCCGCCGACATCGACCGCATCCGCCTCGACGGGCTGCTCGTCTACCGCACGCTCGTGCTGCGCCGAGGGCCTGCGGCGAGCAGGCCGCCGTCGAGTCTACCGGCTCGTGCTGGCGCGGCCGCTACTACGAGGTGTGGCAGCGACCGCAGGGCCGGCGGGCCGACGATCCTCCAGCACCTGGCGCTCGGCGACGCGACCCAGGCCAGCTGCGGTACCCCGTTGCGCAGACGTCCTGCGGCTCGCCCGCAAGGCCGCAGGCTGCCTCGGGCTACCTCGTCACAGCGACGCGGCCGGAAGCGATCCCCGTGCTGACGCCCTCGCTGTCAGGGACCGCCTCGTCGCGGATCACGGTCCCGATGCGGGCCGCTACACGGCCTGGCCTCGCCGGAGACTGGTTCGGACGCTCGTCGGTCACGGTCGACGGACATGAGGTCGGCGCGGAAGCGGGAGGAGCTGAACTGGCCGGGGCTGTACACTGACCTGGGCAGCGTCCAGCTCGGGGCGGGGCCGCACACCGTCGCGCTCACGTACGACACGGGCGGCTGGCACCCGGGAGCGGAGGCCCGCCGTTCTCGTTCGGGCCGCTCACGCTGAGCCAGGCGGGATGCGCGCGAGCCGGTGGAGCAGGTGGCGCCGGCCCACGCCCGCCGTCTGTGCGGTCGTCGACTGGACTGGATCGAAGCGGTCGGCTGACGAGTCTCCGCCGAAACCGCTCACCCTCGACTCGTGCGGCACGACTTCGCCTCGCTGCGGGGACCAGTCCCTCGTGAGGGACATTACAAGGAGCTGGCCCTCGCTCCGACGCGAGCCACGCAGCGCTCACGCAGTCGGCCGGTAATGCCCCTCGCGGGTCGTAACGGCTAGCCCGGGATCACGGTGATGGTTCTGGCCCCGAAAAAGGCGTGTGCCTGCACCGACCAGCTTGTACTTGGCCCTGAAGCGTGTAGCTTCCAGCGGCCAGGCCGGGGATCAGCGACGTCGACTCGCCCGGACTGCGTTGTTGCCAGCCACTCGAAGCGAAGTCGCATCCGTAGCAGGGATCGCCGTTGGGCCGATCACCTGGACTGACATGAAACCGGCGGCGTTCCCGGTGCTGCCGAATATCTGGGCCGTCAGAATCACGAGCACGCGGCACGGCGTCGGCTGATGCCGCGTCCCGGTACCGGAAGCGTCATCGGCACCTCTGGGCCCAGGTTGCCGGGTCGGTGCAGACGTCCACGCTCGCTCGACTCTTGGTCCACCACACTGGTGGAGACGGCTCCGGCTACGCCGACCGCGCCGGTCGGGCCGCGCGCACCCGTCGCTCCCTTCGCGCCCGTCGGTCCCTTCCTGGCGCCAGTCGGTCCGTTCGGGCCGGTCGGGCCGCGTGCGCGCCAGCGCCGGTCGGGCCGCGTCCCCGGTCGGACCACGTTGGACCAGCGCGCTCCGTTCGTTCCGTTCTGGCCTGTTGCTCCTCGAACGCCGGTCGGGCCGCGCGCTCCGGTGGGTCCTCGCGCTCCGGGCGGCCCCGTGGCTCCCCGCGCGCCGGTCGCGCCACGCGCGCACCCGTCGCGCCTACGCTCTGTCGCCCCGCGAGCTCCCGTTTGTCCGCGGGCTCCCGTCGCTCCCCGGACGCCGCGTTGCGCCGCGCGCGCCCGTCGCGCCTACGGCCTGTCGCCCCGCGAGCTCCTGTGACGGGCCGCGGGCTCCCGTCGCTCCCGGACGCCCGTTGCGCCGCGCGCGTCCAGTAGTGCCCCTCGCGCCCGGTCACACTCGTAGCTCCTGTCGGGCCGCGGGCGTCCCGTCGCTCCCCGGCACGCCCGTTGTGCCGCGCGCACCGGTCGCGCCCGCTCGCGCCCGTCGCACCCCGTGCGCCTGTCGGGCCGCGGACTCCCGCTCGGGCCTCGCTCCTGTGTGCCCACGCGCACCGGTCGCGCCGCGTGGCGCCGGTGGCTACCCTCGGGGCCTGTCGCGCCATCTGGCCCCGGTCGCGCCGCGGGCACCGGTTGACTCCGCGGGCTCCGGTCGCGCCGGTCGCGCCGCGCCGTGGCACCACGTGCTCCTCTGTGGCACCTCGTGCACCGTCGCTCCTTGTGCGCCCGTCGCGCCCCTCTGGCCCGTTGCGCCGCTGGCCTGTCCGGCCGCGCCGGTCGCTCCATGGCGCCCGCGGCCCGCGTGGCATCCGACTGCTCCTGTGCACCCGGCGGGCCAGGCGGGCCGACCGGTCCCCGAGGGCCGGTGGCCCGCCTTGGCGCCGCGACCGCCCGTGGGCGGCCAGTCGACGCGCTGCTCTGTGGCGGTTGCACTTTCCGACGCGGAGCTTGAGGTCGCGCCTGGTCACGTAGTCGCCGTTCAGTCTCGATGCAGGCGACAAGCTGGTTCGAGGCGCGATGCTTCTTCGCTCTCTGCGACTGCGCCTGACCCGTCCCTGCGGAGGCGAGGACGAGAACGCCGATGCCGGCGACGCGCAAGGATCCGCAGAGAGCCCTCTACGTCGGTCTCTGCCAACCTCGTTGCGGCCCGGCACCGTTCCTCCTCCGTTGCGTAACGCAAGAGCCGCAGGAGGCTGCTCGGGGGCGGCAACCTGCCAAAAGTGTAGCCCGACGGTCAAGCGGCGCAAAGTGCGCGAGGCACTTTCAGCGACTGCGTCAGCGGGCGCTACTGGACGCAGAGGACGAAGACCGTCCAGGGTCCGGTCTGGGAGCCGTGGTACGCGGCTCCGCCAGCCGTTGGCGCTCGTCGAGCCGTTCGCCGGCAGAGTTCGTTCCGGCTGCCGGAGATCGCGAACGACGAGTCGAGCTGAGCCTGGTTGCCGCTGCCGGGCGTCTGCGAGCCGCCGCCGACCGCCCGCATCACCGAGCTGGGTTGTTCTGGCAGTTGACCGACCCTGCCGTCGTGGCTGCCGGGATCGTCGCCGAGTAGATGGTGACTGTGCCGACGCCGGCCGCGCCCGTCGGGCCGCGGGCTCCGGTCGTGCCGTTGGCTCCGGTCGTGCCGTTCGATCCGGTGGCAAGCCTCTGGATCCGGTCGGGCCGATCGCGCCGGTCGGGCCCATCGCTCCGGTCGGGCCCTGAGCGCCCGTCGGGCCGCGCAGCGCCGGTCGGGCCCTGCGCAGCCGGTCGTGCCGTTCTGACGCCGCTCTGGCCCGTCGGGCCCTGCGCTCCGGTCGCACCGCGAGCGCCGGTCGGGCCCTGAGCGCCCGCCGGGCCGGTCGCGCCCTGCGCGCCCGTCGCGCCCGGTCGTTCCCTGGCGCACCGGTCGCGCCCTGCGCGCCGGTTGGCGCCGGCCGATCCTGTTGCGCCCGGTCGATCCCGGTCTGCTCCCGGTCGCGCCGGTGGCGCCCGTGATCAGTCGCAGTCGACCGTTCCCTGCGCACCCGTCGGGCTCCCGCGCACCGGTGGCGCCGGTCGGTCCGCGGCGCCCCGGTCGGGCCCTGCTCGCCAGTCGCGCCCTGGCTCCCGGTCGCGCCGGTCGCGCCCGTGGCCGCCGTGGCTCCGGTCGAGCCCGTTCCGCCCTGAGCCCCGGTGGCGCCTCGCGCACCCGTCGGGCCCTGCGCGCCTGCCGGACCGGTTGCGCCGCGGGCACCTGCGGCACCGGTGGCACCGCGTGCACCGGTCGCACCGCGCGCGCCCTGAGCGCCAGTTGCGCCCGTGAAGCCTCTTACCCTGTACGCCCGATCGCGCCGCTGAGCACCCGTCGCGCCCCTGTCGACAACCGCGGTCTCCGGAGACACCGGTCGCGCCACGCTCACCCGGCCGGGCCGGCGAGACCGGTCGCGCCCCGCGGCCCCGCAGCTCCGGGAACACCCTGGGCGCCTGCCGGACCGGTCGAACCAGGCGCACCGCCGGGCCGGCCGGGCCTGCTGCTCCGGTGAATCCGCGCTTGCCACGCAGGACCGCGCGGGAAGGAGATCCTCCGCTCGCCCCGCTGGCACCGGCGCTTCCGAGCCTTGACGTCACCGCGCGTCTCGTAGCCGCCGCGCGTCTCGACGCACAGCACCTTCGCGACGACTGCGCGCTGACCTGTGTCCTGGGAGAGGCGGCCGCCGGAACTCGGCAAGGCCGCGACGAGGGCGCAGAAAACGATCGCAGCCGCGACCAGGCTCTTGGGGTGCCGCAGAGAGCAGCATTGAAGTTCATAGTCGCCATCTGACCTCGCCGCCCTCTCCCCCTTCCGGGGGACTTGCAGATTCCTAGCCGGCGGCCGGTGCAGCGCTGAGCCCGGCGCCGCTCGACCGAGCAAGCAGGCGTTTTCTCCATCGGGGTGCCGAGATTTTTGAACTACCGCGTTCCGTGACTTCGCCCTGAGTCCAACGTCAAGGACGCGCTCGACTGAGCTACAGCGCGCGCCCCGCGGCCATCGCGGTGAACGGCCTAACTACCCAGCCGGCCGCCGCGAGCACAGGGGAGCATCGAGGAAAAGCCCGACCAGGGAAGAGACGCGTCGTGAGCCTGCTGCCCGCCCCGCAGCTCCCCATTGTACTGCATTGCATCACGAGACGGCGTTTTCACGTCCCCTCGGGCCGCTGCTCCCACCGGATCAGGGACCAGCGCGCCGGCGATGTAAGTGGGCTTGCAGTCTCGAGGAGCCTGTGCCGAGCGGATGGCACCGCCGGCTAGCGCCGCGCGTTGGGCTGGAGCAGGCGGGGGCGGCAGGCACACCGTGTCGAAGTGCGCCTTCGCGATGACGGCAAGCCGGAACGGGTTCGGCATGCCTCTCTTGCTCGTCTTCCCGCAGCAGCTGCGAGCGCGAACATGGTCTCGATCAATGCGGAAAAAAACTCAGGCTGAAGCTGCGGGACGCGGGAGTTCGCAAAGGAACACGAGCTCTCCCTCGCCGGCGTTCCACCACTTGTGTGGTAGCCCGGGCTCCACGACGAGGACGTCGCCCTGCCCGCGCCTCGATCCTTTTTGCCTGCGATCTCTGCGCCGAGGCGTGCCGGAGGGCGGCCTCGGAAGGGCTCAACACAGAGCCCGGGGTGGACGTGCGCTGCAGCGACGAACGCCCTGCGGGTCTGCGTGAAGCTCGATTCGCACGTACTCGCCGGCTCAGGCCTCCGCAGATGTTTCGAGAAATGTCATCCGCTCGCCCGTGACGGGGCTGACGAGGGTCTGGCCCTTGGTGATCACTGCCTTGCCTCCCCTAATGTGGTTCGTTACGAGAGGGCGGTCACGGTGCAACGCCCGACGAATGAGCTTGCCTGCAGTGCCGCGCGCTGGCAGGGATGGTGAGGTAACTTGCTCTTTTTTGTCAAGATCTATTGCTTATTGTGCGCGAGCGACTACGACGAAACGTGTCAAGCTCAATGTGCCGAGATAGGATCGGGCCATGAGCCCTCCGTCTGGAGACGACTTCGATCACCCGTGGTTGATCGAGCGGATCCCTGAGGAAGTCCTCGGTCGCTACCGAAGGGCGATGTTCCGTGTTCGGTCGAGCAACGAGCCACTCGTGATCCTCGACTCGCTTGCAGAGATGCAAGACGTCTTGCAGCAGGTTGAGCGCGCTGCGGTCGAGGAGGCTCGGGCGCAAGGGCGCTACGTGGTCGCAGGTCGCAGAGGCCCTCCACCGGACGCGGCAAGCCGTCGAGCAGCGCTTCGGCTAGAAACTCCGTCCCGGTCAGCACTCCGGGTCCCGTCAGGCTCCATTGCCAGGGCGCTGCACCGGTAACCACCCCGCCACCCCATGCGAGGGAAACCGTGGGTACCGTGGGCGCCGCGCCTCCACTACGAGGGCCTCCTCTGGCATGCGACACATCGCGACCCTCCTGATCATGGTCTTGCTGACCGCCGGCGCGTCAGCGTGCGGGGTCGTCGAGTGGAGACAAGTCGGACAAGGCGCTCGCTCAAGGGCGCCGGATCGTCGCTCGTCGCGCCGATGGTTCAGGCGTGGATTCCTGGGCTTCGAGATCGATCCGGGATCGACGTCACGTACTCGCCGATCGGCTCCGGTGGCGGGATCCAGGCGATCACGACCCGACCGTCGACTTCGGCGCCTCCGACGCACCGCTCTCGCCCGACCAGGCCAAGGCGTGCAAGGGCTGTCTCCTGGTCCCGTGGGCGCTGTCCGCGACGACGCCTCTCTACAACGTGCCGGGCGCGGGACGCGACCTGAGGCTGACCGGCCCCGTCATCGCCGACATCTATCCTCGGCAAGATCACCAACTGGTCCGATCCGCGCATCACGACAGCTGAACCCGGGCAAGCAGCTCCCTCGCAGGGGATCGCGCCGATCTCCCGCTCCGACGCGGTCGGGCGACACGTACGCGTTCACGTCGTACCTGACGAAGGTCTCGCCCGGAGTGGAAGGACAAGGTCGGCGACCGGCACGTCGGTCAACTTCCCGGCCGGCGCGGGCAGCAAGGGCAACTCGGGAGTCGCGGGGACGATCACCCGCACCCCAGGGGCGCATCGGCTACATCAGCGTCGCGTACGCCGTCCAGAACAAGCTCGGCGTCGCCTCGATCCAGAACGCCGCGGGGCAGTTCGTGCCGCCCGGACCTGCCCGGAATCGAAGCCGCGGCCGAGGCGATGGGCGAGCCCGCTGCCCGACAACTCGATCTCGATCGTCGACCCGCCTGCCTCGGCGAAGGACGCGTATCCGATCTCGACGTTCACGCTATGCGATCGTGCCCGAAGGACGCACCGAAGGCGACCGAGCTCGAAGCGAGCTGCTCGAGTACGCGCTCGGCCCCGGCCAGTAGTTCGCGGAGCGCTTCGTCTTCGCCAAGCTCCCGGCCCAGGTGGTCGCGCTCGGCAAGAAGACGATCGCGTCGATCGGGACCGGCTGGGGCGAAGCCGCTCGGAGCGGGGCGTACTCGAGGATCAGGCGGCGCTCGACTCGCCGTCGGCGAAGCGGACCGTGACCACGCCGCCGCGCGTCGATGGCCGGTGACGACGCCCTCGCCGAGCGTCCCGTGGCGCACGTTGTCGCCCGTGGACAGCGTCCGGGACGTCCGTCGCGTGGCGCGACCGTCTGCCGGCGAGCCGTAGTTCGACCAGGATGTCGGCCGTAGCCGCTCGCGCTCGACGCCCTGCTCCGGCAGCTCGTCGAGGAAGCGCGACGGAAGGTTGTAGTTCCTGGCTGCCCCAGAGCGAGCGCGCGCGACGCGTGCGTCAGCGTCAGTCGCTCCCGCGCGCGCGTCATGCCGCACGTACGCGAGCCGCCGCTCCTCCTCGAGCATCGCCTCCTCGAGCGAGCGCGAGTGCGGGAAGATCCCCTCCTCCATCCCGATCATGAAGACGGCGCGGAACTCGAGCCCCTTCGCGTTGTGCAGCGTCATCAGCGTGACGAGGCTCTGCTCGCCGCGGAGCGCGTCCTGGTCGGCGAAGAGCGAGATCTCCTGCAGGAAGCTGGAGAGATTCGGGCTCGTCCGGCGCGGCGCCTGGTACTCCTGGGCGACGCCGACGAGCTCCTGGAGGTTCTCGAGCCGCCCCTGGGCCTCGATCGTCCGCTCGGCCTCGAGCGACGTCGATGTAGCCGCTCCGCTCGAGCACGCGCTCGACGAGCTCCGGCACGCGTCAGCTCCATCGCGCCGGCCATCAGCGACTGGAGCAGGCGTGCGGAACTGCCTGCACGGCCTTGAGCGGCGCCGCCCCGACGCCCGCCTCCTCCGGGAACTCGGGCGCCTCCCAGAGCGAGATCCCGTGCGCGTCGGCGTAGGTCTGCAGCCGCGCGATCGACGTGTCGCCGATCCCGCGCCGCGGCCGGTTCGCGATCCGCATGCAGCGAGACGCGCGTCGTACGGGTTGTCGATCACCTGCAGGTACGCGATCACGTCCTTGATCTCGGCGCGCTCGTAGAAGCGTCGGGCCGCCGATCACCTGGTACTGCGATCGCCCTGGCGCACGAGCACGTCCTCGAGCACGCGCGACTGCGCGTTCGTCCGGTAGAAGACCGCGACCTCGCTGCCGCTGAAGTCCTCCTCGACGAGCGCGCGATCTCGGCGGCGACGAACCGCGCCTCGGCGTGCTCGTCCTCGACCTCGATCACGCGCACCGGCTCGCCCTCGCCGAGCTCCGACCAGAGGTCCTTCGGCTTGCGCTCGCGGTTGTTCGCGATCACGGCGTTCGCGCGCGCGGAGGATCGTGTTCGTCGAGCGGTAGTTCTGCTCGAGCGGCGATCGTCGCGCGTCCCGGGAAGTCGCGCTCGAACTCGAGGATGTTGCGGATGTCCGCGCCTCGGAAGGCGTAGATCGACTGGTCCGGATCGCCGACGGCGAAGAGGTTGCTGGTGCTTTTCGGCCAGCAGCTGCAGGAGCCGGTACTGCGCGTGGTTCGTGTCCTGGTACTCGTCGACGAGGACGTAGCGGAACGCCTTCTGCCAGCTTCTCGCGCGCCTCGGGGAAGCGCTCGAGCACGCTGCGACCGTGAGGAAGAGCAGGTCGTCGAAGTCGACGGCGTTCGAGGCGAACAGGCGGCGCTGGTAGAGCTCGTACGACGTCCGGCGACGGTCTGGTCGTAGAACGACGACGACGCGCTGGCGGTACTCGTCCGGGCCGACGAGGCTGGTTCTTCGCGGTCGAGATCTGCGCGTGGATGCCGCGCGGGACGAAGCGCTTCGGGTCGCGCTCGAGCTCCTCGAGGCACGCCTTCGTCGAGCCGGATCTGGTCGGCCTGGTCGTAGATCGTGAAGTTCGATCGGTAGCCGAGCCGCGGCGCCTCGCGGCGGAGGATCCGGCCGCAGGCGGCGTGGAAGGTGAGGATCCAGATCGCGCGCGCGATCGCCGCCGAGCAGGTCCTCGAGCCGCTCGCGCATCTCGCCGCGGCCTTGTTCGTGAACGTGATCGCGAGGATCTCGTTCGGCTTGACGCCGCACGCGTTGATCAGGTGCGCGACCGCGGTGCGTGAGGCACGCGCGTCTTGCCGGAGCCCGCGCCGGCGACGACGAGCAGCGGCCCTTCGGTCGTGAGCACGGCCTCCCGCTGCGCGGGATTGAGGTCGGCGAGATACTGCCTCGGGCGACTGCACTGCCATATCGAAGCGATGCTAGCGCCGGAGGCCGAGATAGCGGCTGAACGCCGCGAAGCCCGCGAGGCACGCGAGCGCCTCGGCGGTTCCGTTGAGCGCGCCGTCGAACGGATCGCCCTGGACGGCGGCGGCGAGGAAGACGACGAGCCCGAGCCCGACGACGACGCAGCCGGCTAAGGCGCCACGGGTCGGTGCGCCCGAAGCCGAGGTCGTCGAACAGGTCACCGGCGTCGCCTGCGACTCGTGGGCCGGAGGCGCGCGGCGACAGCCGCCGACGCGCGGCGAGCACGAGGAGCGTGGTCGCGACCGCCACCGCGGCCAGCGTGAGCGGCCACCCACCAGCCTGCGCTGTCGTTCCTGAGCTCGAACGCGAGCACCCGAGCGCGGCCATCGTGACGCAGGCCGAAGACGAGCGCGACGCACCGGTTCGCCGGTTGATCACCGTCAGCTCCGCACTCGGCCATGACGGGCTCTCGCCTGGCGCAGGACGCGCACGAGCGCGAGCGAGCCGGCTCACGAACGAGACCTGGTGGCGCGACGATCACGGACACCAGCGCGAGCCTGGGCCAGGAGCGCCGACGTGTCGGGCGGCGGGTGCCCGGCGAACGAGGCGCCGACGAACGAGACGGCATAGACGGCTCCCGCGACGCCGAGCGCAACAACGCCTCCGACCGCGGCCCGGCGCGACGCGCGGGCCCCCAGCTCCGGCGGCGAAGGCGTTCGCGACGCCCGGCCGGCGCTCCGAAACGCTCGAGCGCGCCGTCGTCCGAGCGCAGATGGTCCTCGGCACCTCGCGCGATCCTCTGCCGGCAGGCGCGCATCGGGATGCCGAGCGGCGACGAGCTCGCGATCGAGCGCTTCGAGGTAGCCGTCGATCACGTGACGACCGCCTGACGGCGTGCGCGAAGACCTTCCACTCGTCGCGCCCTTGGCCAGCTCTCCGCCACGGCCGCGCTTCGTCAGTGCGTAGACGCGCCGACGTCGTCCTGCCGCCTTCGTCCAGCTGCTCGAGAGCAGGCTTGCGGCCTCGAGCCGGTAGAGCGCCGGGTAGACGGTGCCCTCGGCGAGGTCGAACTCGCCCTCACCAGCCCGCGCAGCTTCTCGACGACGCCGTACCCGTGGAGCGGCCCGCGCGGAGCGTCGACAGAAGCAGCAGGTCGACGTGGCCTTTCATTACCTCGATCGCAAAGTATTGCGAGTCTAGGCTCAGAAGCCCTAGGTCGGAGCCGCTCGAAGCCACTTGAGAGAATCCTTCCAAGCCGATTTGATCGGGACGTGACCGAGTCGTACCAGCGCAGCTCCCGGCCTGCTCGCCGAGCGCTCGAGCCCGACGAGTGCCTTGCGCGGGACCACCTCGTCGTTCTGGGCGTCCTGGAAGAGGAGGCTCGACGGCGCCGCCGAGCAACGAAGCGAAGGGGATCGGTCTCCGAGCAAACCGACCTCCGCGCGGTTGTCCTGCGCCGTGGCGGCATAGCTCGAGACCGGCAAGGCGCCCCCGGCGAGCAGGTCGAAGAACCGGATTCGATGCTCGACGCCCGCGACGATCGCACGGTCGGGCGCCGGCGCTCCAGCCGACGTATCCGATCTTGTTCTTGTCCACGTACGGAAGCGACTGGAGCAGGTCGACCGCGCGCACCTCGACCACCGACTCGATCGTTGTCGGTGGCGACCTCGCCGTCGTTCCTTGCGGGAGCGACTGTCTGCTTCCCGCCGAGCTCATGTCGAGCGCGAGCGTGACCGCACCACGTTCGGCAAGGCCGACGGCCGAGGTTGCAGGAGATCACGGCGGCTGCCTCCCGATCCGTGCGCGTAGATCACGGCCGATGGCGCCCTTGCCGCGCGGCACCACGAGATACCTGGGATCGTCTCGCCGGCTGCGCCCTTGAACGAGACGTCGCGGATCGCGACTCCGGCCGTCGTGGTGGCGCGCTGCGTGCTCAGGTCGAGCGGCGGAGGCGTCGTGAGGCGAACGTCGCGCCGGAGCCGAGTGCGCCTCCCGGGGCGTTCTAGCCGGTCGCCTCCTCGAGCGCCTGCTCGAGCCAACCGACGGCGCGCCTCGAGCGCCGCCGGGTCGGCGGACTTGACGACGACCTCGACGGTCGCGCCGTCCGACGTGGAACTTCGGGTACGAGCCGACGAGCACGCCCGGGTAGCGGTCGCCCATCGCCTCGAGCACGCCGACGATCCGCGCCTCGGTCGTCTCGTACGTCCGGCGCCGCGACGTGATCGGTCCCCCGTCTCCAGCCCGGCGTGACCGTCGCGAACATCGCCTTCATCTCCGGCCGGCAGGCCGGGCATGACCGTAGACGTTGCCGACGACGAAGCCCGGCGCCGCCGAGCGGGTTCTCGAGCGGCCGCGCGCCCGCGGGGAGCGTTCGCCCAGCGGGCCGCGTACTTCGGGTCGGAGGGGAAGCGCGACCGCAGGCTCGCGGCGAGATCCGGCGACCTCGTCCTGCGGGAGCCTCGAAGGCGGCGGCGATCGCTTCGCGGATGATGTCGTCCGGGCGTGCCGCCGAGCCCGCCGTGTGACGAGCACGATGTCCGCGCGGTCGGACTCCGTGCGGACGAACTCGGCGACGCGCTCGATCTCGTCCGGCAGCGACGCCATCAGCGTGACGACCACGCCCAGCTCCTCGAGCTGCTGCGCGAGCCAGGCCGCGTTCGTGTTCACGGTGTCGCCGGAGAGGAGCTCGTTCCCGATCGTGACGATCGACGCGGTGACCCGGGCCGCCATGCGGCCGAGCCTAACGGAGCGGGAACGGCTCGCCGAGCGAGCGCGCGGGAGAACCTGCGACGTGACCCAGACGGGCGTCACGGCGTAGCGCTTCGAGTAGCGGTAGCTGCCGTCGGGCCGGCGCAGGGCCCCGAGGTAGCGGAAAGCTCGGCCGGCCCGGTTGCCTGCTTGGTGCGACGAAAGCCTGGATCGCCCACGCGGCGTGCGACTGCGCGTCGGACGAGCGGCCGCGGACCGAGCGCGAAGCCTCCGTCGGGCCGCTGGAGCCTGCCGGAGGTACGCGAGCGCCCGCGCGTGATCGCGCGCGCGCACGAGGCCCGGACGCCCGGCCCGCAGCGCCTGAATCGCGGCAGCGGTGTCGTTCGAGTCGGGCGCCCCACGCGGGTACCAGCGACCAGCCTCCGCTCGGCGTGCTGGCGGCTCGCCTGAGGTAGCGGACGCTCGTGCCGCCGGACCGACCTGCCAGCCCGCAGAGCGCGAGCACGCCCCAGATCGTCGAGTTGACGATGCGAGTCCGATCCGGCCGTCCGGCTGCGCATGCCCTCGAGCCGGCCGACCAGGCGCGTCGCTGTCGCGGCCGAGAGCCCGTGAGGCGAGGATGCGCAGCGCGAGGTCGTTCGCGCTCGGACTCGGAGCGGCGCTGCAGGTAGTCCGCCGGCGAGGTGCGTCGGGCGCCTTCCGCCCGCGGCGTCAGGCCGAGCACCGCCCAGGCCGTCAGGTTCGCGATCCGAGTTCCGCCGCCTCTCGGCGAAGCCGCCGTCCGGACCTGCTGGTGCGAGGCGACGAACTCGGACGGCGAAGCATGCCGAGCGCGAGCGCGACCGCGGCGACCGCCATCTTCACGCCCATACGACCTCCGTCCGCATCCGCCGCGCGTACCGCTCCGAGCAGCCGCCGTAGCTCCGGGCCGATCGCGAGCGCGATCACGACGTTGCCCGACCGCGTGCGCCACGTCGAACCAGACGCCCTGCGCGAAGACGACCGTGAACGCCTGCCACGGTGTGCGGCCAGAAGCTGACCCAGAGCCAGTACGTCCATCAGCGCGCTGAACGCGAAGCCGAGCACGAAGCAGACGGCGGCGAACGGGACCCGGCCGCGAATCACCGGCGCCAGCAGCGCGCCCAGCGACGCCGCAGGCGCCCCAGCCGAGCATCTGCCACGGCGTCCACGAGCCCCTGGCCGAGGAAGAAGTTCGACGCGAGGGCGGCGACCGCGCCTGTCGCAAAGCCGGCGCGTGCTCCGAGTGCCGCCCCGCGGCGACGGCGATCACGGTCACCGGCTGCACGCCCGGGATCGCCAGCGAAGCAGCACGCGCCCGGCGGCCGCAACGGCTGCCGAGCGTCGCGACGAGCACGATCTCCTGTCGACGCGTCGGGCCCGTCTCGAGCCAGGCGGCGCCGGCGACGAGCAATCCCAGTCGCCGCAAGGAGCAGCGGCAGGCCCGACTGCGGCGGGGTCGACGCCACCCAGGCAGCCGCCGCGACGCGGCGACCGCCGCGAGGGCGGCGAGCCCAGGCACGCGCGAGCCTCCCGGGCTTCGCGCGCGGACGACACGCGCGTCCGCGACGTCGCCCGGCGAAGACGAGGTCGTGCGTGACGACGAGCGTGGCTCCGCGGCGCTGCGCCTCCGATCGCAGCAATCTCGGCCAGCTCGGCCTTGCGCGGCGGGTCGACGCTCGCGTGTCGGCTCGTCGAGGACGAGCAACGTCCGGGTCGGCGACGAGCACCGCTGGCGAGCGCGAGCCGCTCCCGCTCGCCGCTCGACAGACTCGCGCGGATGACGCCGCTCGAGACCGGCCGAGCCTGACCTGGCCGAGCGCCTCGCGCGCCCGGACGAGATCGCCGCCGACGGCGAGCGACGCCTCCTGTCGCTCGACGCGCTCCGTGACGAGGTAGCGCCCGGGATCCTGCGACAGGTAGCAGACCCGTCCCGTGACGCTCGACTTCGCCTGCTTCGGGCATCGAGCAGGCCCGCGCCGCGATCTTCGCGAGCGTCGTCTTTCCCGACGCCGTTCGGGCCGGTCAGCGCGACGACTCTCCCCCCGCTCGGAGCCTCGAGCGACCGCACTTTCAAGAGCCCGCGCGGGAGCCGTACGAGTAGCTCACGTTGTCGACCCTGACGAGGCTCTCTCCCCGCCCCCACGTTCAAAGCTGGGATCGCGGCACGACCGCGGGCAGGTGACGCGCCGGCGCAGCGCCTCGTCGCGGGGCGTGTCGAGCGTGATCGTCCGTGTTCGATGAAGAGCACGCGGTTGCAGCGCTCGAGCGGCAGTGTCGGCCGCTGTTCGAGACGAGGATCGCCGCGCCGAGCTCGCAGGCCAGGTCGAGGATCTCGACCGCCCTTCCGGATCGAGCTGCGAGGTCGGCTCGTCCCAGGATGAGCAGCTGTACCGAGAGCGCGAAGCACCGCGGCGAGGCAGATGCGCTGGAGTTCGCCGGCCGACAAGGCTCGTTCGGCGCTCGGCGAGACGGGCGGCGCCGACCCCGGCATGGCGCACCCGCGGCCAAATCTGGATAGCAATACGTAACTGAACGAAGTACATC
>ERZ1370068.3427-contig-2540_pt1 | contig 72626 bp, 93 predicted proteins | sample MGYA00561227_ERZ1370068 | MGnify/ENA primary metagenome ERZ1370068 (study PRJEB38410, sample SAMEA6850437) | metagenome | study: Metagenomic assessment of the ecological functions of the soil: analysis of the soil microbiota associated with the... | reverse complement strand
AGGTCACGCAATATGACAGCATCTATCAGCGCATCAAAAGCAGAGGGCAAGTCGACATTTTCGTCTCCACCTCGCAGGACCAGACTTCTTCAAATGGGGCGATCAGGATTTGACGTCGAGCTTGCCAAGCTCATTGTCCGCGATCTCTCCGCCCGTATGGGCCGCGAATTGAAGCTCGTGCGGAGACTCCGTGTCGTGGGAGAAGCTGCTTCCTGCTGCCGATGACGCGTCGGCGGACCTCTCCATTTCCACGATCACCAAGACGTCGCAGCGGGAGAAGAAATTCGCCATCCAATTCAGCGATAGCTACTATTGCACCAGCTATGCCCTGATCTACCGGGCCGGCACACAGGAGGGCCGATCCGCGATATGGTCAAGGGCAAGACCGTGGGCGTCCAACGCGGAAACCACCAGCGCGGACCTGGTCGACAAGCTCGCCAGAGATGGCCACTTCAAGATCGAGGCGTTCGACAATACCGAGAGCCTGCAAAATGCGCTGGTGGCGTCGCGGATCGACCTTGGCGTGACCGACGACCCCGTTTGCGCAATCGGCCCAACTCGGCATGCGCTTCGCCCAACGGCGTGGATCGCCTCAAGTTCAGGGAATTCGGGCAGGACGACTTGCCATTGGCCGCAAGACGAGCAGACCCAGCAATATGCGATCGCAGTCCACATGGACGAGATCGAGCTGTTGGGTGCAATCAACCAGACGCTCGCCGGACCAAGCAGGACGGCGAACTGGCACGCCTGTTCAAGACCACAGCCGAGAAATACGAGGCCTTCAAACACCATCCGCCGGGCAGCCGCAGCCTCCGGCCAACGCCCCTGGGAATGCTTCAGCCAGACGGCCCGTAATTGAAATCGGCCGGCTCGAAACCCGGAGTGCATCCTGGCCCGGTGGCCGCCGATCCTGCTTACTACAGCGCCTTCAGCCACGCCCCGATCTCGCGCGCGGCGACAATAGCCTGCGGCAGCAATTTGCCCATGGTGAAGAAGCCGTGGAACTGGCCGGGAAGTGCTTGTAGGTGACGCTGACGCCGGCCTCTTTCAATCGCTCGGCGTATTCACGGCCTTCGTCGCGCAGGGGATCGGCGCCCGGCGGTCAGCACGTAGGCCGGCGGCAAGCCAGATCAGTGTTTTCGCGCGCGCGGGCGAGGCGCGCCAGTCGTGCACGTCGGCGGCGCCGTTCAGGTAGTGATCGCGGAACCAGCGGATCATCGGTGCGTCAGCAGCAGTGCTGGTCTCGAGCTCGCGGTGCGAGGCATGCTGCCATCGCAATGATCGGCCGCGGGTAGATCAGCACCTGGCCGGCGATCTGCGGGCCCATTGCCGTCGCGGGCGGCGATCGCGACCACGGTGGCGAGGTTGCCGCCGGCGCTGTCGCCGCCGACCGACAGACGCGCGCGCATCGAGGCCGAGTTGTCGCGGCATTGGCGGCGATCCATTCGGTCGCGGCGATGGCGTCGTCGACCGCGGCGGGAAACTGGTGCTCAGGCGCGAGCCGGTAATCGACCGAGATCACCATGCAACTCGCCCTCATGCGGCGAGCTGGCGGCAGACCACGTCGTGGGAATCGAGGTTGCCGATCACCCAGCCGCCGCCGTGAAAAACACCAGGCACGGAGCGAGGCCATCGGTCTCGCGCCGGTTTTTCGGTTTGTAGAGCCGCGCCGGAATGGCGCCATGCGGCGCGGGAATGTTCCAGCACGTCGACCGATTCCAGCGCCGGCGGTTCGGGATTGCTGACGAAGCGGGCGGCCAGATAATAGTCGCGGGCCTCCGGTGCGAGTGAGCGTCTCGTACGCCGGACGGCCGGCCTCCTGGAACGCCTCTGTAGACGGCGGCGGCATCGCGATCGAGAACGACGGGCATCAGAAAAAGTACCTCCAGTGGTCTGATTGAAATCTCAGGCCTTCCAGGTCAGCCTCGCGGCGGTCGACTGCGACAATCCGCGCACCGCGCTCGGCCAAAGCCGCAAGGTCGCGCTACCGATGACCCCGGCCGCGCCGTAGACGACAGCGACCTGCCGTCCAGACGGATCTCGATCGGGCATTTTCAGGGGTTTCCTCTGGCTCGTCCGGTTATGTCCGGATTTGTTCGGGTTTCCGCGCCCGGCCGCGCGGCCGGCCGCAACTATTCCATGCGGGAGGCGGGCTGACCAGCCGTCCGCGGCGGGGCCGGATACCGCCCTTTCCCCGCCGTATTCGCCGTGTTAACCGGTGGCCTTGCGAGCGGCCGATAATGATTACTATGTCGCGAGCCCGATTTGCCCCTTGAAGCCGCGCGAGATGTTTCGAACCATTGCCCTGACTGGCTTTGCGGCCCTGATCGCCGCCTCAACCCTCGCGCTTGCGCCGCCGGCGCGCGCGCAGATCGGCAATATCTTCTCCGATCCCGCGCCGCGCCCGCCGGGCGCCATTCCGCGCGGCCAGCCGCAGCCGCCCCCGACGACGACGAGGAAGTGCCGGAATTGCCGCGCGGCCGGCTGCTGCCGGCGCCGCACGCGGCCGCCGCCGGGGCAGGGCGTGCCGCCGCCCGGCAGCGTGCAGTCGCAGCCGCTGGCGCCGCCGCCCGGCACCACCGTGGTGCCCCAGGGTACGCCGCCCAGCGTCGCCGTGCAGCCGCCGCAGCCCGGCGCTCCCAACGTCGCCAACGCGCCGCCGGGCGCCAATCCGCTGCCGGGGCTGCCGCCCGGCCAGCGCCAGCCCAAGGGCGTGCCGCAATCGCCGGCGACGCTGCAGCCCGGCGACGAGGTGGTCAGCGAGCCGCCGGCGCACCAAGATCACCAACAAGAAGGCGAGCTTCTCGGGGCTCGACAAGATCACCGGCCGCATCATCAATTTCGACGAGGATATCGGCGAGACCGTGCAGTTCGGCGCGCTGCGCGTGAAGACCGACGCCTGCTACACGCGCCCCTCCACCGAAGCCGCCAACACCGCCGCCTTTGTCGAGGTCGACGAGATCACGCTGCAGGGCGAGGTGAAGCGGATTTTTTCGGGCTGGATGTATGCCGCAAGCCCGGGCCTGCACGGCGTCGAGCACCCGATCTACGATATCTGGCTGACCGACTGCAAAGGCCCCGACCAGACCATCGTCAACGCCGCGCCCGATCCGCCGAAGCAGCCGACCCGCCGCCGCCTCCGGCGCAGAAACGTGCGCCGCAGAAGCAGGCGGCACCGCGCCCGCTGCCGCAGCCGCAATTCCAGCAGCAGCAACCGCCGCCGCCCCCGCAGCAGCGGCCGGGCGGGCTGTTCGGCGGACTGTTCGGCAATTAGCGCCGATCGCGCAGCCCGCATGGAGCGCTAGCGAAATCCGGATATCTCTCTACGCCGGGAAACCTACCCGGATATTGCGCTGCGCTTCATCCGCTTTCCTGTAACGCCTATTTTATTGAGTCCGCGCACATTGTCCCCCGGGAACTTCTGATTTGTGCCGGATCGGCGCATTGCCGTGCTGATGGTTCAGGAGTAGGCTGCCATCTACGAGAGCGTAGATCATATCAGTTGATTATTGCCACGCCACCGATGGCGCCGTCCATCCATCGTCCATGGACCCACCATAAACCACCTCATCCAACTTTGTTAGTCAACCGGCAGTCATCCTCTCGCCGGAACTTGCTTCTGTACGGGATCGGCGCTGTGGCCGTCGCCTGATGGGGTTCTAGGAGGAGCAGGTCGGCCAATCTACGGAAGCGTGTCGTTGATCCACAACCCGGATGGCGGCCTGACCTGTCCCGTCCCGCGAGGGACCCTTGGTTAGTCAATCCCCTTTTTGCGTCATCCTCTCGCCGGGAACTTGCTTCTGTACGGGATCGGCGCAGGGCCGTCGCCTGATGGGGTTCTATGAGAGGAACAGGTCGGCCAATCTACGGAAGCGTGATCACATCGTTGGATGCGTCGACAACCCGGATGGCGGCCTGACCTGGTCCATCGTCCCGGCGAAGGGACTTCGCTTCGGGAAGGCCTGGTGTCGTGGCCCGCCCGAAAACCGGTTGCTCCTGCTTTAGGCCGCTGCGGCGGCTGCTCGGCCGCCGGATTGAAGGGCACGTTGTCCTTGAGCATGCGAAGCATGATCACGGCGAGCTTGCGCGCCAGCGCCACCTTGGCCTTGTTCGTGCCGGCGCGCCGGGCGATCCGCATCGCCCAGCTCTTGAGTCCCGGAGCAGCGCTTGATCGGCTTCGTCAGCATGATGTGGGCGGCCTCGTAAAGCGCCTCGCGCACGGAAGCGTCACCGAGCTTGCTGATGCGGCCGGTGTAGTCGGTCTCGCCGGACTGATACTTCTTCGGCGTCAGCCCGAAATGCGGCCCCGCCTGCTTCGATGACGTAAAGCGGGAGGGATCATCGATCGCGCAGGCATAGGTCAGCGAGACGATCGGCCCGACCGCCGGCGTCGACATCAACAGCCTGGCCTTGGCATCCAAAGCGCGACATCGCCCGCACCCGCTTCTCAAAGCCGTTGAACTCGCGCAAGCAGAACGGCCACGCGACCGCGAAGCAGCGCCGCGCCGATCGTCTCAAGGTTCGGATGGCCCGTCACCAGCTCCTCGATCCGCCCGGCAAAGCTGCGCTTCGCGTCGTCTTGCCGACCTTCAGCCCGAAGCCGCGCAAGATCCCGCGCAGGCTGTTCTCGATGGTCCTGCAGCTTGCTCTGCACCAGCTTCCGCGCCGTCAGCATCGCGCGGATCTCCTGTGCACGTGATCGACTTGCAGTGCACCGGCCGGAACCAGCCGAGCCGCATCAGTTGCGCGATCTTGCGGGCGTCGTTGCGGTCCGACTTCACCGGCATCGCCTTGAAGGCATCGCTCACGTGCCGCGTCTCCAGAAGCTCGACCGCAAGGCCGGCCTGCTTCATGGCCGCGTAGAGCCATTGCGACAGCGGCCCTGCCTCAAGTCCGATCCTGGCCAGATCGAAGCCCGAGCGAACCGAACCAGCCGATCAGCGCCGCCGGTTCGCTCGCCACCTTGGCCTCCCGGACGATCTTGCCGCTCGCGTCGACACACGCACACGCTCGAGTATTCCAATGACACGTCGATCCCGGCATAATGGTCCATGGTCGTCTCTCCTCGATGTTTGGAGCGAGGCCTGATCTCTCGACTCCGCTGCTACACCATCACCGAGGGACGACCGCCTCCCCAACGTCCACGCCGCGCGACGCGCGCCACCAGATAGCGCCGTAGCTAGCGCGGCTTCTGGCTGTGGAAGGGAGACCGGGGCCCGTTGTACCACCAACTACTGGCGTCAGCCGCGTTGCGCGATGATCGCCAGCGCATCCGCGCCCTTGACTGCTTGCAGGCCCGGCAGTTTCAGAAAATCCGCCGGCTCGCCCGCGATCGCCTGGTCGAGCAGCGCGCGGTAGCGGCGGCGCGGAATCTCGATCGCGCCAAAACTGCGCAAATGCTCCGTGACATATTGGGTGTCGAGCAGTTCAAAGCCGCCCGCGATCAGCCGCGCCACCAGATGCACCAGCCCCACCTTCGAGGCGTCGCGGGCGCGATGGAACATGCTTTCGCCGAAGAAGGCGCGCCCAAGGCTGACGCCGTACAATCCGCCGACCAGATCGCCGTCCTGCCAGACCTCGACGCTGTGACAGTGCCCGAGCGCGTGCAATCCGATATAGAGATCGCGGATGCGCCTGTTGATCCAGGTGTCCTCGCGGCCTGCCTGCGGGCGGCGCAGCCGGCGATCACCTGCTTGAAGGCGGTATCGACGGTGACGGTGAAGGCGTCCGAGCGCACGGTGCGCGCCAGGCGCGAGGCGATGCGAAAGCCTTTTAGCGGGATCACGCCGCGCATTTCCGGCTCGACCCAGAACAGCGTCGGATCGTCGGCGCTCTCGGCCATCGGAAAGATGCCGCAGGCGTAGGCGCGCAAGAGCACGTCGGGCGTGATTTCGGAGGAGGCGGAATCGCGCGATGTCATGCGGCAATCATTAGCAAAGTGAAAGGCACCATGCGACAGGCGCGACACTATGCTAGCTTGCCGACAAAATGGCCGCACCGCCTCACGACTTGTGGGGTGCACGCCGGCGGGATGGAACGAGGGGACGCTGTTTGAGAATCACCTGGAAGACGATCGCCCCGCTGGGCGTCTGGCTCGCGCTCTATCTGATCCCGGTTCCCGCGGGACTGAACGCCAATCAGTGGCATTATTTCGCGATCTTTGCCGCCGTCATCACCGGCCTGATCCTGGAATCGATGCCGGTCGGCGCGGTCGGCCTGATCGGGCTCACGGTCGCCGGTATTTCGGGCTATGTCGAGCCCGATCCCAACAAGTCGCTGCGCTGGATGCTCGGCGGCTTTTCCGAGAGCACGGTGTGGCTGATCGTCGGCGCCTTCGTGTTCTCGATCGGCTACCGCAAAGAGTGGCCTCGGCCGCCGACTCGCGCTGATGCTGGTGCGCACCCTCGGCCGTCGCACCATCGGGCTCGGCTATGCGGTGGCGTTCTCCGACCTCGTGCTGGCGCCGGCAACGCCTTCGAACACCGCGCGTTCGGGCGGCACCATCTATCCGATCGTCAGCAACATTCCCCGCATCTACGGCTCCGAGCCCGGACCGACCGCTGGCAAGATCGGCACCTACGTGATGTGGACGGCGTTTGCGACGACCGCGGTCACGAGCTCGCTGTTCCTGACCGCGCTGGCGCCGAACGCGGCGGCGCTCTCGATCGCCAGGAAGATCATCAATGTCGACGTCTCCTGGTCGCAATGGTTTCTGGGCTTTGCGCCGCTCGGGATCCCCCTGCTGCTGCTGGTGCCGCTGTTGAGCTACCTGGTCTGCCGGCCGGAAGTGAAGGAAAGCCCCGAGATCGTCGAGTGGAGCGCCAAGGAGCTCGCCGCGATGGGGCCGCCGTCGCGCAGCGAATGGATCATGGCGGCACTGGTGCTGCTGGCGATGTTCTTCTGGATCTGCGGCTCCAATCCGAACATCAGCCTGCCGCTGCTGGGAAGCAACTTCATCAATGCGACCATGGTGGTGTTCGTCGTGATCTCGCTGATGCTGGTCACCGGCGTGATCGTGTTCGACGACATCGTCAGTGAGAAGAGCGCCTGGGAGGTGTTCTTCTACTTCACCTCGCTGCTGACGCTGTCGTCCGGGCTGAACGAGATCGGCTTCATCAAATGGGTCGCCGAAGGCTACGCCAAGCCGCTGCGGGCCTTTCGCCGACCATGGGGATGATCCTGCTGGTCTCGTTCTTCTTCTGGATCCACTATTTCTTTTCCAGCATCACCTCGCACACGGCGGCGGTGCTGCCGGTCGTGCTCGCGGTGGGCACCAGCATCCCCGGCCTCTCGGTCTCGACCTTGATGCTGTTGTGCGTCTATTCGCTTGGGCTGATGGGCGTGATCTCGCCCTATGCCACCGGGCCGGCGCCGATGTATTTCGGCAGCGGCTACATCGGCAAGCGCGACTTCTGGAAATTCGGCCTGATCTTCGGCGTGATCTATTTTGCCGGATTGATTCTGATCGTGCTGCCGTGGCTGCAGCTGATCGGATAGCTAGCCCGCCGCGGCGTTGGCGGGTTTTGCTGCCACGGGGCTGATGCGGGCAAAGCGCACCACGACGCGGGTGCCGCTGTGGGCCGGATCGCGCTCGACGCTCGCTTCGAGCTTGGCGGCCATGGCGCTGACGATGCGCTGGCCCATGCCGGTGGAGCGCGGATCGGCCTTGACGTTGAGGCCGACGCCGTCGTCGGAGATCGTCAACAGCAGGTCGTCGTCGTCAGCGCCTTGAGCTCGACGTAAATCGGGCCGGCGCCGTCGGGATAGGCGTATTTCACCGCGTTCATGATCAGTTCGTTGACGATGATGCCGATCGCCACCGCCCGGTCCGGATCGATCTCGATCGGTTCGGCCCTCAGCGTCAGCCGCGACATCTTGTTGCCTTCGGCCGACCGCCGGAGGTCTTCCAACAGCGACTCCAGATATTGATTGAGCAGCACGCTTTTCAGGTCATGCGAGGTGTAGAGCCGGCGGTGGACCTGTGCGACCGCCGCGACGCGGCCCATCGCGTTGGTGAGCGCCGCCTTGACGCCTTCCTGGGTCGCCGAATTGGCCTGCAGATGCAAGAGCGAGGCGATGATCTGCAGCGAGTTGCCGACACGATGGTTGACCTCGCGCAACAGCACCTCGCGCTCGGCGGCGAGCGCGGCAAAACGGTCGCGCGAGGCGTGGATTTCGGCCTCGGCCTCGTCGCGCGCCTTTTGCAGCGCCGCCTGCCGCAGCGCGCCGTTGACCGCGACCTGGAGCAGGGGGATGAAATCGCCGTGGATGTCCTTGACGAGGTAGTCGGCGGCGCCGGCCTTCAGCGCGGTGACCGCGATCGCGGAATCCTGCGACGCCGTGACGAACACCACCGGCGGCGCGTCCGGGATCTTCAGCAGCTGCTCCAGCGTCTCCAGCCCGTCGAGCCCGGGCATGTACTGGTCGAGCGCGACCACGTCGATGCCGCCTTGCGCAATCCGCTCGAGCCCCGCCTGGCCGCTGGCCGCATGCATCGACCTTTCAGCCCGAGCCGCGTCAGGCCGCGGTCGACCAGCCGCGCCAGCGCCTCGTCGTCGTCGATATACAGAAGTGTCGGCGTCGCGTTGCTCATGGGGCGGCTGGCGGTACCTGGATGACCGAGAAGAACAGGCCGAGTTGGCGAATGGCGTTGGCGAAACTCGTAGTTGACCGGCTTGGTGATGTAGACGTTGCAGCCGAGTTCGTAGCAGCGCTTGATCTCGTGGAGTCGTCGGTCGTGGTCAATACCACGACCGGGATCGACTTCAGATATTTGTTCTCCTTGACCCGCTTCAATATGTCGATGCCGGTCATGTCGGGCAGATTGAGATCGAGCAGGACGAGCAGCGCTTCGCCCTTGCGATGGGCGCCGGTTCCATCCTGCCCGAACAGATAGTCCATGGCGGCTGTACCGTTGGTGAACGGCACGATCTCATTGTTGACACCGGAGCGGCGGATATTCCGCTCAATCAGCCGGGCGTGGCCTTCATCGTCCTCGATCATGATGATGGTGACGGGATTACTCATGTACCTGCGTTCCGGTTGCTGGCTGCCCACTTGATCGGCAGTGTTATCGTGAATGTGCTGCCACTGTGAAGTTCGGAGGCGACCGACATGGTGCCGCCGAGCCGGCGGACCAGGGCGCGGACATGGGCGAGGCCGATGCCCTGTCCCGGCTTGTCCTGGGTTCCGGCGCGGCGGAACAGATCGAAGATCCGCTGATGATCCTTGGGATCGATGCCGCGGCCGTTGTCGGAGATCTCGAAAATTGCGAAGCCGAGCCTGGTGCGACCGCGGATCAAGATATCGCCCGGCACCCCGGTCCTCAGATATTTCAGCGCGTTGTCGATCAGGTTAGAGAAAATCTGCTCCAGCGCAAGCCGATCGCTGACGATGTCCGGCAGCGGCTCGATGCGGATCTGCGCATTGGCCTCGGCGGCCTGATGCGCCACCGTGGTAACGATCGCCTCGATCAGCTCGCGCAGATCGATCCGCTCCGGCCTGAACTCGCGGCGGCCCTCGCGGGTCAGATTGAGGATCGCGGAGATCAGCCGGTCCATCTTGGCGATCGAGGATTTGATGAAGCCGAGCGCCTCGGAGAAATCCTCCGACAGCTGCCTGTCGCTGCCTTCGAGGACCGGCTCGGCGCCGTCGGTGGCGTTGTCCGGCATCGCCGGCACCGCGGCTCTCGGCGCGGCTCAGCGCGGCGATCCGCCGGAAGATGTCGCCGCGCAATTCCTCGAGCTCGCTGGTGAAGCCCATGATGTTGACGAGCGGCGAGCGCAGATCGTGGCTGACGATATAGGCGAAGCGCTGGATCTCGTCGTTGGCCTCGCGCAGATCGGCGGTACGCTCGTCGACGGTGGCCTCGAGATTGGTGTTGTTGTCGCGCAGTTTGGCTTCGGCCTCGTCACGCGCGCGCGAGGAGCGCCGCACCAGGAAAACCGAGAAGCGCGGCGAGCGCGATCACCAGGCACGATCCGGCAATGGTGACGGAGGAGGCGCGGATCTGGGTCTGGTCGGCATTGGCGGTGCGGACCAGGAACAGGCGGTCTTCCTCGGCGAGCATGACCGGCGCCGATATCGCGGATCGTTGCGCTGATGTTGCCGGCAGCGGCCTCGCGCACCAGCCGCGGCGGCGTTGTCGGCCTCACCCTGCTTGATGAAGTTCATCTCGCGCGCGAATTGATCGAGCCGCGTCTCGATCGCGCGCGCGCAGTTTCTTGACGGCTCTCGACCTGGACCGGATTGTCCGACGTCAGCCGCGCCAGCTTCTCGGCGTCGGGAACGATGTTGGCGACGGCGGTTTCGTGATCGGCTCAGGAATTCGGGCCAGCGGGTCAATAGATAGGCGCGCGCGGCGCTTTCGGCGCGGCGGATTTCCAGCAGCAGCGCGTTGATCGAGTTCTCCACCTCGACCGTGTGGACCACGAGAGCGTTGTCGCTGCGTGCCTTGTTGACGAGCAGCACGGACGCCGTGCTGACCGCGACCAGCACCAGAAATCCCGCGGCCAGCAGCACGATCTGGCCGATCGCGCGCCGTCGGGCAGCGTCAGGCATCGCGGCGGTCATGGACAAATGGAATTCGACAGGCCCCCTGGCGGGAAACTCCCCAACCATTGCAAACGCCGGCCAGGGCGCTTGGTTCCAGGACCGCGGGAACTATTTGTCGCCTTAGCCGGTCCGGCGGCTGGCCGGCAAGATACTGCTCGAGCCAGTGGATGTGGTAGTCGCCGTCGATGATGTCGGGCTCGCGCACCAGGGCGCGGAACAGCGGCAGGGTGGTCTCGATGCCTTCGACCACCATCTCGTCCAGCGCCCGCCGCAACCGCATCAGGCATTCGCCGCGGGTCTTGCCGTGGACGATCAGCTTGCCGACCAGCGAATCGTAATAGGGCGGAATGACATAGCCCTGATACACCGCCGGATCGATCCGCACGCCGAGGCCGCCCGGCGGATGGTATTGCGAGATCTTGCCGGGCGAAGGACGGAAGGTCTGCGGGTTCTCGGCGTTGATGCGGCATTCGATGGCGTGGCCGATGATCGCGACTCTCTTCCTGCTTCGCGGGCAGCTCGCCGCCGGCGGCGATGCGGATCTGCTCCAGCACGAGGTCGATATCGGTGATGCTCTCGGTGACGGGATGCTCGACCTGGATGCGGGTGTTCATCTCGATGAAATAGAACTCGCCGTCCTCGTACAGGAATTCGATGGTGCCGACGCCGAGATATTTCATGTCCCGCATCGCCTTGGCGCAGGTCTCGCCGATCTTGGCGCGCGCGGCCGCCGAGAGCACCGGCGAGGGGCCTTCTTCCCAGACCTTCTGGTGACGGCGCTGCAGCGAGCAGTCGCGCTCGCCGAGATGGATCGCGCCGCCGCGGCCGTCGCCGAGGATCTGGATCTCGATGTGGCGCGGCTTCTGCAGGTATTTTTCCAGATAGACCGAGGCGTCGCCGAACGCCGATTTGGCCTCGTTGGACGGCCGTCGACAGCGCCATCATCAGGTCGTCGGCGGAGTGCGCGACCTTCATGCCGCGTCCGCCGCCGCCGGCCGCCGCCTTCACCAGCACCGGAAAGCCGATCGCCTTGCGCGATCGCCATCGCGTCGTCGTCGGAGCGTGACCGCGCCATCGGAGCCGGGCACCACCGGGATGCCGAGCTTCTTGGCGGTCTTCTTGGCCTCGATCTTGTCGCCCATCAGGCGGATGTGCTCGGCCTTCGGGCCGATGAAATGCAGATTATGCTCGGCGAGGATTTCGGCGAAGCGGGCGTTTTCCGACAGGAAGCCGTAGCCGGGATGCACCGCGTCCGCGCCCGTGATCTCGCAGGCCGCGAGCAGCGCGGGGACGTTGAGGTAGGAATCCTTCGACGGCGGCGGCCCGATGCAGACGCTCTCGTCGGCGAGCCGCACATGCATGGCGTCGGCATCGGCGGTGGAATGCACCGCGACCGTGGAGATGCCGAGCTCCTTGCACGCGCGCAGCACGCGAAGCGCGATCTCGCCGCGATTGGCTATGAGGATCTTGTCGAACATGGGGTCCTAGTTGGCGGGTAGTGAATGGCGAATACCGAATGGTAGGTAGAACCCCATTCGCTATTCGCCACTCGCCATTCGCTCTACTCAATAATCACCAACGGTTCGCCGAACTCGACCGGCTGGCCGTCCTCGACGAGAATCTGCGTCACGGTGCCCGCGCGCGGCGACGGAATCTGGTTCATCGTCTTCATCGCTTCGATGATCAGCAGCGTTTGCCCGGCCGATACCTTGCTGCCGACCTCGATGAACGGCTTGGCGCCGGGCTCCGGCGACCAATAGGCGGTGCCGACCATCGGCGAGGGGACCACGCCCGGATGCTTTGCCAGGTCGGCGGCGGCCGACGGTGCGGCAGTTGCCGCCGCAACAGCCGCAGACGCGGCTGGCGCGAGCTCGCCGGGACCGAGGCCGACATGCTGATGTTGCGCGCGACGCGCACCCGCAAGGCCTGCGCGCTCGATCTCGATCTCGGTCAGACTGGTCTCGTCCAGCAGCAGCGCGAGCTCGCGGATAAGCGCGCTGTCGTCCTGCTTCAGGTCTTGCGTGCTGACTTTGTCGGCTGATTTGTCGTCAGGCTGGCGGGCCATGATCTTGATCCGAAATTCTCTGATGTGGGTGACGGCTGAAGCGTCAGGCGTCGTTCGAGTCGTTGGTCAGGTCCGAGTCAGTTAGCTTTGGCACCGATCCTGGCAGCAAGGCCTGATATCGCGAGCCGGTAGCCATCGATGCCGAAGCCGCAGAGCGAGGCGAAGGCGGCCATAGCAGTGAAGGAATGATGCCGGAAGCTCTCGCGGGCGTGGATATTGCTGATATGCACTTCCACAGTCGGGATTTTCACCGCGACCAGCGCGTCGTGCAGCGCGATCGAGGTGTGCGAATAGCCGCCGGCATTGATGATGATGCCGGCCGCCTTCTTGGCATGCGCCTCGTGGATGAAGTCGATCAGTTCGCCTTCGCGGTTGGACTGCCGGCAATCCGCCGTCAGGCCGAACTGCGCCGCGGTTTCCGCGCATAGTTTTCGACGTCGGCGAGCGTCGGCATGGCCATAGGTCTCCGGCTCGCCGGGTCCCCAGCAGGTTGAGGTTCGGGCCGTTGAGGACGTAAATCGTCGCGGCAGAGGCGCCTTGGGCCATCCAGAATTCCAGCAAGAGGGGCTGTGCAGGTCGCGGGTTTATAGGTAACAACGCGGCCGAAGGGAAAGCCTTCAGGTTGGTGATGAGGCCGCTTAGATGCCTCATTTGGCTCTCAGGTTGCCGCTGTAAACCACGGAAAATGCTGATTAACCAACATTCGTGAAAACTGCCCTGACGCCGCTGCACGAGAACAGCTGCGATGTGGCAAATCCCCGCCGCACCGCGGCGAGGTTGCCGTTACCGAGGGCAGCCACGGCTACCTCGGTCAGATGGCCGTTAGCCTTCGATGATGTAGACGATCTCGCGCGTCTGCGGACGCACGATGACGTAGCGGCCGTGCACCAGGATCACCTCGTAACCGCGCCACTCCGGATAGATCTCGACGATCCGGGGCGGAAGCGGGTGGAAGCGCACCGACAGCGGGCACCGCGGTGCCGACCGAGATGTTGAAGTTCACGTTGGTCGGTTTCCTGGATCTTCTCCGACCTGATGGCGGAGACGATCTGGGTGCGCTTCTCGGCCGGCGGGGCAGCGGTCGCCGACGTTGCGGCGTTGCCCGTCGTGGTCGGCGACCGGTTGGTGTCGCTCTGCAGCCGTGCGCCGGACTTGGTGTCGGTGCGTGCCGCCTTGTCGCGGCTATCGGCCGCGTTGGTGCTGGTGCCGCTCTTGCTGTCACGGCCCTCGGCCTTCATGTCCTTGCCGCCCTTGGCCGATCCTTGGTCGAGTCGGTCTCCGAGCTGCATGCTCTTCGACTTCTCGCCCTGCATCCGGTTGCTGTCCTGAGCGCTCTTGCTCGGCGGCCATCTTGTCGGTCGGATTCCGAGGCCTTCGATGCCGGGCTCCGCACCCTTCGTGCCGGTCTCGGCGCCCTTCATGCCGGACGGCCGCCGCTATCGCGTTGCATTGCGCCGCCCGACGAGGCACCGCCGCGATCAGAGGCGCGCTCTGCTGCGCCGTGGATCCTGCTGATCCCGTGTCGCGGCCGGTACCCTGCGCATTCGCAAAGCCGGTTCCGGCGATCAGGGCCGCCGCGGCGACCGAAATCAAAAAGCGATTAGTCATTAGAATCGTCTCCTCACGTGTTTCTGCATTGCCCGACCGACAACGAAAGGAGATTGGCGATGTTCCGCGAACATTGGCGGTTCCGCCGACTTTGTTTTGTGAATGCAGGATGAACCGTCGCGCCTGAGAAAGCCTCGAACAAAAAGGCCGGCTGTTGCGCCGGCCTTTCGTCTCGATCGTTGAAGCGCCTGCAGCATGTCGCTTTCAGCACGTCGCCTTGCCGCAACGGGCGTTGCCGATCTTTTCCCGCAGGTTCTCGACGCCGACCGCGCCGATCACAACCTGCTTGCCGATCACGTAGCTCGGCGTGCCGTTCATGCCCATCGCCTCGGCGAGCTTGAAATTTTCCTCGAGCGTGTTGCGCACTTCCGGCGCTCGCGAGGTCCTTCTCCAGCTTCGCCATATCGAGGCCGACCTCCTTGGCAACGGCCATCGCGCGCGCCTTGTCGGCGGCGCCGCGGCCGGTGAGCAGTTTCTGATGGAAGTCGAGATATTTCTTGCCGGTCGGATCCTGCATGCGCACGGCGACGCCGACCTGGGCGGCTTCGACCGATCCCGCGCTCAGCACCGGAAATTCCTTGAGCACGACCTTCAGCTTCGGATCGGCCTTCATCAGCTCCATCATGTCGGTCATCGCGCGCTTGCAGTAGCCGCAATTGTAGTCGAAGAACTCGACGAAGGTGACGTCGCCGTCCTTGTTGCCGAGCGTGACGTTGCGCGGCGAGTTGAAGATCGCGTCCGCATTGTCGGCGACGCCGGAAGCGATGCTTGGCAGCTTCGGCCGCGGCCTGGCGCTTGCTGAGTTCGGCCATCGCCTCTTCGAGCACTTCGGGATGCGCGATCAGGTAATTCCGGACGATGGTCTCGATGTCGCCGCGCTGGGTGTCGCTGAAGCTCTGCGCGGAAGCGGACATCGGCGCGCCGCAGAGCGCCAGAGCGAACAATGCGGGAATGAGAAGACGGAACGAGGGCATCGGTAAATCCTTGTGCGGCGGGTTCCCGGGCAATTCTGCTGAAGGCCGGCTCCTGGAGAATATCCTGGTCGCGGATGACCAGGTCGTAGGCGGTCAAGTTCCGATTATAGGCGAACTCGGCTGATTTCTAGTTGCTCTTCTGTCCCGGCAGCGGCTTGGCGCTCACAATGTCGTCAGCCTTGACCCATCCCGGCGTCCCGATGGCGAAGCGCGTTTTGGCGCGCGAAGCAAGATCGCGCGCCGTCTTGTTGTCGCCGCGAAGGATAGGCGGCCTGGGCCGACGCCAGATCGGCCTGCGCGTAGTCGCCCTTGCGGCCATAGGCCATTGCGAGCTGCGTATAGCCGATCGGCGCTTCGGTCTCGCGCGCCACGGCCGCGCGCAGGATGCCGATCGCCTCGTCGGTATAGGCGTTGTTGCTCGTGGCGACGAGGGCCTGCCCAAGCAGCATCTCGATCAGCGGCGCGTTGTTGGAGAGCGCGACCGCCTTGCGCAGCGGCGCGATCGCCTCCTGCGGCTTGCCGCCCTCCAGCAGCGCCTGGCCGCGCACCTCGTAGAAATAGGGATTGTTGGGCTGCTGCTGGATCAGGGCGTCGATCTGGGCGAGCGCGCTGCGCAGGTCGCCGTGCAGATAGGTCGTGATCGCGTGGGCATAGCGCGCGGGCAGGCTGTTGTTGGACATCGGATAGCGCCGGTACACGGTGTCCTGCCGCTCCATGAAGGCCGAGATCTTGGCGCGCGCCATGTCGTGGCGCAACTGCAGGGCAGGGTCGTCCTTCTTGTCCCCAATAGGGGCTCGACCGTGCCAGCTTCCTGCAGCGCCGTTGACACGCTCGGCCGGCATCGGATGCGACTGAACATAGGGATCCGCGCCCCGCGCGGCGAACAGGCTCTCGTCGGTGAAGCGCTTGAAGGTCTCGTACATGCCCCGGGACGACTGGCCGGTGGCGTTCAGGAACTTCACGCCGGCCTTGTCGGCGTTTTCCTCTGCTGGCGCACGTAAGACAGCAGGTTGCGGCGGATCACTTCTCCCGGAGCGGAGAACATGGCGGCGCCGGCATTGGTCAGGCCGCTGTTGCTGCCGCCGCTCTTCGCGCCCGCCACCATCGCGCCGGCGCCGAGCAGCATGGCAATGATCATCTGCGTCTGGGCCTGCGCCATCTGCTCGCGCATCTTGGCGAGATGGCCGCCGGCGAGGTGGCCGGTTTCATGCGCCATCACGCCGATGATCTGGTTCGGCGTCTCCGACTGCATGATCGCGCCGTAGTTCACGAAGATGCGGCGGCCGTCGGCAACGAAGGCGTTGAAGACGCCCTGGTTGATGATCACCATCTGGATGTTCTGTTTTTCCAGACCGGCGGCGCGCAGGATCGGCCGCGTATAGTCGCGCAGCAACTGCTCCGTCTCGGTGTCGCGGAGCACCGGCGGACCCTTGTTCTCCTGCGCCACAGCCGCCATCGGCGCAACGGCAAGCGCGATAGCCGGCCGTGAGCGCGGTCAACTTCAGTGAGCTTCTTGCGTAAGGCGATGCGGAGCAGCATGAGCGATCTTTGGCGATTGGCGATGCGTCGGATTTGCCCGGACGCCGGTTCGGTTTCCGACTAGATCAGAAACGGGTCCTGGTTTGTGTTTCAACGCGTTTCTTTCACCTGAGCTGAGTTCACGCGTGAACCTGGTATCACTGCGTGAACCCGGTATCACTTCGCTGGAAAACGCTATAACAAGCCACCGAATACGGCCAGTCTGGGGCGGTGGCCGGTTCGGGAACCCTGAACTCGGCCGCGGCCCGTGCAAATAGCAGATATCGATGCTGGAATCGACACTTAGAGATCGCGCAATCGGCGCTACTGACGCCCTCGGCACGGAGCTGACGTTCCGCCCTTCATGGTGATGGACGTGATGGCGGCCGCGGCCCGCATCGAGGCGGCCGGCGGCCATGTCATTCATATGGAAGTGGGGCAGCCGGCGGCGCCGGCGCCCAAGGTCGCGATCGCGGCCGCGCATGCCGCGCTCGATGACGGCGCGGATCGATTACACATCCGCGCTCGGCATTCCCACGCTGCGCGCGCGGATCGCGAAACACTACCGCGATACTTACGGCTGTGCCGTCGATCCCGAGCGCATCGTGATCACGACCGGCTCGTCCGGCGGATTCATTCTGGCGTTTCTGTCGATGTTCGAGCCGGGCGACCGGGTGGCGGTCACGGTGCCGGGCTATCCGCCATACCGGCATATCCTGACGGCGCTCGGCTGCGAGCCGGTGCTGATCGAGACATCGAGCGCGACGCGTCATGCGCTGACGGGCGAGGCCTTGCTGGCCGCGCATCGCAAGGCGCCGCTGAAGGGCGTGCTGGTCGGCAGCCCCGCCAATCCGACCGGAACGATGATGTCGCGCGAGGCGCTCACCGGCCTGATCAATGCGGCGGAAGGCGCGGGCATCCGCTTCATTTCCGACGAGATCTATCATGGCCTCGACTATGCGTTTCCGGCGGTGACGGCGGCCGAGCTTTCGCCGCATGCGCTCGTGATCAACTCGTTCTCGAAATATTTCTGCATGACCGGCTGGCGGGTCGGCTGGATGGTGGTGCCGGAGCCGCTGGTGCGGCCGATCGAACGGCTGCAGCAGAACCTCGTCGATCTCGGTGCCGACGCTGTCGCAGATCGCGGCCGAAGCGGCATTCGAAGGCCGCGAAGAGATGGAAGCGATCAAGCGCGGCTATCAGGAGAACCGCCGCATCCTGATCGAGGGACTGCCGAAGGCCGGCCTCAGCAAGTTCCTGCCCGCGGATGGCGCCTTCTACCTCTACGCCGATGTTTCGGATTTCACCGCCGACAGTTTCGAATTTGCCGGCCGCATGCTGGAGAAGGCGCATGTGGCGGCAACGCCGGGCGTCGATTTCGATCCGATCCACGGCCGCAGCTTCATTCGCTTCTCCTACGCGCGCTCGGCCGACGAGATGCGTGAAGCGGTGACGCGCATCGCGCGCTGGCTCGGTTAGTATCGACCGGTCAATCATCCAAATCATACGTATCTAAAATCAATCGGGGAGCCATCCGTGTCCGCCAGAACCATGCCTGAAACCGTTGCGCCGTCGCATTTCCCGCTCGCCGCCCTGCTGTGGCCGCATCGTGCTGATGGATCGTCGGGTCTGTTGCGCAGCGTAATCCTGGTCGCGCTCGGGACGGCGCTGCTGACCTTGTCAGCCAAGGTCAATCTTCCGTTGCCCTATGTGCCGATGACACTGCAGACGCTGGTTGTGCTGGTGATCGGCGCGGCCTACGGCTGGCGGCTCGGCAGCGTTACACTCATGGCCTATCTGGCCGAGGGGGCCATTGGATTTCCGGTATTCGCAGGCCCGGTGGGCGGCCTCGCGCCGTTGATCGGTCCGACCGCCGGATATCTCTTCGGCTTCGTGGCGGCGGCCTTCGTGACGGGATGGCTGAGCGAGCGCGGCTGGGATCGATCGGTGCTCCGGCTGTTCGTCGCGATGGCGTTCGGACACATCTCTCATTCTCGCCGCCGGATTTGGTTGGCTGGCGTTCGGCATGAAACTCGGCGTCGAAAAGGCGTGGCTGGTCGGCATCGCGCCGTTCATCGCGGCGTCCCTGATCAAGAATGCGCTCGGCGCGGCACTCCGTGCCGGCGATCCGGCGGATTTTCGACCGCGCGGCTAGACAGTCGCGTCGGCGCAACACCATTGACTCCGCTCGCTCAAAGGTATTTTGGCTGTGTGCGACGGATTGGCGCATGTGCGACCGGTCCGCGACCACTGACGGGGAGTAAGCGTCATGGCGGCAACGATTGCGGCTGAAGCGCCCGCGAGTGCGGCAAAGCCCTGGTATCGGGTTCTCTACGTTCAGGTCTTGATCGCGATCGTGCTCGGCGCGCTGTTCGGCTGGCTGTGGCCTGCGATCTCGCGACCAACGACTGGATCAAGGCGCTCGGCGAAGGCTTCATCAAGCTGATCAAGATGGTGATCGCGCCGATCATCTTCTGCACCGTGGTATCCGGCATCGCGCATATACAGGATGCCAAGAAGGTCGGCCGCATCGGCGTCAAGGCGCTGGTCTATTTCGAGGTCGTCTCCACCTTCGCGCTGGTGATCGGTCTTATCGTCGGCAATGTGGTCAGGCCCGGCGCGGGTTTCGGCGGCGCGCATGGCCGAACGCGGCAGGCGTGGCCGGCTACGCCAAGCAGGCGGAAGCGCAGAAGAGCGTCGATTTCTTCCTGCATATCATTCCCGATACCGTCGTCGGCGCCTTCGCGCAGGGCGAAATCCTCCAGGTCCTGCTGTTTTCGATCCTGTTCGGCTTCGCGCTGATGGGTCTCGGCGAGCGCGGCCACACGCTGCGCGCCTTCATCGACGACGCCGCGCATGGCGTTTTCGGCGTCATCGCCATCGTGATGAAGGCAGCCCCGATCGGCGCGTTCGGCGCGATGGCGTTCACCATCGGCAGGTTCGGAACCGGCGCGATCCTGAACCTGATGGGCCTGATCGCGACATTCTACGTCACCGCCGCGCTGTTCGTGTTCGTGGTGCTCGGCGTGATCGCGCGGATGGTCGGTTTCTCGATCTTCAAGTTCCTGGCCTACATCAAGGACGAGCTCCTGATCGTGCTCGGCACGTCGTCCTCGGAAAGCGCGCTGCCGTCCCTGATGGAAAAGCTCGAGCGGCTCGGCTGCTCCAAGTCGGTCGTGGGCCTCGTGGTGCCGACCGGCTACTCGTTCAACCTCGACGGCACCAATATCTACATGACGCTGGCGACCCTGTTCATCGCGCAGGCGCTCGGCTTCGATCTCACCTTCGGCCAGCAACTGACCATCCTGCTGGTCGCGATGCTGACCTCGAAGGGGCGTCCGGCATCACCGGTGCCGGCTTCATCACGCTGGCCGCGACGCTCGCCGTGGTCGATCCGCGGCTGGTGCCGGGCATGGCCATCGTTCTCGGCATCGACAAGTTCATGAGCGAGTGCCGCGCGCTGACCAATCTGTGCGGCAACGGCGTCGCCTGCGTGGTGGTGTCGTGGTGGGAAGGCGAACTCGATCACGACAAGCTGCACGCCAATCTGAACAAGCAGGTCGATCCGTCCGACGTGGAGACCGCGATCACGACGGGCTAGCGATCAGCTCGACGCAGATAAAAAACCGCCCGGTTTTCGCCGGGCGGTTTCTGTTTTGGTTCGATCCCTACTCGCCGCTGCCGAAGCGCCGCGACCACCAGCCCGCCTTGCGTGGCGCGTCGTCGCTCGATGCGGCCGGCGCCGGCTCGCGTCGGAGCAGGCGCGGGAGCCTCGACCGGCTCCGGCGCGCTGTGGCTGACGGAGGGCGCCGGTTCGGCCGGAGCGCTGGTCACGAAGCTGACTTTCTCGCGCGCACGGTCGAACGCCGCCGCGCCGCGGCCCGCTCGGCCTCTTGCCCGGTTTCTTCAGCTGACGGCGCGGGCGCGCCTCGACCGGCTCGGGCCGGGCGTAGGCCGCAGGCTGCATCTCCGCCGGCTGCGCGAACCGGTTCGGGCGCAACGTCGGCCTGCACCAGCACGATGGCGCAGGCTCCGGAGCGCCGCCGTCGAAATCGGCAACCGCGCTGGTCACTTCCGGAAGCCGGCGCCGGCCCGAGTTCGTCCGCGATCGATCCGGCAAGGCCGTCTTCCAGCTCGGTACCACGCCGGCGGCGTCCGCCGCGACGGCCGCGACGGCGCGGGCGCCGCTCGCCATTGGCAGGCTGATCGCCGCGGGCCATGCCGGGCTGTTCGTCGCCTTCGTCCTCGTCGGCTTCGCCGTCCTCGGCGGTCACGCCTTCGACGGCTTCGCCTGCGACGCGCGTCGGCGTCACCGTCCTCGCGCGGGGCGGCGCCGTCACGCGGCTCGCCACGGCCGCGCCGGCGTCGGCGCCGCTTGCGGCGGTGGCCGTCTCCTTCGCCTTCGCCGGCTGCCGCTTCGGCGGCATCATCGGTCAGTCCCTCGGTCTCCTCGGTTTCGACCTCGGATCTGGTTTCGACGTCGAACGCCTCGTCGTCGTCATAGGCTTCCTCGACCTGCGGCGGGAAGGCGGCAGCCTGCGCCACCAGCAGCGCCTTGGCGGCTTCCAGCGTGTGCACCTGTTCGCCGCGGTCGATAATGAACGACTGCTGGCCGGCGACGGTTGGATCGGCGCTGACGGCGAGCGACACCTTGAAGGCGTTTTCGAGATCGCGCAGGTGGCCGCGCTTGTGGTTCAGCACATACAGCGCGACGTCGGTGCGGGTGCGCACCACCAGATTGTGGGTCGCGCCCTTCATCAGAATTTCCTCGATGCCGCGCAGCAATTGCAGCGCGACCGACGAGACCGAACGCACATGACCGCTGCCGCCGCATACCGCGCAGGCTCGGTCGAACTCTCCAGCACGCTGGCGCGGATGCGCTGGCGCGACATTTCCAGCAGGCCGAAATGCGAGATGCGCCCGACCTGGATGCGCGCGCGATCCTGCCGCAGGCAGTCGGAGAGCTTGCGCTCGACCGCGCGGTTGTTGCGCTTCTCGTCCATGTCGATGAAGTCGATGACGATCAGGCCGGCGAGGTCGCGCAGGCGCAATTGCCGCGCGACTTCCTCGGACGCCTCGAGATTGGTCTTGAGGGCGGTGTCCTCGATGTGATGTTCGCGGGTCGAGCGGCCGGAGTTGACGTCGATCGAGACCAGCGCCTCGGTCTGGTTGATGACGATGTAGCCGCCGGAGCGCAGTTGCACGGTCGGCGAGAACATCGCGTCGAGCTGGCTCTCGACGCCCATCCGCGAGAACAGCGGCTGGCCGTCGCGATATTGCTTCACCGCCCGCACGTTCGAGGGCATCAGCATCTTCATGAAGTCGCGCGCTTCCTGGTAGCCGGCCTCGCCGGCGACCTGGATTTCGTCGATTTCCTTGTTGTAGAGGTCGCGCAGCGAGCGCTTGATCAGCGAGCCTTCCTCATAGACGAGGGTGGGGGCCTGCGACTTCAGCGTCATGTCGCGCACGGTTTCCCACATCCGGATCAGATATTCGAAGTCGCGCTTGATCTCGGGCTTGGTCCGCGAGGCGCCGGCGGTGCGCAGGATGATCCCCATGCCTTCCGGCACGTCGAGATCCTGCACCACTTCCTTCAGCCGCGAGCGGTCCTGGGCCGAGGTGATCTTGCGGCTGATGCCGCCGCCACGGGCGGTATTGGGCATCAGGACGGCATAGCGGCCGGCCAGCGACAGGTAGGTCGTCAGCGCCGCGCCCTTGTTGCCGCGCTCTTCCTTGACGACCTGTACCAGCATCACCTGGCGGCGCTTGATGACTTCCTGAATCTTGTACTGGCGGCGCGGGCGGAAGGCGCGCTCGGGCACTTCCTCCAGCACGTCGTCGCCGCCGACGGATTCTGACGACTTCCTCTTCTTCGGCGTCCTCGCCGTCGTCCTCATCGTCGTGGTCGTCGTCGCCTTCGGGAGCGCGGGCGAGTTCGTCGGATGAAGCAACGGCGTAGCCTTCACCGGCGTGCTCGATATGCGGCGCGTCATCGGCATGGGCCGCGTTTTCGCGTGCCTGTTCATCGTCATGATGCTCATCATGCGCGTGGGCGTCATGAGCGTGTCTCGGTGGTCGCCTCGGTGGCGGCCGCCTCGACCGGCGCCACGGCGGGCGTGCCGGACTCCAGTTCCGCGACCGGGGCTTCGCCTGCGGCATCTGCCGGTTCGTCACGACCTTGCGCGTCGTGATCGTGGTGATGATCGTGATCGTGAGTGATCATGCGAATGATCGTGATCGTGACTCATGCGCCTCGTGGTCGTGATGGGCCGCATCCTCGTGATGCCGCATCATTCTCATGATGCTCGGCGTCGTGCGGATGCACTTCGCCGGCATATGCGCCTTCGTGCGGATGCGCCTCGCCCTCATAGGGCTGGGCGGCCTGTGCGGGATCCTGGCCGGCGTTCTCGATGACGCCGCTCTGAACGCGGTCGCCATGGCCGCGGCGGCGGCATTGCGGTGGCGCGAGCGGCCGCGGTGGCGGTTGGAGAGCGGTTCTCGCTCTCTTCCTCGGCCTCGCGGTGGGCGCGCTCGTCGGCCTCGATCAGCGCCTGACGGTCGGCGACCGGGATCTGATAGTAGTCGGGGTGGATTTCGCTGAACGCCAGGAAGCCGTGGCGGTTGCCGCCATATTCGATGAACGCCGCCTGCAGCGACGGTTCTACGCGCGTGACCTTGGCGAGATAGATATTGCCGCGCAGCTGCTTGCGCTGGGCGGTCTCGAAATCAAATTCTTCGACGCGGTTGCCGCGGACCACAACGACCCGGGTCTCTTCCGGGTGGGTGGCGTCGATCAACATCTTGTTGGGCATTTTGGAACTCTTGACGGCGGCGGGCGCGGTGCATGGCGCGCGCAAATTGCGCGGCCCGGTGACGCGACGGTCCACCTGATTCGGGGGTGAGGGGAAGGCCAAAACGCAATTCTGGCGCCGCGCCGAACGGGAGCTACCAGAGCGAGGCGACGTGCGAAGCTTTCGCTTCGCGTCGGCGCGATCGTTCCGTGGATCCTGGTCGGCAACACAGTCTGGCGCATCAAGCGTCGGCCCGTCTAAACATGTTGGCGGAAAGGATACCGCCGTATCTATCGCTGAAGGCCCGGTTCGGCGCCTAAACGCCCGCCGGCTATCGCATATCGGACCGTTTTGGGTCCGGATAATCAGTTTTGCCGTGTCTCAAACCGTCCCTGGAAGAAGGTACCTGGGACCGGACGCCGCTCGGGCTCGAAACCGCCACTCCCGTGTCAGCCGCGCGGCGCTGGCTGTGGAGGGATCGGGAAAGACGCAGGTTCCTTCGGCTTCGAAGGTTCCGGCGCTGCACCGGGAGGCTGAACGCGACACAACCGGGAGTATTAGCCGTCAGCACCTCGTACATACGTGGATTGGCGGCTGCGTGCAAGGGAAGCGCAAGGGAACCCGCGTCCGAGCGTCGCAGCGCGGCAACACTCGCGCCTTTCACAGATCTGCCTTAAGGTCTGATTAACCCTGTGGTCCTAATGCGGTAAGGGAAGGCTCCTCCGGAGGCACCGAATCGTTGGCGAGCCGCGCAAATCACCTTGTTTTGCTGGGATGTGGCGCTATTGTGCGCCGCAGCATTGCTGTGCACCCAATGGTCGACTCCGGCACGCCCAAGCGCCGGCTTATCAAGGTCACCGCTACCGCCGCTCAGGGCCGCCATTCCCAGCCCGGCGGGCGGCATCGAATTTCCCGATCGCGTCTGACGCTCGCCTGGCCGGCGATGCCAAGCAGACCCGCTTCATCCTCGATCTCGACAAGCCGGTCCAGTTTCGGGCCTTTGCCCTGGCGGACCCGTATCGCGTGATCGTCGATCTTCCCCAGGTCAGTTTTCAGCTCCCGGCCGGAGCCGGCGCCGCTGGGCGGGGACTGGTCAAGGCGTTCCGCTACGGTCTCGTGATGCCGGGCGGATCGCGGATCGTGTTCGACCTGACCGGACCGGCCGAAGATCGCCAAATCCTATGTGCTGGAGGCGGCCAACGGCCAGCCGCCGCGGCTGGTGCTCGAATTCGAAGAGGTTGACCGCACCGCCTTCGTCCAGTCGCTGGCGCCCGAAAACCGGCCCGAACTGCGGCCCGCGATCGCCGAGGCCAACGCCGCCGCTGCGCCGGCCGGATGCGCCAGCCGCGCCGAAGCCTGCACGCCGGGCCGCCGGACAAGAGGCCGGTGGTCGTGATCGATCCCGGCCATGGCGGCGTCGACAACGGCACCCAGGCCGGCGGCGACGACATCATGGAAAAGAACCTGGTGCTGAGCTTTGGGCTGGCGCTGCGCGATCGGATCGAGAAATCGGGCAAGTATCGCGTCGTCATGACCCGGACGGACGACACCTTCATTCCGCTCGGTGACCGCGTGAAGATCGCGCGCAACCGAGTCGGCGGCGCTGTTCGTCTCGATCCATGCCGACGCCTTGCCGCGCGGCGAGGGCGACGCCCAGGGCGCCACCATCTACACGCTGTCCGACAAGGCCTCCGACGCCGAGGCCGAGCGGCTGGCGGACGCCGAAAACAAGTCGGACGCGATCGGCGGGGTCAGTCTGCCGACGAGCCGACCGAAGTCGCCGACATCCTGATCGATCTGGTGCAGCGGGAGACCCAAAACCTTTTTCAAACCGCTTCGCGCGGGTCGCTGATGGGCGAGATGAAGAACACGGTGCGGATGCACAAGCATCCGCTGAAATCGGCCGGTTTCCGGGTCTTGAAGGCGCCGGACGTGCCCTCGGTTCTGGTCGAACTCGGCTATGTCTCGAACAAGGGGCGACCTCGAACATCTGGTGTCGGAAAACTGGCGGAACCGGACGGTCGGATCGATGGCGCAGGCAATTGATGCGTTTTTAGCCAAACGGCTGGCAACTGCCGGACCGGGCAAATGAAAAGTCCGGTGCGCATCGCGCAAGGAGTAGGCTGAAAAGCGTGCTGTCCGGTGGCCAAGCCCTAGTTTAGCCACAGCGGCAACGGTATAGAAAATCGCCTGCTGGTCTTCGGAATCGGTCAATTTGTCCGCCGGACCCTTTATTGTTCGACCGCGTAACGGCGGCCCGTTCGGCGGGATTGCCGTGTCGAGGATGGACGCCGCAGATTCCGGCGCACAGGGTTGGAACGGAACTTCGATAATGCGCTTGCTGGTCCGGTTTTGGGTTTCCTGTTCGCCGCCGGAACCGTCGTGTTCCTGGTCGGCGTGGCCGGCGTCGCGGGCGCGATCTGGCATTTCTCCAAGGACTTGCCCGACTATTCGCAGCTTGCAGGATTACGAGCCGCCGGTGATGACGCGCGTGCATGCGTCCGACGGCGCGCTGCTCGGCGAATACTCCAAGGAGCGGCGGCTCTATCTGCCGATCAGGCGGTGCCGAAGCTCGTCATCAACGCGTTCCTCGCGGCCGAAGACAAGAACTTCTACGAGCACGGCGGCATCGACTTCACCGGCATGGCGCGCGCGGCCGTGCATGTATGCGCAGAACTACGGCTCCAACCGCCGTCCGCAGGGCGCGTCGACCATCACCCAGCAGGTCGCGAAGAACTTCCTTCTGACCAACGAGGTCTCGTTCGCCGCGCAAGATCAAGGAAGCGCTTGCTGGCGATGCGCATCGAGCGCGCCTATTCGAAGGACCGCATCCTCGAGCTCTATCTCAACGAAATCTATCTCGGCCTCGGCGCCTACGGCATCGCGGCCGCCTCGCTGGTCTATTTCGACAAGTCGGTGAACGAACTCACGATCGCGGAAGCCTCCTATCTGGCGGCGCTGCCGAAGGCGCCCGCCGGCGCTGCACCCGGTTGCGCAACCGCGACCGCGCGGTCGAGCGGCGCAACTACGTGGTCGATCGCCTGCTGGAAAACGGCTGGATCAAGCAGGCCGACGCCGACAAGGCGCGCAAGGAACCGCTCAACGTCACCAGCCGCGGCAACGGCGCGCATATCTTCGCCGGCGAGATATTTCGCCGAGGAAGTCCGGCGCGACATCTTCGAGCGCTACGGCGAAAGAAGCTCTATGAAGGCGGGCTGTCGGTTCGCGCCACGCTCGATCCGAAGACTGCAGGTCGATGGCGCGCAAGGCCATGGCCGCCGGTCTCGTCAAATATGACGAGGCGCAGCGGCTGGCGCGGCGCGCCGTCAAAGCTCGATGTTTCCGGCGACTGGGGCGTCGAAGCTCGCCGACGTCAAATCGCTCTGGCGATATCGCGCCGTGGCGGATGGCGCGTGGTGCTGGAAACGTCAGCGACCAGTCGGCGCGGATCGGTTTCAGCCGGGCCGCGAACTCGGCGGCGCCGTCAGCAAGGACAGCGCAGACCGGCATCATCACGCTCGACGGCGTGCGCTGGGCCAAGGCCGCGTCGGGTCCTGCAAGGGCAAGACGCCGACCGCGGTCGCGCAGGTGCTCGCGCCCGGCGACGTGATCTATGCCGACCCGCTGTTCGACAAGGACGGCAAACCGGTCGAAGGCCAGTATCGGCTGCGGCAGTTGCCGGAAGTGTCCGGCGCGATGGTGGCGATGGACCCCTGGACCGGCCGCGTGCTGGCGATGGTCGGCGGCTTCTCGTTCGACCAGAGCCAGTTCAACCGCGCGACGCAGGCTTATCGGCAGCCGGGTTCGTCGTTCAAGCCGCTGGTCTATTCGGCGGCGATGGACAACGGCTATACGCCGTCGACCGTCGTGGTCGACGCGCCGATCGAAATCGATCAGGGCAGGGCGGCGGCGTCTGGCGTCCGGAAAACTATTCGTCCGGCAAATATCACGGACCGGTCGACGCTGCGCAACGCGCTGAAGCATTCGCTGAACACCGTGACGGTGCGGCTGGCGCAGGACATCGGCATGCCGCTGATCGGCGAATACGCCAAGCGCTTCGGCGTCTATGACGATCTGCCGAACTATCTGTCCTATGCGCTCGGCGCCGGCGAAACCACGGTCATGCGGATGGTGACGGCCTATTCGATGTTCGCCAATGGCGGCCGCCGCGTGAAGCCGACGCTGATCGATCGTATTCAGGACCGCTACGGCCACACCATCTTCAAGCATGACGCCCGCGAATGCCGCGGCTGCGACGCGCCCGGCGGCTGGAAGAATCAGACCAGAGCCGCAACTGCGTCGACCGCCGCGAGCAGGTGCTCGATCCGATGACGGCCTACCAGATCACCTCGATGATGGAATGCGTGGTGCAGGCCGGCACCGCGACGGTGGTCAAGGAAGTCGGCAAGCCGATCGCCGGCAAGACCGGCACCACCAACGATGAAAAGGACGCGTGGTTCATCGGCTTCTCGCCGGACCTCGTGGTCGGCATCTATGTCGGCTTCGACAAGCCGCGCAATCTCGGCCGCGGCATGACCGGCGGTCATCTGGCGGCGCCGATCGCCAAGGACTTCCTGAAGCTCGCGCTCGCCGACAAGCCGGCGATTCCCTTCAAGGTGCCCGCCGGCATCAAGCTGGTCCGCGTCGATCCCAAGAGCGGCATGCGCGCCGGTCCGGGCAGGTGGCGGCCATTCTGGAAGCCTTCAAGCCGGGCACCGCGCCGCCGGATAACTACTCGGTCATCGGCGTGGCCGATGCGGACGGCCGGACGCCGCAGCGGGATACCCACGCACAGCAAGGGTATCAGCCCCGACGCCGGCAATATCATGCGTCCGGGGAACCGGCGGGCTGTTACTGATCCGCACGGAGTGTTCACAACCCGCAAGGCGCATCTTCGGACATCGTCGTTATAATGCTTTGCGCCCGGCGGATCTGAGCGATCCGTGTCGCGGAGAGGAAATGTCCGATGGACACGAGGACGAGCGCCTGACTGTCACGGTGCTAGGGTTGGAATGGAACTTCGATAATGCGCTTTGTGGTCCGGTTTTTGGGTTTCCTGTTTACCGCCGGGACCGTCGTGTTCCTGGCGGGCGTGGCCGGCGTCGCGGGCGGGATCTGGTATTTCTCCAGGGACTTGCCGGACTATTCGCAGCTTCAGGATTACGAGCCGCCGGTGATGACGCGCGTGCATGCGTCCGATGGCGCGCTGCTCGGCGAGTATTCCAAGGAGCGGCGGCTCTATCTGCCGATCCAGGCGATGCCAAAGCTCGTCACCAACGCGTTCCTCGCGGCCGAGGACAAGAACTTCTACGAGCATGGCGGCATCGACTTCACCGGCATGGCGCGCGCGGCCGTGGTGTATGCGCAGAACCTTGGCTCCAACCGCCGGCCGCAGGGCGCGTCGACGATCACCCAGCAGGTCGCGAAGAACTTCCTTTTGACCAATGAAGTGTCGTTCACCCGCAAGATCAAGGAAGCCTTGCTGGCGATACGCATCGAGCGCGCCTATTCCAAGGACCGCATCCTCGAACTCTATCTCAATGAAATCTATCTCGGGCCTCGGCGCCTACGGCATCGCCGCAGCGTCGCTGGTCTATTTCGACAAATCGGTGAACGAACTGACGGTTGCCGAAGCCGCGTATCTTGCAGCACTTCCGAAAGCGCCGGCGCCAGCTGCATCCGGTGCGCAACCGCGACCGCGCCGTCGAGCGGCGCAATTACGTGGTCGATCGCCTGCTGGAAAACGGCTGGATCAAGCAGGCCGACGCCGACAAGGCCCGCAAGGAGCCGCTGGCCGTGACCAGCCGGTCCAACGCCGCGCATACCTTTGCCGGCGAGTATTTCGCCGAGGAAGTCCGGCGCGACATCTTCGAGCGCTACGGCGAAAAGAAACTCTATGAAGGCGGCCTGTCGGTCCGCACCACGCTCGATCCGAAGCTGCAGGTGATGGCGCGCAAAGCCATGGCCGCCGGCCTCGTGAATTTCGACGAGGCGCCAGGGCTGGCGCGGCGCGATGAGCAAGCTCGACATATCCGGCGACTGGGGCGTGAAGCTCGCCGACGTCAAATCGCTCGGCGACATCTCGCCGTGGCGGATGGCCGTGGTGCTGGAGACATCCGACCAGTCGGCGCGGATCGGCTTCCAGCCCGGCCGCGAACTGGGCGGCGCGATCTCCAAGGACCGGCAAACCGGACTCATCACGCTGGAAGGTGTCAAATGGGCGAAGGCGGCCTCCGCTTCGGCTCGCGGCAAGACGCCGACCTCGGTCTCGCAAATTCTTGTCGCCGGGCGACGTGATCTACGCCGATCCGCTGTTCGGCAAGGACGGCAACGCTGGTCGAAGGCCAGTATCGCCTGCGGCAATTGCCTGAAGTGTCCGGCGCGATGGTCGCGATGGATCCGTGGACCGGCCGCGTGGTCGCGATGGTCGGCGGCTTCTCGTTCGACCAGAGCCAGTTCAACCGCGCGACCCAGGCCTATCGGCAGCCGGGATCGACGTTCAAGCCGCTGGTCTATTCGGCGGCGATGGACAACGGCTACACGCCGTCGACGATCATGATCGACGGGCCGATCGAGATCGATCAGGGGCAGGGCGCCGGCGTCTGGCGTCCGGAGAACTTTTCGGTCGGCAGTTATCGTGGCCCCATTACGCTGCGCGAAGCCCTGCAAACGGTCGCTCAACACCGTGACGGTGCGGCTGGCGCAGGATGTCGGCATGCCCTTGATCGGCGAATATGCCAAACGCTTCGGCGTCTATGAGGAATTGCCGAACTATCTGTCCTATTCGCTCGGCGCCGGCGAAACCACGGTCATGCGGATGGTCACGGCCTATTCGATGTTCGCCAACGGCGGCCGGCGGGTGAAGCCGACGCTGATCGACCGCATCCAGGACCGCTACGGACGCACGATCTTCAAGCATGACGCGCGCGAGTGCCGCGGCTGCGATGCGCCGGGCGGCTGGAAGAACCAGCCCGAGCCCCAGCTCGTCGACCGCAGGGAGCAGGTGCTCGATCTGATGACGGCCTATCAGATCACCTCGATGCTGGAAGGCGTGGTGCAGGGCGGCACGGCGACGGTCGTGCGCGAGGTCGGCAAGCCGATCGCCGGCAAGACCGGCACCACCAGCGACGAAAAAGACGTCTGGTTCATCGGCTTTTCGCCGGATCTCGTCGTCGGCACTCTATCTTGGCTATGACAAGCCGCGCAGTCTGGGCAGGGCCGCGCAAGGCGGCCATACCGCCGCTCCGATCGCCAAGGATTTCATGAAGCTCGCGCTCGCCGACAAGCCGGCGACCCCGTTCAAGGTGCCCGCCGGCATCAGGCTGGTCCGCGTCGATGCCAAGAGCGGCATGCGCCCCGGCCCGGGCGAGGGCGGCCGCACCATTCTGGAAGCCTTCAAGCCGGGCACCGCGCCGCCGGATAATTACTCCGTCGATTGGCGTTGCCGACGCAGATGGACGCGTGCCGCAGGAAGTCGCCGCCTGACGCCGGCAATATCATGCGTCCCGGAACCGGCAGGCTTTATTAGCGGCCGGTTTGCGGATTGCGCTTTGCGGCGTAGCGCCGCTACATCCGACGCAACATCATCCAGTAGCGGTTCCGCACCGCAGACAGAAGAGACCATGCGCGCCGAAGTCGAACGCCTCGTAGAAGAGATCAAGCAGTCTAGTCGGGCTGCTGAGGAGGCATCTTTGACGTCGAGACATCCACGGCTCGCCTCGCCGAGCTGAACAAGCTCGCCGAAGATCCCAATCTCTGGAACGATCCCCAGAAGGCCCAGAAGCTGATGCAGGAGCGCACCTCGCTGGTGGATGCGCTCGAGGGCATCGGCAAGGTCGAGCGCGAGCTCGACGACAATGTCGAGATGATCGCGCTCGGCGAGGCCGAGAACGATGAAGGCGTCGTGGTCGAGGCCGAGAACGCGCTGAAGGCCCTGAAGAAGGAAGTCGCGCGCCGCGAACTGGAAGCGCTGCTGTCGGGCGAGGCCGACCGGTTCGATTCCTATCTCGAAGTGCATGCCGGCGCCGGCGGCACCGAAAGCCAGGACTGGGCCGCGATGCTGCTGCGCATGTATACGCGCTGGGCCGAGAAGCACGGCTTCAAGATCGAATATCTCGAAGAAACCCCAGGCGAAGAAGCCGGCATCAAATCCGCGCACCATCCAGATCAGCGGGCACAACGCCTATGGCTGGCTGAAGACCGAAGCCGGCGTGCACCGCCTGGTGCGGATATCGCCGTTCGATTCCAACGCGCGGCGGCACACCTCGTTCTCGTCGGTGGCGATCTTTCCGGTGGTCGACAACAGCATCAAGATCGATATCGCCGAGTCCGACGTGCGCACCGACACCATGCGCTCGGGCGGCGCCGGCGGCCAGCACGTCAACAAGACCGAATCCGCGGTGCGCCTGACGCATATTCCGACCGGCGTCGCGGTGGTCTGCCAGGCCGGCCGCTCGCAGCACAAGAACCAGCGCGCAGGCCTGGGACATGCTGCGCGCGCGGCTCTACGAGATCGAACTGAAGAGGCGCGAGGAGCAGGCCGCCGCCGACCAGGCCGCCAAGACCGACATCGGCTGGGGCCACCAGATCCGCTCCTACGTGCTGCAGCCCTACCAGATGGTGAAGGACCTGCGCACCGGCGTGCAGACCTCGGATACGTCGGGCGTGCTCGACGGCGACCTCGACGAGTTCATGGCGGCAACGCTGGCGCAGCGCGCGTTCGGCACCGCGCCCGGCGCGGTCGAGGATGTGGATTAGCCCATGACGAAAGTGGCCTTCATCGGGCTTGGGCCGCATGGGCCATGGCATGGCCGGCCGCTATCTCGATGCCGGCTTTACGGTCGCGGTGTGGAATCGCAGCAAGGCCAAGGCGGAAGATCTGATCGCGCGCGGCGCGCGCTGGGCCACCTCGCCGGCGGATGCCGCCGATGGCGCCGATGCCGTCGTGACCATGGTCGCCGACGACGAGGCGTCGCGCGCCGTCTGGCTCGGCAAGGATGGCGCCGCCGCAACGATGAAGGCGGGCAGCCTCGCGATCGAATGCTCGACCGTCTCGCATCAGCACGCGCTCGACATGGCGCGCGAACTGCGCGGCCGCGGCCTGGTCTATATCGATTGTCCCGGTCACCGGCCTGCCGGACGCGGCGGCTGCCGGAAAGCTGACCTTGCTGGTCGGCGCTGACGCCGGCCGATCTCGATCGCGCAAGACCTTATCTCGCGCCGATCGGCGACGTGATCAGGCATTTCGGCGCGGTCGGCACCGGCACCGTCTTCAAGCTGATCAACAATCTGATGGGCGCGGTGCAGATCGCGAGCCTCGCCGAAGGCGTCGCGATCGCCGAGCAGGCCGGGCTCGACATGAACCTGGTGGCGGAAGCGCTGGCGACCGGCGCGGTGGCGAGCCCGCAGGTGATCCGGCATTCCAAGCGCATGGTGGCGCGCGATTTCTCCGGCGCGTCGTTCACGGCGGCGCTGCGCCACAAGGATGCGGCCTATGCGGTGAAGCTGGCCGAGACGCTGCTGCCCGGCGCGCCGCTGTCGGCCGCGCCGCGCTCGCAGGCCTATGAGAGGGCGAAGGCCAACGCTGCCCGACGACGACGAAGGCAGGATGATCGAGATCGTGTCGCGCGCCGAAATAGCCATCGTATCCGGAAATCGGGTGGACGGTCGGCGTGCGGCCGAATATAGCTGCGTCTGCGCGATTTGACCAGGTTCCGCGAAATGACCGCTAGCGACGACCGGATCGACGCCCGCGACTGGTCGCTGCTCGGCCTGCTCTCGATCCTGTGGGGCGGCTCGTTCTTCTTCAACGGCGTGGTGCTACGCGAGCTGCCGCCGTTCACGCTGGTGCTGTTGCGCGTGGCTGCTGGCCGCCATGATCCTGCTGCCGGTGCTATGGCTCTACCGCACTGCCGTTTCCCGGCGGGTTGATCGGGCTGGAGGCCGTTCTATCGCGATCGCGGCTTGTTCAACAACGTGCTGCCGTTCTCGCTGATCGTCACCGGACAGACTGTATATCCCGAGCGGGCTGGCCTCGATCCTCAATGCCACCACGCCGCTGTTCACGGTGGTCGGTGATGGCGGCGGCCGGGCGAGGAAAAGCTCGTCCGTCACGGCGGATCGCGGGTGTGATCGTCGGCCTTGATCGGCGTGGTCATCCTCCACGGCAGCGGATTAGGCTTTGCGAGCGGGCAGGGGCGTCGGCATCCTGCTGTGTCTCGCGGCGGCGCTTCAGCTACGGCATCTCGGCGCTGATGGCGCGACGCGCTGCTGTCGGATTCCGCCGCCGCTTGCCACCGCCGACGTTCCAGCATGCTGGCATCGAGCCGCGATGATGACTGTCGTCGCCGGCATTTGTCGAGCGGCCCTGGCAATTGCCGATGCCGGGCGCGGTGACATGGCTTGCCGTGCTCGGCCTTGCCGCGCTGTCGACGGCGCTCGCCTATATCGTGTTCTTTCAGGTCCTGCGGCGCTCCGGCGCCACCAATGTCATGCTGGTGACGCTGCTTGATCCCGGTCACCGCGCATCCTGCTCGGCTAGCTCGGTGCTCGGCGAGCAGATCTCGTCGCGCGAAATCGCGGGCGCGCTGGTGATCGGCAGCGCGTTGTTGCTGATCGACGGCCGCGTGCTGAAGTTTCTCGAACGTTAGTTCGCTCGCTGCAGGCGACGCGAGCTAACTTGACATTTGCCTATTTGGCAATACGATTTGCCTTATAAGCAAATGGGAGAGCAGCGTGGTTTCGGCAGATATTGGCCGGCGCGCGCGGAGGCGGCGCGCCTTGCCGCGAATTGGAGCCGTCATTCGCAGGGCCCGTTCGGCGCGCGGTTTGACGCTCGATGAACTCGCCGGAATGGTCGGGCTATCAGTGACATTTCTCTCGCGGATCGAGCGCGGGCTCATCGCGTGTTCGATCGGTAATCTCCTGGAAATTGCCGGCGTCCTTCAGGTGCGGCCGGCCGAATTGTTCGCCGACATCGAAGGCGAGGACTGGACGCGCGCGTATCGCGTGGTGCGGTCAATCGATGCCGTTCCATCGAAGGACGCGGACGCCAACTATGCCTGGCGCAAGCTCGCTTCGGCATCGGCAGAGCAGCGGCTGGAAACTTTCCTGCTCGAATTGTCGGCAAAAACCGCGCAAGCCGACACTGGTCGCGCATCCCGGTGAAGAAATGTGCTTTGTCCTCGAAGGCAGTGTCGAATTTCGGGTGGGCGACGAAACCATCGCGCTGGAGCGCGGTGATCTCGATCTCACTTGCGCTCGGACGTACCGCATATGGCATGGGCGCGCGGGTCCGGCAGTGCGCGCCTGCTCATGGTGACATCGATCGAAAATCAGTCGGCCATCGCGGTTGAGTGGTGGAGCAATATTGCGGGCAGGAAAAAGCGAACGAGAGAGCACGGCAAAAGGGAGAGCAAAATGAGTGCTGTCACGAGCAAGGAGATTCCCGATACGGCGGCCGCAAATGCGGAATTGACGACGGCGCGCGAAGCGTCGCGAAAGGACCACAAGCCCTACGAGGCGCGCCATTTCGAGGAAGTCGATTGGGAGACACATCCGGTGGCCGGGCGAGACAGGCAAAATGCTTTTTCATCCCGCGACCGGAACGTCCGACCGAACCGAACGCGCGGAATTCTGCGGCTGGGAGCCTGCGCCATCACCTCGAGCACTATCATGGCTTCGCGCAGGTCTGGCATATCCTGAAAGGCGAGTTTTCAATCGACGGAACGCTGCATGGTCCGGGCACGGTGCTGTTCCATCCCGACCCGCACTTTGAGGGCGAATTCCGCACCGAAACGGGCGGGGAGATATTCATCGTCCAGTATCCCGGTCCGACGACCGGCGAGCGCCCGATCTATGGCGGCCGGTTCAACATGGCGGAACGCAAGGCGGTTGCGAGCGAACGCGTCGATCTCTGAACCGGCGGATCACCCGATCTCAGGGAAGAAGCGAATTATCGCGCAGGCTGGCTGGAAGCCGATGTCTTCTTCCAGTCGGCAAGCCAGTTTCGAACCTTCCGCTGTCGCGCTCGCCGCCATGCCAGGCCGCGTGGACTGTCGCCGTCGCCTGCGACCATGCACGACGACATCGAGCCCCTTGGAACGGCGCAGCGTATCGATTGCCTGCTGCGGCGTCTGCGCGATCGGGCCTGCGACATTGAAGGAGCGTGTTGACGGACAGCTCGACGCCGATATGGCGGCCGAGCGCCTTCAGATAGGCATAGGTTGAGGGATCGTCTTCGGCGCGCACGATCTGGATGCGGCCGGTGCCGTCGGCGTGAATGACGGCCGGAATTTTGTCGCGCGCATGCGGCTTCGAATGCGCCGTCAGCACCATGTAATTGTAGGCGTTGTAATCGGCATCCGACGCGCCGGGCAGCAGTTCGAAATATTCTCGCGCGGCTTCCAGCGTCGCCATCGGCGCCAGCGGGCGAATGGCCTCGCGGTATTTGACGCGTTCGTTGAGCCGCTCGCGTGCGCTTGCGCGATCGCAGGGGTTGCGCGAGGATCGAGCGATGGCCAAGCGCGCGGGGACCGGTTTCGGCCGCGCCTTGATAGAGTGCGATGACGCCGCTTTGCGCGACCATGAACGCCATGAGATCGGCGATGGCGTCGCGGCCTTCAGGCGTCGAGATATCGCCGATGCGCTGCGAGGCGATGTCATCGGCCGCGAGTGCGCTGACGATGTCTTGCTGCGTCGGCGGCGTGCCGCAATAGAAAGCATGCGTCATCGGCGCGCCGCGCGGGGCACCGGCGAGATGGGCGAACAGCCAGGCGGCGCCGATGGTGACGCCGGGATCGCCGGGGACCGGCGGCACCCACAGCTTCAGGCGCGCGTTGCGCTGCTGGGCCTTGGCGAACCAGGCCTCATCGAAATGTTCGAGCAGCCGCATGTTGCCGACCGCGTTCAGCGCCACGCCGCCGGTCAGCACCAGCCGGTTGGCGCCCGTGATGCGCAACAGATGATCGACGACATGGATCATCGCGTCCTCGAACACCAGTTGGGTCGCGGCGGCCTTGTCGAGGCGGTCCCTGGTATCGGGGCGGTGATGGATGTCCTCGACACGCAGCACCGCATCCGGATTCCAGAGCTGGTCCGGCCTGAGCGGTTCGCCGAGTATCTCCGGTCAGCGCCTGCTTGTAGGGATGATCGAAGGGATCGCAGTACCAGTTGGCCATCGCGCGGTTGAGCCGGACTTCGCCGTTGCTGCCGAAATGCAGCACGTCCCGCAGCCGCGCATAATAGGGATTGCTGGCGCGGTCCATGTCGCCCCACGCCGCGGCGCCCATATAGCGGCCCTCGCTGGACAGCCAGGTCCAGCCGCCCTGCGTCGACGAGATCACGCTGTAGAACGCGCCGAGTGAATCGAACATGCTGTCGTTGCAATAGAGGCGGCGCATCGCGCCATTCTCGACCGTGTAAAGCGAGATCGAGCCCTGATCGCCGGTGCCGTCGAGCACCGCAACGGCCGTCGGCTCGCCGTCATCGGCGAACGGTGAGGCGGCGTAGGAAAACCAGGCGTGGTTGTCGTGATGCGGCAGGCAGATCAGCGGCACGCGCCCGGTAAGCCCGAGCTGGCGGGCGAGGATCTTTGGCGTCCGCGTCATCTGGTCGAGGCGGCGGCCGTCGAAGCCGGCGGCCTCCGTGGTGCGCACGAGCTTGAAACTCTGCGGCAGTTCCTCGATCACCGAGCGCGCCAGCGTGCCGGCGAGCGTCGGATAATCCCAGCTCGTGAGCCAGGCATCGATATCGCCGATATCGCGGCCCATCTCCCGCAGCGTCGCCACAACAGCGTCGATCGATAGTTTTGGATACTCGGTCGTATGCTTGTTGCCGGAAAAGCGCTCTTCCTCGTTGTTGACGATCAGCCGTGGCCCGTCCGCCTGCGTCACCTCGACCAGCGCCAGACCTGAATTATGCGTGCCGGGTGCGCCGAGGCCAGCGAGATAGACCGTCTCGCCCCGCGCGAGCTTGTCGCGCACATGCGCGATCCGCGCATCGGCGAATTCCGAGCCGAGCTGGTGAAATCCCGCAGCCCCCATGGTTTTTGCCGCCAGCCAGCGCGCGAAGCGGAAGCCGATGCCAGCGAGCCTGGGATGCCGCGGACCAATTCGTATCTCTGGTTTCAACCTGTCCAACCTCTGGGCCTTGCACGCATGCTAATGACGCGAACCTGCATCAATCACAATTGCCGTCAGGCAACAATGCTGTTTCGTCATACGGAATAAGCACATGCTTGCAAGCGTTGATGCGACTTGCGAGACTTGGCCGCAACAAGACTGAAAAATAACGGGAGAAAACGATGCCGGTTCGCATGCAGAACCTTGTGGCCCTGACAGCGTTCGCCGTCGCCGCAACGGTCGCCACCACGGCCCAAGCGCAGAAGAAATACGATCCCGGCGCCAGCGATACCGAAATCAAGATCGGCAACATCATGCCCTATAGCGGGCCGGCGTCGGCCTATGGCGCGATCGGCAAGGCCGCAGGCGGCCTATTTCAACAAGATCAACGCCGAGGGCGGCATCAACGGCCGCAAGATCAACTTCATCAGCTATGACGACGCCTTCAGTCCGCCGAAGGCGGTCGAACAGGCGCGCAAGCTGGTGGAAAGCGACGAGGTGCTGCTGATCTTCCAGCCGCTCGGCACGCCGTCGAACTCGGCGACTCATGAAATACATGAACGCCAAGAAGGTGCCGCAGCTCTTCGTCGCAACGGGTGCGACGAAATGGGGCGATCCGCAGAATTTTCCGTGGACCATGGGCTGGCAGCCGAACTACCAGAGCGAAGGCCGCATCTACGCCGCCTACATCCTGGAGAATTTCCCGAACGGCAAGATCGCGGCGCTCTGGCAGAACGACGATGCCGGCAAGGACCAGATGAAGGGCTTGACGCGATGGCCTCGGCGACAAGGCCGGCATGATCATCATCCGACAAGTCTTACGAGGTCTCCGATCCCACCATCGATCTCGCAGATCGTCGCGTTGCAGCGATTCCGGCGCCGACATCATGATGACTCCTGGGCAGCGCCGAAGGGCGCGGCGCAGGCGATCCGGAAAGTCGCCGAGCTCGAACTGGAAGCCGGTCTATTTCATCCGGCAACGTCTGCGACGTCGGTAGCGTCGGTGCTCAAGCCGGCCGGCCTTCGAGATATTCGCAAGGACATCATTTCGACGGCCTATCTGAAGGATCCGACCGATCCGATCTGTGGAAGGACGATCCGGGCATCAAGACCTGGCGTGCCTTCATGGACAAGTATTATCCCTGACGGCGACAAGACCAACATCAACAACGTCTACGGCTATGCGTCGCGCAGACCATGGTTGCAGGTGCTGAAGCAATGCGGCGACAACCTCACGCGCGAGAACGTGATGAAGCAGGCCGCGCAGCCTGAAGGATTTTACCAGCGACGCGACTGCTGCCCGGCATCAAGGTCAACACCGGGCCGCAACGACTATCTTCCCGATCGAACAGATGCAGCTGATGAAGTTCAACGGCGAAGCCTGGGAAGTGTTCGGCGACATCATCACCGGCGAGGTGGGGCACTAAGGATGAGGCACCACAGCGTGGTGCCTCTCCTCGACCGTCACTATCCCGGAATATCCGGCTCCACGAGAGACGCAAGCTGGGCGAGCGACTGTTGCCAGCCGAGATAGCAGGCTTCGACCGGGATCACCGTCGGCAGGTTTGTCTGTTCGATGTTGATTTCGGTTCCGACCGAAACCGCTTTCAGGGTCACGGTGACCTCAATGACGCCGGGCAAATTGGGATCGTCGAAACGATCGGTGTAGCGGATACGCTCGTTGGGCACGATCTCCAGATATTCTCCGCCGAACGAATGGCCCGTGTTCGTGGTGAAATTCGAAAACGACATCCTGAATGTGCCGCCAACCTTCGCCTCCAAATGATGGACCTTGCAGGTGAAGCCGTAGGGCGGCAGCCACTTGGCCATGGCTTCCGCATCGAGGAACGCGCGAAAAACCTTCTCCGGCTTGGTGGCGAGGACACGATGCAAACGAACGGTATTGCCTTGGGACATGACGTTATTTTCTCCATGACTGAGCGGAGTATATCGCAGGATTTGGTTGGGTTAGCTCAGTCTCTGCCACAAGGACGCCTGGCCTCCCTGCGAGCCGACACGGAGCCAAAAAATTCACCGACGTGGGCGCGCGCCGGTTCCGTTTTAGGTGACTGTGGAACGGCGAGGGTAGAATAGGGGAGTATTCCGCGCGCGATCGACAAGCGCGCAAGCCAGTTCTGACGGCGCGATGCTAGCCTGAGCTGAGCCTGACGCCTGCGCGCAAGAACTTCTGCGGGTCGACGGCATCGCCGTCGATCCGTGTTTCATAGTGCAGGTGCGGGCCGGTGGAGCGGCCGGTGGAGCCGACGGCGCCGATCACCTGTCCGATCTTGACGACGTCGCCGACCCTGACGTGAATTTCAGAGAGATGGCCGTAACGGGTCGACAGACCGTTGCCGTGGTCGACCTCCACCATGCGGCCATAGCCGCCCATCCATCCCGATGACAGCACCTTGCCGTTCGCGGTGGCGCGGACGGGATCGCCGGTGGCGGCGCGGAAATCGAGGCCGGTATGCATGGCCGGGCGGCCGAGGAAGGGATCGCTGCGGACACCGAAGCCCGAGGTGAATTCGACCTCGCCGACGACGGGCTTGCGATAGGGCACCAGCGCCAGCGTCGCGTTGAGACGCTGCATCTGGGTGCGGGTGAGGTTGATCCGGTAGAGCTGGCGCTCGAACGCGCCGGCGTCGGCCGAAAGCTTCACCGGCACGAACGGGCCGCCAATGGCGGAGCGCGGCGTGGCGGCTTCGAGCTGCGCCATGTCGAGGCCGAGATCGTTGAACACGCCGCGCATCCGGCGGAGGCGCGATTCCATGCCGTCCTCGACCGAACTCAGTGCCGCCATCTGGCGCCGCTCGACCGAGATCGAGCGAGGTCTGCAGGCGGACCAGCACGTTGTCGACGCCCTGAACCTTGGCAAACTGATTTGGCTGCGGCTTGACGACGGTGGGCGCGCGCGATTCCAGCCGCGCTTCGCGATCCGGCGGCGCCACGAAGATCACGGTGTCGCTGATCGGGGAGGGTTTTAGGGTGCCGGAAGCCGGCGTCTCCACGGCCGCGCCGCGCGCCGGAGGCCTGATCGAGCCGGTGGCTGCAGTATCCGGGATCGCGCCGAGCGCGGTGGCGCGCGATCTCGAGCGCGGTCTGGCGCCGCATGATCTGGTCGAGCTTCTGGTCGAACTGTTCCTGGTCGAGCAACTGGCGGCTGGTGGTGCGGTCGACCTTGGAGCGCAGTTCCGCGATGCGGTCTTCATAGGCGTATTGCATCTCGGCCTGACGGGCGATCAGCCGGGTCAGGACGTCGTCGCGAAACGCGAAATAGGTGGCGGTCGCCGCCGACCACATGCCGAGCAGCACGATCGTGCCGACAACGATCCAGAACACGACGGGGCCGAGCCGGACCTGCTTGCCGGCATGCACGATGGTGTAGCCGTCACCGTCTATCGCTGCGGCCTTTGCCGCATAGTTGGCGGGACGGCGGGGCGGCGTCCGGCCATGATCGTGGGGATGGTGGTGGTCGGAATAATGATGACCGGAACGGTACGACATCGGCACTCCCGCGCCGGTCGGAGATGAGTTCCGTACGGCTCAATTTGCGTGCCGATTTGACCCTTTCATGGTTAATTTTTGGGAAATGGACTGCAAGTCACCTGCAAGTCATATGGCGCGGACGGCGGCCAGCACCTCGTCGGCATGGCCGTCGACCCGCACATTGCGCCAGATTTTGGCGATCCGCCCATCGGCGCCGATCAGAACCGTCGTTCGAATGATTCCCATGAAGTTCCTGCCGTACATCGATTTTTCGCCCCAGGCGCCATAGGCCTCCAGCATCTCATGTTGCTCATCCGAGATCAGAGGAACCGAAAGCTGGTGCTTGTTGCGGAAGGATTCCTGGGCTTTTACGGTGTCTGCCGAGATGCCGAGCACCGCGGCTCCTCGTCGGCAAACGCGCTCTCGAGCCGCGTGAAGTCGATCGCTTCCCGGGTGCAGCCGGGGGTGTCGGCGCTGGGATAGAAGAACAGCACCAGTTTCCTGCCCGCATAGTCGGCCAGCGAGACGCTGTCGCCGCCGTCGCGGGGCAGGTTGAAGGGGCGAGCCATCGCGCCTTCGACCAGTTCGGTTCCCGCATCCGGTTGGGGCGGAGCCGATAGATTGGATTTTATTAACTGTTTCGATGTCGGCTTGTGCGACGCTTTGGCTGACGTGGTTTTGGCCGTCTTGTCCGGTTTCGCGACGGTCGTCTTGGTGGCGGCTTTGGCTGCCTTGCTGACTGCCTTGGCGGCCGGCTTTTGGCCGATGTCATCCCGCTGCGGCGGGCGGCCTTGCGGGAGTCTTGATGGGGGTCTTGGCCGCGGCTGGTTTTCGGGCGGGCGTCTCGCGGCTTTTGGGGGCTGGCTTGGAGGATTTCTTGCGCGTTTTCTTGGACATACGCCTTCCTTTCGTCGCTTTCCGCAGATCAACCATTAGGGTATTGCGGGTCTCGCCTCTGACCGTCGGATTCGCTCCGGCTGCTGGGCAAGTTTGATGACCCGGGAGTATGGTTACAAGGAATTCGACGCTACCCCCGTCCGCTCGTCGATGGGACCGCCCAATCAATCGTTGGGCCCGACCACGAGTAACAGTATTAATCGAGGATTGGCAGCGATGCCGGCACAGGAGCGCTCGATAACGATCGAAGAGCGCGCCCTTGGCGGCGATCAACCTCAGCGCCGGCACCGAGAGGCAATGGCTAGGAATACTTCGCCCAAGGGGTCGAATCCGCGTGCCGAGGCCCACACCTCCGCAGTGGGACGATGCGGCTGGCTGGGATCAAGAGCCCGACGAGGCGGCGCGCCATCGGACAAAGCGGCTGCTGTCCCGCTCCAGTTCCAGCATTGACCGGTCTGGCGACAAGTTTGCAGCGCTGCAGCTATGGCTGACCGGCGAACGCTGGGTCAAGCGCCTGGCGATCGTGATCGGCGTGCTGGCGGTGATCTTCACCGGCTGCTTCGGCGGGCTGTGGTGGCGGCTCGGCGCCGGGCCCATCAATCTCGACGTCGCGACGCCCTGGCTGGCAGCCGCGATCGAGGACAATATCGGCCACGGCAATACGGTCGCAGGTCGGCGGTACGCAGATCGAGCGCGCCGGACGGATTCAGATCGCGGTGCGCATCCGCGACATCGTGGTTCGCGACCGCGACCAGGTCATCGTCGCCACCGCGCCGAAGGCCGAGGTGAAACTGTCCGGCACGGCGCTTCTGATGGGGCGGCTGCGCGCCGAAAGCCTCAATCTGGTCGACGCCGAACTCGCGGTACGAATCACGCCGGACGGCCAGGTCACGGTGTCCGCCGGCGATACCGCCAAGCCGCTGGCGACCGGCGTCGCCTCCAAGCGCGATGCCGGCATGGCGCCGACATTCCCCGCCAGGCGCCCGCGCCCGCCCAGGCGCGGCGGCTGCAGTTCCCGACACGACGCAGAACGGATTGCTGGCCGGCCTCGACTGGCTCGACAGCCTCAGCCTGACCGGCCTCGACGGACAGAATCTGAACGAGATCGGCCTCAAGAACGGCAATCTCATCGTCGACGACCAGCAGCGCGGCAACAAATGGACGTTCGAGAATATCAGCCTCAGCATGCGCCGGCGCGCGGCGGCGGGGTCGCGGTGAGCCTTGGCGAGGAGGGCGCGCGCCCGTGGTCGCTCAAGGTCGTGGTCGGGCCGCAGCAGAACGGCGTGCGATCCGTCGATCTTCGCGCCGACAAGGTGCCGGCCGCCAATATCCTGCTGGCGATGCGGGTCAAGGATCTCACCTACAGCGCCGACCTGCCGCTTTCCGGCGAGCTGAAAGGCGAATTGGGCCGCGACGGCCTGCCGACCTATTTCCGCGGCAAGGTCACGGCGGGCGCCGGGCATCTCATCGACAGCGATACGCCTGACTATCCGATGCCGATCGATTCGGCAGAGATGAGCGTCGAATGGGATGCCGGACGGCGCGTGCTGGTCGCGCCTTTCAAGGTCGTTTCCGGCGCGAACCGGATCACGTTGCTGGGTCATCTCGAACCGCCGAACGGCGCCACCACTGAATGGCAGGCCGGCCTTAGCGGCGGCACGATCCTGCTCGCCGGCACCGACAATGAACCGCCGCTGATCTTCAACCGCATCGCGATCGGGATGAAGTTCGATACCGACCGGAAGCGCGTGCTGCTCACCCAGGCCGATATCAGCAATGGCGAGATCGGCATCGCCGGCACCGGCAGCATCGATTATGCGAACGAGGCGCGTCTGCAGCTTGGTTTCGCGGGCACGCCGATGTCGGCCTCGGCGCTGAAACGGATATGGCCGATCCTGATCGTGCCCGAAGTGCGCGAATGGGTGATCGAGCGGATCGAGAAGGGTACGCTTCAGCGCATCGAGGTCGGCGTCAATTCGCCGGTGCGTAATCTGCCGCGCAAGGGGCCGCCGATTCCGGACGATGGTCTCGCCGTCAACATCGTTGCGTCGGGCGTCACGGTTCGCCCGGTCAACGGCATGCCCGCGGTCCGCGATGCGGATTTGAAAGCGCGGGTTACCGGGCGAACGGCAACGGTGACGATCGGGCAGGGAATTGCCGACACGCCCGCCGGGCGCAAGATCAACATTTCCGATTTCTCGTTCGAGGTGCCGGACATGGCGCCGAAGCCGTCGCCCTCGCGGGTGAAGTTCAGGGTGGATTGCCCGGTGCCGGCGGCGGCCGAGATCCTGGCTTCCGACCGCATCAGCGATCTCTCCGGCACGCTGATCGATCCGAACGCCAGCAAGGGGACGGTTGCCGCCACCATCACGCTTCGCCATGCCGGTCACAGGTTCGATGACCAAGGCCGACACCACCTACACCGTCACGGCTGATCTGGCCGGGTTTTCCGCCGACAAGCTCGTGATGAACCAGAAAACTGGAATCCAATACGCTGAGGCTGGTCGCCAACAACGCCGGCTATCCAGGTCAAGGGCGACGTCAAGATCAACGGTCAGCCGGCCTCGCTGGATTATCGCAAAGGCGAACGAGGGCGATGCCGACATCAGGCTGCAGGCGACGCTGGATGACGCCAGCCGGCAACGCCTCGGGATCGATCTCGGATCCGCCGTCACCGGCGCCATTCCAATCAAGGTGATCGGCAAGATCGGCGAGAATGACAGCCGCGTCGGCATCGAGGCCGATCTGACCTCGCTGCGTCTCGACAACATCCTGCCGGGCTGGGTCAAGGTGCCCGGCAAGTCGGGCAGAGGCGACGTTCGTCGTGGTGAAGAAGGAACAATCGACGCTGTTCCAGGACATCGTGGTCGAAGGCGGCGGCGTTTCGATCAAGGGATCGCTGGAAGTCGACCAGAATGGCGACCTGTTGAACGCGAACTTCCCGACCTACGCGCCGTCGGACGGCGACAAGACCTCGCTGAAAGCCGAGCGCGGCGCCGACGGCGTCGTCAAGGTCATGATGCGCGGCGACGTGTTCGACGGCCGCGGATTCCTCAAGTCGGCGATAACAGGCAAGGAAGCTGATCCCAAGAGCAGAGTCAGGAACATCGACCTCGACATCGACCTCAAGCTCGGCGCGGTGCAGGGATTCAACGGCGAAGCGATGCGCAGCGTCGATAGCAAGTTCTCCCGCCGCAACGGTATCGTCGAAACTTTACGCTGTCCGGCAAGGTCGGGAAGGATACACCTCTGACCGCCGACTTGCGCGGCCGCGGACAGCGGCAGGGCCGGGACATCATTGTGCTGCAGACCGATGACGCCGGCGCTTTCTTCCGCTTCACCGACATGTATTCCAAGATTATCGGCGGCCAGCTCGAACTCGCATTGGAGCCTCCGACGGTCGAACCCAGCGCCAAGGAAGGCCTGGTCAACGTCCGCAACTTCTCCATCAAGGGCGAGGCTTCACTCGACCGCGTGGCCGCGGGTGGGTCTACCGGCACCCAGAGCGGCGTTTCCTTTTCGGCATTGCGAGCCGAGTTCACCCGGCAGAGCGGACAGCTCGCGATCAGGGATGGCGTCGTGAAGGGGCCGATGATCGGTGCGACCATCGAAGGCAATATCGATACCGTCGCCAACCAGGTTCGCATGAGCGGCACCTTCGTTCCGATGTACGGGCTGAACAACATGTTCGGCCAGATTCCGGTGCTCGGCCTGTTCCTCGGCAACGGCAACAATGAAGGCCTGATCGGCGTGACCTACGAGGTCGTCGGCACGCCGGGTGCGCCGGTGCTGCGTGTCAATCCGATTTCCGCGATCTTTCCCGGCGTGACGCGAAAGATCATGGAATTCAACACCGGCAAGCAGAACAACAGCCCGATCGAACTGCCGCCGAATAACTAGCGCCGCAGCCGCAGCGCCGAACGACCAGAAACGGGATCATCCCGAGCACCACCGCGACCAGCGCGAAGGCGATCACGGGATCGTAGCTGTGGGTCCAGTCATGGATCAGGCCGCCGGCCCAGGCGCCGAGCCCTGAGCCGAGGCCGCTGCCGATCGAGATCGTGCCGTAGATCGTGCCGACCCGCTCGCCGCGAAAGATCTTCATCGCGGTGGCTGTGATCAGCGGCCCGCGCGAGCCGATCATGCTGCCGAAGGTCACGACGAAGGCGCCGAGCAGCCAGTAGTTCGGATAGAACTGCAGCAGCCAGAGCAGGATGATGCCGACGAATCGAGATGGCGTAGCTGAGCAGCACCGACGGCCGTCGACCGATGATGCTGTCGAGTTGGCGTCACGCCCAGCATGCCGAACAACAGCACTACGCCGGAAAAGCCCCAGGCGGTCGCCGCCTGCAGCGGTGGGAAGCCGGCGTCGATCAGATAGGCGACGATCTGCGCGGCAAGCGCGTACATCCCCACCGCCGTGAAGAAGAAGGTGGCGAACAGCGCCCAGAACGCGTGGTGGCGCATCGCGCTTGCGAGCGTCCAGCCAGCGTCGACGAAGCCGGGGTCGGCTTTTCTGGCGATGTGCGGCGAGCCGTAGGCGAACAGCCGCCACGGCAGCAGCAGCAGCGGCACCAGCAGGCAGAGCGCGACGATGCCGAACGATCTGGTAGGCGCCGCGCCAGCCGATATGATCGATCAGGATTTGCGAGGCCGGCAGCAACACCAGCACGCCCGCGCCGGTCGCGGAATAAACCACTGCCATCGCCGTCGGCAGGCGTGGGCCGAACCAGCGGCCGAGCAGGATCGAATTCGGCACGTTGCCGATGAAGGCGATGCCGATCCCGACGGCGAGCCCGACGCTCAGCTGGAATTGCCACAACGCCTGCGCCTGCGAGGCTATAAGAAACGCGCCGCCGAGCAGCAGCAGTCCCAGCGAATAGACGGTGCGGGGGCCGTAGCGGTCGAACAGCCGGCCGACCACCGGCGCCGTCAGCCCGCCCGCCAGCCAGGTCAGTGAATAGACCGAGACCACCTGGGCGCGGTCCCAGCCGAAATTCTCCGCGATCGGTTTGAGGAAAACCGTAAAGCTGTCGCCGAGGCCGCGGCCGACCAGCGCCAGCACGAAGCACAGCGCCAGCACGTTGAGCGCGACCCGCGCCGGCTTGAGCGGCCTGGCTAACGCATCTCCGCTCTGGCGTCTTGTTATCCATGCGGACGCAGGGAGCGCGTTTCCGCAGATCCCCGCAAGCATCAAAAGCGAATGCGCCTATGCAGGCTGATCAGGCAGGCTTCAGCAGGACGTGCTTTTTCTTTCCCATGGAAAGCTTGATGACGCCTTCCGGCGTGAGGCTGGACGACGTCAGGACCATCTTCTCGTCGGTGACGGCGTCGTCGTTGACGCGCAAGCCGCCACCCTTGATCTGGCGCCGTGCCTCGCCGTTCGAGGCGACGAGGCCGGCCTTGACGAAGAGCGCCCAGGACGCCGATGCCGGCCTCGAGTTCGCCGCGCGAAACTTCCACGGTGGGCAGGCTCTCCGCGATCGCGCCTTGCTCAAAGGTCTGCCGGGCGGTTTCGGCGGCCGTGTTGGCGGCGTCGCGGCCGTGCAGCAGCGCGGTGGCTTCCGTCGCCAGCACCTTCTTGGCTTCGTTGATCTCGCCGCCCTGCAGCGCCGCCAGCTTTGCGATCTCGCTCATCGGCAGGATCGTGAACAGCTTTAGAAACTTGACGACGTCGGCGTCCTCGACGTTGCGCCAGTATTGCCAGAAATCGTAGGGCGAGAACTGGTCGGCGTTGAGCCACACCGCGCCCTGCGCGGTCTTGCCCATCTTGGCGCCCGACGCCGTCGGTCAGCAGCGGCGTGGTCAGCGCGAACAATTGCTGCGTGCCCATGCGGCGGCCGAGATCGACGCCGTTGACGATGTTGCCCCACTGATCGGAGCCGCCCATCTGCAGCCGGCAGCCGGTGCGCCGCGCCAGTTCGACGAAGTCGTAGGCCTGGCAGACCATGTAGTTGAACTCGATGAAGCTCATCTCCTGCTCGCGCTCGAGGCGCAGCCGCACCGAGTCCATCGTCAGCATGCGGTTGACGGAGAAATGCCGGCCGATGTCGCGCAGCATCTCGATCCAGTTCAGCTTCGTCAGCCACTCGGCATTGTCGAGCATGATAGCGTCGCTCGGCGCCGTAGCCGTAGCGCAAGTACCTTGGCGAACACGCCGCGGATCGAGGCCTTGTTGGCCTTCGATTTCCTCGACTCGAGCGGATCGCGCGCGATTCATCCTTGCCGGAGGGGTCGCCGACCATGGTGGTGCCGCCGCCCATCAGGGTGATCGGCTTGTTGCCGCTCTGCTGCAGCCAGTGCAGCATCATCATGGTGAGGTAGTTGCCGATATGCAGCGACGGCGCCGTGCAGTCGTAGCCGACATAGGCGGTCGCCTGGCCCTTGGCGGCAAGCGCGTCGAGGCCCTCGAAATCGGAGCATTGGTGGATGAAGCCGCGTTCCTGTAAAGTGTTCAGGAAATCTGATTTAAATGCGGTCATGGGCGGGCGACTCTGATCATTCTATTTTCACTGTAATTGTAACGAGTTGCGGAACCATGCGGAACAGGCTGCCGCAAATCCGGCGCGCTGTGGCATTATAAGATGTCTGTGTTTGGCACAAGCTGATCGTCGTCGGCGGGACGGATCGAGCAGGGCGTTGCAAAGGCACGATTTGCGATGATGTTGACGGCACTTGGTCTGATGAGCGGCACCTCGCTCGACGGGGTCGATGTCGCTTTGATCGAGACCGACGGCCGCCGGGTGAACGCCCTCGGACCGTCCGGATACCGGCCCTATACCGACACGGAGCGCGGCTGCTGCGCCAGGCGCTGTACGAGGCCGCCGACCTGCCGGATCGCGACGGCGCGGCCCGGCTGCCTGCGCGATGCCGAGCGGGTCGTCACGGCAGCGCATGCCGAGGCGGTGGCCGCTCTTTATCGCGCAACACCGGATGCAGCTTCGACGACATCGACATCGTCGGCTTTCACGGCCAGACCGTGCTGCACCGGCCCGAGAGAAGCTTGACGGTCCAGATCGGCGACGCGCTCGCGCTCGCCAAGGCGATCCACATCCCGGTCATGTACGATTTCCGCGCCGCCGACGTCGATGCCGGCGGGCAGGGCGCGCCCTTCGTGCCGGTCTATCACCGCGCGCTCGCCCAATCGCTGGACTGGGAGGGGCCGACCGTCGTGGTCAATATCGGCGGCGTCGCCAACATCACCTATATCGACGGCGACACGCTGATCGCCTGCGACACCGGTCCCGGGCAATGCGCTGCTCGACGACCACATGTTCCGCTGGCTGAACCAGCGCTTCGATACCGAGGGCCGCACCGCCGCGCTGGGCAAGGTCGACGCGGCCTGGATCACCCGCGCGCTGCAAATGCCGTTCTTTCCGCTGCCGCCGCCGAAATCGCTCGACCGCAACGATTTTGCAGCGGCTCGAAGCTCGGCGATATACCGCCCGAGGATGGCGCGGCGACGCTGACCGCGTTCACCGCCGCCGCGATCACCCGCGTAGTGCCGCTGCCGCCGAAGGAGCCGAAGAACTGGATCGTGGCCGGCGGCGGCGCCCGCAACCTCACCATGCTGCGGATGCTGCGCGAGTGCCTGCAGCCTGCGACCGTCCGGGCGGCGGACACGCTGGGCTGGGCGTCCGACGCCATCGAGGCGCAGGCGTTCGGATTTCTGGCGGCGCGCGGGCTGAAGGGCCTGCCGCTGAGCTATCCCGCCACCACCGGGGTGCCGTTTCCCATGACCGGCGGGATAATCGCGCGGCCCTAGGCAGCAGCGCTGCCCGGGCTCAAAACACAAATACGTCGACAACAACCCCATGCAAAGTAGCGACTGGGGCGCCTGTTTGCGCCACCCACGCCTGCCGGCGTCCGTGGGCGCACGCGATCGGCGCGCACACGCCTTGTTGTTCGACCGATGGCAGGCGGCGCGGTTGACAGATAAATGCATTTGCATCTAAATAGATGCAGATGCATTAATCGGAGGATTGCCATGGCCGCCGCCCTGAAACTGATCAGCCACAAGCTTTGCCCCTATGTGCAGCGCGCCGTGATCGCGCTCACCGAAAAGGGCGTTCCGTTCGAGCGGATCGATATCGATCTCGCCAACAAGCCGGACTGGTTTCTGAAGATTTCGCCGCTCGGCAAGGTGCCGGTGCTGCTTGTCGAGACCGCGGACGGCGAAGCCGGCGCTGTTCGAGAGCAACGTTATTTGCGAGTATCATCGAAGATACGCAAGGCGGCGCAAAGCTGCATCCGCAGGATCCGCTCCAGCGCGCGCAGCATCGCGCCTGGATGGAGTTCGGCTCCGACCATTCTGAGCGAGCTCTGGGGCCTGGAGACGACGGGCGATCCCGCGGTCTTTGAAACCAAGCGGAAGGCAGTCGCCGCGAAGTTCGCGCAGGTCGAAAAAACGCTCGGCGCGGGACCGTTCTTTGCCGGCAAGGATTTCAGCCTCGTGGACGCGGTGTTCGCGCCGATCTTCCGTTACTTCGACGTGTTCGATGAGTTGATCGATCTCTCGGTGTTTGCCGATACGCCGAAGGTGCGCGCATGGCGAAAGGCGCTGGCGCAGCGGCCGAGCGTGCGCACGGCGGTCGGGCCCGACTATCCGCAATTGCTGCACGCGTTCCTGGTGCGCCATGACGCGCATATGCTGAAGCTGGCAGCTTAGGCACCGCGATGTCGCCGCAGATCGCCTGCGGTCGCGCTCGTCGCCGCCGGCCTTCTCGATGTCGGCTGGGCGATTTCGATGAAATATGCCTGACGGCTACACCCGCCTCGGCTGGAGCATCGTCTCGCTGATCCTGCTGGCGGCGTTCCGTCGTTCCTGCTTGGACGGGCGCGTTGCAGGTGCTCGGAAATCGGCGTCGCCTACACGGTGCTGGACCGGAATCCGGTGCGGTCGGCACCTTGCTGACCATGGGCGTGCTGCTGTTCGGCGAGGCGCTGAGCCCGCTGAAAATCGCCGGCATCGTCATGGTGATGATAGGGATCGTCGCCCTCAAGCATCGCGCCGGCATGAGGTGCGCAGGGCGGATTAGCGAAGCGCAATCCGCCGTTCTGTCGAACATCGGTGGGTTACGGCTTCGCCTAACCCACCCAATAGAGCATCGGCCATGCTAGCGGACGTTGGCGAGCCGCATGTCGAGATAGCCGGTCACCGTCTCCATCAGCGGCTCCAGCTTGCCGTCGAAGAAGTGGTTGGCGCCGGGGATGATCTGCTGATCGATCACGATGCCCTTTGCGTCTTCAGTTTCTCGACCAGCGTGTTGACGTCCTTCGGCGGCACCACCGCATCCCTTCTCGCCATGCACGATCAGGCCCGAGGACGGGCAGGGGCGCGAGGAAGGAGAAGTCGTAGAGGTTGGCGGGCGGCGCGATCGAGATAAAGCCTTCGACCTCGGGCCGGCGCATCAGGAGCTGCATGCCGATCCAGGCGCCGAACGAAAAGCCGGCGACCCAGCAGGCGCGCGCTTCGGGATTGATGGTCTGCGCCCAGTCGAGCGCGGACGCCGCATCCGACAGTTCGCCGGTGCCGTGATCGAACGAACCCTGGCTGCGGCCGACGCCGCGGAAATTGAAGCGCAGCACCGAGAAGCCGCGATGCGCAAACGCGTAGTAGCACTGGTAGACGATCTGGTGATTCATCGTGCCGTGGAACTGCGGATGCGGATGCAGGATCATCGCGATCGGCGCGTTCTTCTGCTTGGCCGGATGATAACGGTCTTCGAGGCGGACCCGCAGGGCCGGTGAAAATTACTTCAGGCATTGATGATCCTTGAAGTGTTCCTCGGGCAACGGCCGTGATCATGGCGGAAGAAATGCGATCAGGCGTCGTTGGACGATGCGCGAACGGCGCTCCCGTGAAACTGGTGGCGGCGTTCTAGCATGAGGCGAGGGGCAAAAAGCAAGTGGTTTTGTGCACCCGGCCCCGCTGCAACCGAGAATTCAATGGTCTCCGATAAGCACTCTGAAGAATTTTAGAAGATTTCCTCCGGCCTGGGCGGCTTCGGCCTCGGCACGAGGCTAATTCATCAGCTAGAAGCGGTGGCGCGCTCAAGCGAAGCGATGGCATTGCGGTAGCGCCGGCTGCCGGCAACCGTCTGCCCGGTTTCGAAGGTCAGCTCGAAGTCGCCGGAGGGCTTCAATTCCACCGCCTTCACCCGATCGAGATTGGCGAGCCGGGTGCGATGAACGCGCGCCAGATTATACCGCCCGAGTTGGGTACATCCGGCCGCCGCCAGCGTTCCACGCACCAGGTGACTGCGTGCCGTCGGCGAGGCTGTACTCGACGTAATTTCCGGCCGAACTGATCCAGATGATTTCCCGGGCTCGATGCGGATGCGGGTCGAGCCATCGCGAAGCCAGACCAGATGCGGTGCCGTGCCCGTCGCGTCGGGCGGCGCGGCGATCGCGACCGGCCGGGTCTGCCGGCGGCTGTCGATCAGCCACAGGCGTTCCGCCGATCAAGAGGCAGGTCACGACGTCCTTGCGGAATTCATAGATCACAGTCGCCGCCGAGAGATGGAAATCGTGAGGAACCGCCGGCAAGCCACAGTGACGAACTTGCGGATGCCGACCATGCCGGCAATGTGCAGGGCCGAGAATATGACGATTGCGGCCGCGGCCAGCGCGATGCGCAGGGGCCGAGCCGGACGCGCGGCGCACTCGGCGGACGCCTATGAACAGCACCGGCGCAAGCAGAATGATCGTCGCGATGCTCGACATCTCCCAGAACAGCGGTGTCCGGAGGTCGTAAGCCCCGCCACGCCAGGTCACGTCCTGCGCGATGGACAACGCATTGACGAGACCTATCAAGAGCGAGACGCCGGCGACCGCGAGATAAAGCAGCCGGTCGGTGCCGGATATCCCGCGAAGCCAGCCGCTGGCCCCACGCGGCTGCGGCTCGTCCCAAGCAGGCTGGCTTTGATCCCAAACCGGCTCGACGCCGTCGCTGGCGGGCGCATTTTTGACGTCAGTCATTGCGTTCTCAGCGCATTCGGAGATCAAGCCATGAAGCAGCAGACCATATCACAATCAGCCGATTTCGCGCTCCGCTCGGAACGGCGGATCGATCTCGACTGGGTGCGGATCTCGGCTTTCGGCCTGCTGATCTTCTACCACGTCGGCATGCTCTACGTTTCCTGGGGCTTTCACATCAAGAGCGCCCACCGCATTGCGCTGGAGCCGCTGATGCTGGTGCTCAATCCATGGCGGCTGGGGTTGCTGTTTCTGGTCTCGGGTGTCGCAACCTGTTTCATGCTGCGGAAATACTCGCTGTTGCCGCTGCTTCGCTCAAGGTCGGCCCGGCTATTGATCCCGCTGGTGTTTGGCATGCTGGTCGTTGCTTCCGCCGCAGGCCTATGAACAGGTCGTTGAGGCCTTGGGCTATCCGGCCGGCTTCGTCGATTTCTACCTGCGGCACTATTTGGCGTTCGGCTCGCACTTCTGCCCGAAACCCTGCATCGTGATGCCGACGTGGAACCATCTGTGGTTCGTGGTCTATCTCTGGGTCTACACCGTGGCGCTGGGCGGCGTGCTGGCTTGGGTTCCCGGTCTTGTCGAGTGGATCGAGCGCAAGCTCGCGTCCGCGCTGTCGGGTCGCGCTGCCGCTGGTCGTGCCGACGCTCGCCTTCGCGACTTTCCGTCTCGTCCTATTCCCGAACTTCCCTCGACCCATGCACTGTTCGGCGATTGGTACAATCACGCGCAGTTCGCAACCGTCTTTCTGCTCGGCTTCCTGCTCGCTCAGGCGGAGGCCTTTGGAATGCTGCATTGAGCGCCAGCGTTGGCTCGCCCTATCGCTCGCGGCCGTGTTCTATCTGTCCTTCTCGCCGTATGGCCGATTGGCGCCGGACGCAGCACATGCCGCTGCCGAGACTCTACGGCGGGTTTGCGTATGGCGCCTACCAATGGCTGTGCATGGTCGCCATCCTTGGCTTCGCGCGGCGCTGGCTCACGGCGGATCCGGCCGCGCGGCGCTATCTCACCGATGCGATCTTCCCGTATTACATCGTGCACCAGACCGCGATCATCATGATTGCCCATGCGCTGCACGGACAGCGATCTCGCGGCCTGGCTCGAAGCGAGCATCGTGATTGCGGGCACGGCCGTGGCGTGCGTGTTGACCTATGAGATCGTTCGGCGAATCCCTATCTTGAGGCCGTTGTTTGGACTGAGGATGGGCGCGCCCGAACCAGCGATGCCGGTTAGGGTGAGCAGCCAGCCGGCGCAATGATTGGCCACGTCACGAAAGGTGCTAAGACGACCCATGCCCGACCGGGTCTATCTCGACTGGAACGCAACCACGCCGCTTCGCCCCGAGGCGAGGGCGGCGATGGCCGCTGCGTGGGATATCAGCGGCAACCCGTCTTCGGTCCACACCGAGGGCCGCAAGGCGCGCCGCCTGGTCGAGGAGGCGCGGGCCGTCGGTTGCGACCGCCGTGTCGGCCCGGCCGCAGGACGTGGTGTTCTCCTCCGGCGGCACCGAAGCCAACATGCTGGCGCTGACGCCCGGGTCTGCGGCGCGGCTCCACGCCTCCGGTTGAGCGCCTGCTGGTCTCGGCGATCGAGCACGCCTCGGTCGTCGCCGGGGACGGTTCCCGGCCGAGGCGGTCGGGAGCATCCAGGTCACGCGCTCGGGCCTTGTCGATCTCGATCATCTTGCGCACCCTGCTTGACGGCGGCCCGGCGGCGCTGGTCTCGGTGATGCTCGCCAACAACGAGACCGGGGCCATCCAGCCCGTGGCGCAGGCGGCCGACATCGTCCATGCCGCGGGCGGGCTGCTGCACGTTGATGCGATCCAGGCGTACGGAAAGATCCCGGTCGTTCTCGGCGCTGTCCGGGCCGATGTACTGACGCTGTCGGCGCACAAGATCGGCGGTCCCAAGGGCGTCGGTGCGGTGGTCCTCACCGAGGGCTTGCAGGGCTCGAGCCGCTGCTGCGCGGCGGTGGGCAGGAGCTGGGGCGCCGGGCCGGGACGGAGAACGTTGCCGGGATCTCCGCGTTCGGCGCCGCCGCCAACGCCGCGATGGCCAGTCCTGGAGAGGGACGCCGTGCGCATCTGGAGGCTCTGCGGGATCGCCTCGAAGACGGCCTGGGGCAGACCCCCGACGTGATCGTCTTCTCCCAGGATGTTCAGCGGTTACCGAATACCGTTCTGTTCACGGTCCCCGGCCTGAAGGCGGAAACGGCCGTAATCGGCTTCGATCTCGGCGGTATCGCGGTATCGTCAGGCTCCGCCTGCTCCTCAGGCAAGGTCCAGCCACTCGCACGTCCTGGCGGCCATGGGGGTCGGCCGGGAACTGGCCCACGGAGCGGTGCGGCTCAGTCTGGGCTGGTCTACCACGGAGGCAGGCATTGATTTGGCCCTTCAGGCTTGGCGAAAGCTCGCCGATGCCTTACTTAGAGGGCGACGAAACACGGCTTGAAACGTTCTAAGTATGTTTCGCCGGAACGCATCGTCACTGATTTGGAATTGTTCCACCGCGGTCCTTGAAACCGCGAGCGGAGGATGGAATGCCAGCCGTACAAGAGACGGTCGAGCGCGTCAAGCGCATCGACGTCGACCAGTATCGATATGGATTTGAGACGCTGATCGAGTCCGACAAGGCCCCCAAGGGTCTCTCGGAAGACACCGTCCGCTTCATTTCCGCGAAGAAGAACGAGCCGGCCTGGATGCTGGAATGGCGTCTGGAGGCCTATCGCCGCTGGCTGACCATGACCGAGCCGACCTGGGCGCGCGTCAATTACCCCAGGATCGACTACCAGGATCTCTATTACTACTCGGCGCCGAAGCCGAAGAAGCAGATCGGCTCGCTCGACGAGATCGATCCGGAAATTCCTCAAGACCTACGAGAAGCTCGGCATTCCCCTGCGCGAAGTCGAGGTGCTGGAAGGCGTCGTGAGGCCGGAAGGCGAGCGCAGGATCGCGGTCGACGCCGTGTTCGACTTCGGTTTCGGTGGCCACCACGTTCCAGAAGGAATTGAAGGCGGCCGGCGTGATCTTCATGCCGATCTCGGAAGCGATCCGCGAGCATCCCGAGCTCGTGAAGAAGTATCTCGGCACGGTCGTGCCGACCTCGGACAATTACTTCGCGACGCTGAACTCGGCGGTGTTCTCCGACGGCTCGTTCGTCTACGTGCCGCCGGGCGTGCGCTGCCCGATGGAGCTGTCGACCTACTTCCGCATCAACGAGCGCAACACCGGCCAGTTCGAGCGCACGCTGATCATCGCCGACAAGGGCGCTTACGTCAGCTACCTCGAAGGCTGCACCGCGCCGCAGCGCGACGAGAACCAGTTGCACGCCGCAGTCGTCGAACTCGTCACGCTCGACGATGCCGAGATCAAGTATTCGACGGTGCAGAACTGGTATCCCGGCAATTCCGAAGGCGTCGGCGGCATCTACAATTTCGTCACCAAGCGTGGCGACTGCCGCGGCAACAATTCCAAGATCTCCTGGACCCAGGTCGAGACCGGATCGGCGATCACCTGGAAATACCCGAGCTGCATCCTGCGCGGCGACAATTCGCGCGGCGAGTTCTACTCGATCGCGATCTCGAACGGTCACCAGCAGGTCGATAGCGGCACCAAGATGATCCATCTCGGCAAGAACACGACCTGCCAGGATCATCTCCGAAGGGCATCGCGGCCGGCGTCTCGCAGAACACCTATCGCGGGCTCGTCACCGCGCATCGCAAGGCGACCGGCGCGCGCAACTTCACCGCCTGCGACTCGCTCCTGATCGGCGACAAATGCGGCGCGCACACCGTGCCGTATGTGGAAGCGAAGAATTCATCCGCGCACTTCGAGCATGAAGCGACCACGTCGAAGATTTCGGAGGACGTGCTGTTCTACTGCGTGCAGCGCGGGCTGAGCCAGGAAGAAGCCGTCGGCCTCGTGGTCAATGGTTTCGTGAAAGACGTGCTGCAGCAACTGCCGATGGAGTTCGCGGTGGAGGCGCAGAAGCTGATCTCGATCTCGCTCGAAGGTTCGGTTGGATAGGCCTCATCCTGAGGAGGCCGCACAGCGGCCGTCTCGAAGGATGAGAGGAAGATTGTGGGCCACGTCCTTCGAGACGCGCCTGTCGGCGCTCCTCAGGACGAGGGCAAAAAATGGAAAAACAAGATGTCATTGCTTGAAGTCAAAGATCTGAAGGTTCGTGTCGAGGATCGCGAAATTCTCCACGGGCTGACGCTCACCGTGAACCCGGGCGAGGTGCACGCGATCATGGGGCCGAACGGCTCCGGCAAATCGACGCTGTGCCACGTCATCGCCGGCAAGCCGGGCTATGAAGTCACCGGCGGCGAAATCCTGTTCAGGGGCGAGGACCTCTTGGAAATGGCGCCGGACGAGCGCGCCGCCAAGGGCGTGTTCCTGGCGTTCCAGTATCCGGTCGAAATTCCCGGCGTCGCGACCATGACGTTCCTGCGCACCGCGCTGAATGCGCAGCGCAAGGCGCGCGGCGAGAGCGAATATTCGACGCCGGATTTTCTGAAGAAGGTCCGCGAAGTCGCAAAGTCGCTGAACATTCCGCAGGACATGCTTCAAGCCGCGGCGTCAATGTCGGCTTTTCCGGCGGCGAGAAGAAGCGCAACGAGATTTTGCAGATGGCGCTGTTCGAGCCGAGCCGTCTGCATCCTCGATGAAATGGATTCCGGCCTCGATATCGACGCGCTGCGCGTCGCGGCCGACGGCGTCAACGCGCTGCGTTCGCCGGATCGTGCGATGGTGGTCATCACGCACTATCAGCGGCTGCTCGAACTACATCGTGCCTGATTTCGTGCACGTGATGTCGAAGGGCCGGGTCGTCAAAAGCGGCGGCAAGGATCTGGCGCTGGAGCTCGAGGCTTCCGGCTACGCCCAGTTCGAAGACGCAGCCTGATCGCGAAGCGGATTTGTGATGAACGTAGCTTTGGCAAAGAACGAGACCGGACGCGCGCTGAGCGACAGCTTCGCCATCGCGCGCGACCGGCTGCCGGGCACAGGCAAGGTCGCCGAGGCGCGAAGTGCCGGCCTTCGAAGCCTATGACCGCGTGGGCCTGCCGCACCGCCGGCTCGAGGACTGGAAATACACCGATCTGCGCGCGCTGATGCGCGAAGTGCTGCCGCTGGCGCCGGCACCGGATGCCGCGGCGCTGAAGCGCGCCGCAGCTGCGCTCGAAGTCTGCAGGCGATCAAGGCGCGCGCCGGCTGGTGCTGGTCGACGGCGTGTTCGCGCCAAAACTTTCCGAACTGGACGGCCTTGAGAAGGGCCTGCCGATCCGTACGCTGCGCGAGGTGCTGGAAGCCGGCGACGCCGCGCTGCAGGCGCAGCTGTTCGCACCCGACAATGCCAATCCGATGGTCGCGCTCAACAGCGCGATGATGACCGATGGCGTGGTGATCGAGATCGCCAACGGCGTCGGTGCTGACGCAGCCGCTGCACGTCATTCATGTCGCGAGCGGCGCCACGCCCGCGGCGATGTTCACGCGCTCGCTGCTGCGGCTCGGCAAGGATGCCGGCGTGACGCTGGTCGAGAGCTACATCGCGGCCGATGGCGCGAAGGCCTATCAGGTCCACGACTCGCTGATCGTTGCGATCGGCGACAATTCGCGGCTCGACCATGTTCGCCTGATCGAGGACGGCCGCGAGGCCTTCAACATTTCTTCCGCCGTGATCACGCTGGGCGCGCATGCGCATCTTCAACACCTTCGGCATGGCCTCGGGCGCTGCCGTCAGCCGCTACCAGGCGACCATCGCCTTCGCCGGCGAGGGCTCCCGGGTCGAGACCAACGGCGTCAACCTGCTCAACGGCCGCCAGCACGCCGACACCACGCTGTTCATGGACCACGCGGTGCCGCATTGCGCCAGCCGCGAGGTGTTCCGCGCCGTCGCCGACGACCGCGCCCATTCGGTGTTCCAGGGCCGCATCATCGTGCGCCCCCACGCGCAGAAGACCGACGCCAAGATGATGACGCGGGCGCTGCTGCTGTCCGACGAGGCCGAGGCCGACAACAAGCCGGAACTGGAAATCTTCGCCGACGACGTCACCTGCGGCCATGGCGCCACCACCGGCGCGCTCGACGAGAGCCTGCTGTTCTACCTGCGCGCCCGCGGCCTTTCCGAGAAGGAAGCCCAGGCGCTGCTGATCCAGGCTTTCGTGGGCGAGGCGATCAGATCGATCGTCAACGACGATCTGCGCGAACTCGCGATCGCGGCCGCGCAGCGCTGAAGCTGGAGGCGCGGGCATGACCACGCATCCGGCAGTGCTAGAACGGTGCCTATGACGTCGCCCGCGTGCGGGAGGATTTTCCGGCGCTGGCGATGAAAGTCTATGGCAAACCGCTGGTCTATCTCGACAACGCCGCTTCCGCGCAGAAGCCGACCGCCGGTGCTCGACCGCATGACGGAAGCCTACAAGAGCGAATACGCCAACGTGCATCGCGGCCTGCATTACCTCGCCAATGCCGCGACCGAGGCCTATGAGGGCGGCCGCGCCAAGGTGGCGAAGTTCGTCAACGCGCGGCGCAGCCGAAGAGATCATCTTCACCCGCAACGCCACCGAGGCGATCAACCTTGTGGCGTCGTCATGGGGCGAGCCCAACATCGGGGCCGGCGACGAGATCGTGACTCTCGATCATGGAGCATCATTCCAACATCGTGCCCTGGCACTTCCTGCGGGAGCGCCATGGCGCCGTGATCAAATGGGCGCCGGTCGACGACGAAGGCAATTTCCTGATCGACGAGTTCGAGAAGCTGCTGACCGACCGCGGACAAAGCTGGTCGCGATCACGCAGATGTCGAACGCGCTCGGCACCATCGTGCCGGTCAAGGACGTGGTGCAGGCTGGCGCATGCTCGCGGCATCCCGGTGCTGGTCGACGGCAGCCAGGCCGCCGTGCATCTGGCGATCGACGTGCAGGACATCGACGCGCGATTTCTACGTCTTCACCGGCCACAAGCTGTACGGCCCGACCGGCATCGGCGTGCTCTATGCCAAGCACGAGCACCTGGTCGCGATGCGGCCCTATCAACGGCGGCGGCGAGATGATCCGCGAGGTCGCCAGGGACTGGGTCACCTATGGCGATCCGCCGCACAAGTTCGAGGCCGGCACGCCGGCGATCGTGGAATCGATCGGGCTCGGCGCTGCGATCGACTACGTCAATTCGATCGGCAAGGAGCGCATCGCCGCCCACGAGCACGATCTGCTCGACCTACGCCCAGGAGCGTCTGCGCGAAATCAACTCGCTGCGGCTGATCGGCACCGCGCGCGGCAAGGGACCGGTGATTTCCTTCGAGATGAAGGGCGCGCATCCCCATGATGTCGCGACCGTGATCGACCGCCAGGGCATCGCGGTGCGCGCCGGCACCCATTGCGTGATGCCGCTTTTAGAGCGGTTCAATGTCACGGCCACCTGCCGCGCCTCGTTCGGAATGTATAATACCCGGGAAGAAGTCGACCATCTGGCACAGGCGCTGATCAAGGCGCGGGAATTGTTTTCATGAGTGATACAGCCGAAGTCAAAACCGCCAACATGGAAACCAGCTCGGCGCTGCCGCCGGAGGAGACCGAGCGGCTCGGGACCGGAAATCGTCGCCGCGCTGAAGACGGTGTTCGATCCGGAAATCCCGGCCGACATCTACGAGCTCGGCCTGATCTACAAGGTCGACCTCAAGGACGACCGCGGCGTCGACGTGACGATGACGCTGACCACGCCGAACTGCCCGGCGGCCGGCAGACTGCCGACCATGGTGGAGAACGCGGTCGCCAGCGTCCCCGGCGTCGGCGTCGTCAATGTCAATCTGGTGTGGGACCCGGCCTGGACGCCGGATCGGATGAGCGACGAGGCGCGCCTCGTCCTCAATATGTGGTGAGTTGCGTGAGGTTTAAGGGCTTTACGCGGAGAATGACCGGCATTGATTTGCCGCTGGGACTGACCACATGACTGACATGACACCAGCTTCACCAGCACACGCCGCCAAGCCGAAGCCGCGGCCGCGCCCGCAGGTCATGAAGCTGACCGAAGCCGCCGCGGCAGCGGATTACGGAGCTGACCAAACGCGCCGATTCCGAAATCGTCGGGCTTGCGCGTCAGGATCAAGAACGGCGGCTGCGCCGGCCAGTCCTACACGGTCGAATACGCCCACGAGATCCGCCCGACCGACGAAGTGGTCGAGGACAAGCGGCGTGAAGATCCTGATCGATCCCAAGGCCGTGCTGTTCCTGCTCGGCACCGAGATGGACTACAAGGCCGACAAGATGCAGGCGCAGTTCATCTTCAACAACCCGAACCAGGTCTCGGCCTGCGGCTGCGGCGAGTCGGTGCAACTGACCGCCGGCGAAGGTCTGAGGCTCTCCACGCCACAGCCGTCATCCTTGAGGAGCCGCGCTCTTGCGCGGCGTCTCGAAGGATGGCCACATGTCCCAAACCATCCTTCGAGGCGCGGCAAACGGCGCGGGCAGCCATGCGGGCTGACGTCGGAGGCTGTAGGCTTGACATGGACCGCGATTTCCTGATCGACCTGTTTGCCGACTTCGGCCCGGTCACCATCCGCCGGATGTTTTCCGGCTACGGCATCTCCGCCGACGGCACCAACTTCGCGCTGGCGCTGCGGGCCGGGCTTTATTTTCGCGCCGATGATCAAACCATTCCGCAGTTCGAGGCAGAAGGCTCGAAACCGTTTCAGTATCAAACCCGCGCCAAGACCGTCACGGTGAACTCCTACTGGCAATTGCCGGCGCGCCTGTTCGACGATTCCGAGGAACTGGCGCAATTGGGCGGAGGCGGCACTGGCAGCCGCGCAGCGCGCCGCGTTGCGCAAGCGTCCGAAAGCGCGACAAGGTGGCGGCGAAGCAAGCGGTTAGTCAAGAAGGCGGCGGCCAAAAGAAAATTCGGATCGTAGGTTGGCCGTAAGCCGAAGCGTGCCACCAGTCGCGTCGAGTAGCGAAGGCTGGCGGGCAAGCGCGCCTTTGCCGCCCTGCGAATTGGCGCTCAGGCCGCCACCCGGCTGTGGTTCTCGGCGGCGTATTCGGGATCGACTTCACAGATCACGCGGTTGCGGCCGGCACGCTTGGCGGCGTAGAGGCAGGCGTCGGCGCGCTCGATCAGGGAATCCGTATCGTCGTCCGGCTTCAGCATGGAAACGCCGACCGAGATGGTGACGCGGCCCAGAATCTCGCCAGTCGACTTCTTCTTCAGCTCCTTTGCCATCACGGCGCGGCGGATGTGGTCGGCGACCGTCAGCGCCTGGCGCAGCGCGGTGTTGGGCAGCACCACTGCGAATTCCTCGCCGCCATAGCGCGCGGTGATGTCCTGGCCCTTGATGGTCTGCTTCAGCGACATGCCGACCAGCCGCAGCACCTGATCGCCGGTGAGATGGCCGTAGCTGATCGTTGAACGACTTGAAATGATCGATGTCGAACATCAGGAGCGACAGCGGCTCGCCGGTCGCGAGCGCGGTCTGCACCGCCATCTCGATCGAGCGGTCGAAATATTTGCGGTTGCCGAGCCCGGTGAGCGGATCGGTCAGGCTCTCTGGCGCGGATCGCCTCGAGGCTGTGCTGGAGGTTGCTGATCTCGACCTTCGACAGCGTCAGCCGGTTTTCCAGCGCCTTGTTGGTTTCGCGCATCTCGCGGGTGGATTTCAGCAAGTCCTTCGACGACCGCCTTGAGCTGATCGCGGCTCTCGACTGAAGCGAGCTTCTGGCTGGCGCCGTCAGGCTGGCGTCATAGTTCTGCCGACGTGCCAGAGCGCATCCGTGATCAGCGTCATCACGTCGTCGATCTCGCCGATCACGCGCGCGCCGACCTTGTCGATGCGCTCCGACGATCTTGATGTGGGAGAAGATAGGTCTCGTAGATCTGTTCGAGGTCGGCTTCGCTCAGCGTGCCGCTGCGCGCCAGCGTCTCGTTGATGATCTTGTTGAGGGGGCGTTGTAGCCGGTCGCGTAAACATACCAGATTTCGTAATTGCGCGGGACGGCGGTCTGCCGAAGCGATTTGATCTGGCCCAAGCGCAACTTCGGCAAAGGCCAGCGTGCGTTCGTGTTCGTCCAGCAGCTTGACCACTGATAACGTCCCCAGATAGCGAGCAGCGTCGTTCGTTGCCCGGCGGCAATGACTAAATTATCGTTGCCACGCTAATGGAGGAGGATGAAGGCAAGGTAAACGGTAAACCTACCGGCCGTCGATCCATCCGTTGCGCCAGGCCAGCCGGCCGGCGCAAGCGAACTCCTGTCAAAACAGTGGATTGGAGCCCTCTCTGAACCGAACGGAGAGCTGCTTCGGGGCCTAAACGCGGGCGCGCACGGGCCGGAGCAGGAATGCCGGAAGGTGTGAATGATCGGCCGGTTCCGGAGTCCGCCTCCCGTGGCGCGCGGCGCGGCTCGGGACGGCCGATCGACGGTACCCGTGAAGGTGCAGCAGCTGCCTGCGGCTGCGTGGCGGCGCTGCGTCCATCGCCGACATTGCTTTCGCGGCCACCACCTTCGCGACCATTACTTTCGCGGCCACTGCGCGTTCGCGGCTATCGGTCTCACGAGCAGGACGCGGTTCGCGCTCGCGGCGCGGCTTGCGGCCGCCTGCGCTCTCGCGCGAACCGTCGCGTGCGTCGATGTCTCGCGCGGCCGCTCGCTGTCGTCGGATGAATCCGAGCTGAACGGTGTAAGTCGCCTTCGGCGCGCGGAATGCTGTTGCCCGATCAGCCGCTCGATCGCGGCGATCGACTTGGTGTCGAGCGGGGTGACGATGGAGATCGCGGTGCCGGTGCGTCCGGCGCGACCGGTGCGGCCGATGCGGTGGCACGTAATCGTCGGGATGGTGCGGCACGTCGAAATTGAAGACGTGGCTGACGGCGGGAATGTCGAGGCCGCGGGCGGCGACGTCGGAGGCGACCAGCAGCGGAATCTCGCCCTTGCGGAACTGATCGAGCGCGGCGGTGCGGGCCGACTGATCCATGTCGCCGTGCAGGGCGCCGACGCTGAAGCCGTGCTTCTGCAGCGACTTGTAGACAGAACGGCGACTTCGCGCTTGCGGTTGCAGAAGATGATCGCGTTGTTGAAGATCCTTGGCGTCGCGCAGCAGGCGGCGCAGGATCTCGCGCTTCTCGTGTACCTCGCGCCCGGCGGGCACCTGCGAACTGCGACACGCCCACGGCGGTGGTCGCGGGCTTCGAGACTTCGATCCGCGCGGGATTGTGCAGGAAGGCTTCGGTGATGCGGCTGATTTCCGGCGGCATCGTCGCGGTGAAGAACAGGGTCTGCCGCGTGAACGGGCACCAGCTTGCAGACGCGTTCGATGTCGGGAATGAAGCCCATGTCCAGCATGCGGTCGGCTTCGTCGATGACCAGCAGTTCGACGCCGGTGAGCAGCAGCCCGCCGCGCTCGGTGTGGTCGAGCAGCCGGCCGGGCGTCGCGATCAGGACGTCGACGCCGCGGGTCAGTTTGGTGTCCTGGTCGCCGAACGAGACGCCGCCGATCAGGAGCGCGACGTTGAGTTTCTGGCCGGCGCCGTATTTGTCGAACTGCTCCTTGACCTGGGCCGCGAGTTCGCGGCGTCGGTTCGAGGATGAGGGTGCGGGGCATTCGTGCCCGGGCGCGGCCCTTTTCGCAGCATGGTGAGCATCGGGCAGGACGAAGGCAGCGGTCTTGCCGGTGCCGGTCTGGGCGATGCCGAGAACGTCGCGGCGGGCCAGAACGTGGGGGATCGCCTGTTCCTGGATGGGGGTAGGGGGTGGTGTAGCCGGTGGCCGCAACAGCGGCGAGCACCTTGTCGGAAAGGCCAGAGATGGGAAAAAGACATTGAGCCTCTAGTCGACACCGCCGTTCAGGAATCGAGGGTAAAAAGGCTGTCGCGTTTCACCCCGAAACGGCGCGCTTTTGAAAAGCTCGGGGCTCTGACTTACGCTGACGAGCGGCTAACCCTGAGGAATCGCGTTTCGATCCAAGGCCGCGTTGAGCTGGAACATAGGGGCGAAATCGCCAAAGTCAATCTGGGAACCGGCCAAATGCGCCGAAAAAGCTTAATGTTTTCGCACAAATAACGGCGAAACCGTCATTTGGCCGTCAAATGAGTCGGCGCTGTACTGTCAATCGGACGGGCCGCCGATGGCTGAACCGGCAGGGCCGCTGGCCTGCCGACTATGAGCATCGAAGCGGTTTGCACGAGCCCGACCGGACACCAATCGTGCGCGCGGGGCAATCGGATGAATGGGCTGGCTTTCGAGAGTGTTGCGCGGCGGCGAGTCTCGCAGCCGGCATCGTTGCTGGTGCCGCCGCGCCGGCTCATGCCGGAAAAGCGCGTCGCGCTCGTCGATCGGCAACAACGACTACAGGAACGTGCCCAAGCTGCAGAAGGCGGTCAACGACGCCCGCACCATGGGCGATACGCTCAAGCAGCTCGGCTTCACCGTGATGGTCGCGGAGAACCAGAACCGGCAGGCGTTCAGCCAAAGCGCTGCTGGCGTTCGACAAGGCGGTCGAGGCCGGGCGACACCGCGTTCTTCTTCTATGCCGGCCACGGCTTTGAAATCGCCGGCCAGAATTTCCTGCTGCCGACCGACGTGCCGGCGGCGACCGAAGGCCAGGAAGAGCTGGTGCGCGACGCCTCGATCCTCGCCGACCGCATCATCGAGCGGCTGCAGAACAAGAAGGTGCGCGCACCGCCATCCTGGTGTTCGACGCCTGCCGCAACAATCCGTTCGAGCGCGCCGGCACCCGCGCGGTCGCCGGCGGCGGCGGGCTTGCGCCGATGACGCAATTGCCGGAAGGCGTGTTCTCGGTGTTCTCGGCAGGTCCCCGGCAGACCGCGCTCGATCGGCTCTCCAACGACGACGCCAATCCGAATTCGGTGTTCACGCGCACCTTCGCCAAGCGAGCTGACGCAGCCCGGCGTCAACCTCGTTCAGGTCGCGCAGCGCACGCGGCGCCTGGTCAGCGAAATGGCGGAGACCGTCCGCCACAAGCAGATCCCGGTCTATTTCGACCAGATGGTCGACGACGTGTTCCTCAACGGCATGGCGAAAGGCGCAGCCCGAGGCGGCAGCCGCAAGCCCGCCGAGCCGCCGCAGAAGCTCGCGGCATTGCCGCCGGTGCAGCAGCTCGCAGCCGCAGAACGATTCGGTCAACGCGCCGATCGCGATGTTCTCGCGCCACAATGGCGGCTGGACGGTGGTGTTCTCGATCGCCGATCCGACGCTCGGCATTTCCTGGCGGATGGGCGAGGCCGGCGATTTCCGCGAGACCGGCTTCATCGATACGCTCGATCCGCGCACCCGCAAGCGGATGCCCAATCCGTCGATCGAACTGCCGGCGGATGCGCCGGCGGCCACCATCCAGGTGCGCTATGTCGACACCAACGGCGAGATTGCAGGGCCGTTCCCGATCCGATTCGATCCGGAGGCGGCGCTGATCCGCGACCAGCGCAAGATCCTCGACATGACCGCGACGAGCTGGCTGTCGTTCCGCGAGTTCAACGGGCTTCTGGTCTACTACACGCATCTGATGTCGTATCGCTGCGCGATCCGCGAAGTGCGCGTCGGCATCGACAGCGCGGTGCCCGACAAGGTGCTGAAAATGCCGCCCTGCGATCCCAGGGATCCCAGCGTCATTCCGCACGAAGCGCACGCCGTATCTCAAGCTCGCGCCGCAGACCAAGTCGGTCTCGGTGGAATTGACCTACCGCGACGGCAGCGTGTCGGAGATCAAGACCTTCCGCCGTTAGCCCAGGTTGCGGATTGGCGCTACAGTCCAGGCTCGGAATCGCGCATCCGATGAGAGCCGGACATGGACGCAAGCTCTTCGCAACAGCCATCAGCCCGCACCATGAAAGTGCGTTGCTGCATCGTCGGCGGCGGGCCCGCCGGCATGATGCTCGGCTATCTCGCTGGGCCGCGCCGGGATCGACGTCGTGGTGCTGGGAGAAGCACGCCGACTTCTTCCGCGATTTCCGCGGCGACACCGTGCATCCCTCCACGTTGCAGGTGATGGACGAACTCGGGCTGATCGACGGGTTCCTGAAACTGCCGCATCAGAAATTGCAGAAGATGGACGGCATGTTCGGCGGCACGCTCGGTGCGGATCGCCGATCTCAGCCGGCGTCGACACCAAATATCCCGTTCATCGCCTTCATGCCGCAATGGGATTTCCTCAATTTCCTGCGCGAGAGCCGGCAAGCGGTTTGCCTCGCTCAAGGTGATGATGAGTACCGAGGCGACCGATCTGATCCGCCGCGGCGAGGTGATCGCAGGCGTCAGGGCGAAGACGCGCGGAGGGCATGATCGATATCGAGGCCGATCTCACGATTGCCTGTGATGGCCGCCATTCGACCGGTGCGCGAGCGCGCCGGCCTTGCGGTCGAGGAAATCGGCGCCCCGATGGACGTGCTTGTGGTTTCGGGCCGGCCAGCAGCGCGCTGATGAAAACCGAGAACGTTGTTCGCCCGCGTCGAGCCCGGCAAGATGATGATCACGTTCGACCGCGGCGATTACTGGCAATGCGCCTATGTGATCGCCAAGGGCCAATACGACGCGGTGAAGGCGAGGGGATTGCAGGCGCTGCTGGACGACGTCGTCACGGATGGCGCCGATCCTCAAATCGGGCGTCGCAGACGTGAAGAGCTGGGACGACGTCAAGCTTCTGACGGTGCGCGATCAATCGCCTGAAGCGCTGGACGCTGCCGGGATTGCTCTTAATCGGCGATGCCGCGCATGCGATGTCGCCGGTCGGCGGCGTCGGCGTCAACCTCGCGGTGCAGGATGCGGTCGCAACCGCCAATCTGTTGGCGGCAAAGCTGGCGAGCGGATGCCCGCCGGAAGCTGAACTCGACAACGTGCGGCAGCGGCGGGAATTTCCGGTGAAGATGACGCAGCGGATGCAGACCGTCGTGCAGAACACGATCATCAGCACCGCGCTGAAGCCGGGCAACCAGCCGTTGAAAGCGCCGCTGATCGTGCGGCTGGTCACTGCGGTGCCTTGGCTGCAAGGCATCACCGCGCGCTTTGTCGGGATTGGCGTGCGGCCCGAGCACGTCCGGCTCACCGGTCGCCGCGGTGACCGAGCATCGTCTGGCGGATGAAGATCGTGATTTCCGACCAGCACCTTAGCCCATGATCGAATAGCCGCCGTCGACCGGGATGGCGGTGCCGGTGACGAAGTCCGACGCGGGCTGAGCCAGGAACACGGCGATGCCCGCGAAATCGGCGACTGCGCCCCAGCGCGCCGCCGGGCGTGCGCGCCAGCACGCGGTCGTGCAGGCCGTCGATCTCGCTCGCGCGCGCGCTTGGTGAGGTCGGTGTCGATCCAGCCCGGCAGCACGGCGTTGGCCTGGATGTTGTCGGCGGCCCAGGCGCAGGCGCATGGCGCGGGTGAACTGCACGATGCCGCCCTTGCTCGCGGCGTAGGCCGGCGTGAAGCTGGCGCCGAAGATCGACATCATCGAGCCGATATTGATGATCTTGCCGCCGCCGGCCGCCTTCATCGCGGGATAGACCGCCTGCGAGCACAGGAAGGCGCTGGTCAGGTTGGTCGTCGATCACGCTGTCCCATTCGCCGAGCTCGAGCAGTCCTGCGGCGGCTTGCGGATGTTGATGCCGGCGTTGTTGACGAGGACGTCGATGCGGCCGAGTTCGCGTTGCACGCGCTCGACCATGGCGGCGACCGCCGCCTTGTCGGTGACGTCGGCAGTCGACGGCGATCGCCTTGACACCACGCTCTGCTCGAGCGTCGCCGCGGCGGCCGCTTTCGTCTGGCTTCGTTGCGCCCGACCACCGCGATCGCCGCGCCGGCGTCGCGCCAGTCCGCTGGCCATGCCGAGCCCGATGCCGCCATTGCCGCCGGTGACGATCGCCACCTTGCCGCGTGAGGTCGAACAGTCCGGTTTTCATGGCCTTTGTCCCTCTTCTTCGTCATGCCGGGTAAAGCGCCAACCGGTCCGGGCGCGAAGCACGGTCCGGTGACAGGCGCTTCACGAAGGACCGCCAGTCAGGGCTTAGGACGCGCCCTCACTCCCGCAACCAAAAATATCGAAAACAACCCCATGCAAAGTAGCTTAGCGTAAGGCGGGCGAGCCCGGCCATGACGACTGAAATGCACGGCCGATCATCGCTTGCCTTGCCAGATCAGGATCAGTCTCTGACGGCCGCGCGCAGGGCGCCGTATTCCGCTCCATTGCAGGCTGCCGATCATGGAAGCTCGAGTGCCGGCCAGGCGATCGCGCCGGTGCCCTGGCCGATCCAGAGCAGCCCTGCTATCGCGTGCCGCGAGTGAAGGTGCACGTTGTCAGCAGCGCCTTTGCGCATGGACGGCTCGCTCCCCGTTTCGCCGGGTTGGCGCCGCTGCGCGAGCCGCAGAGAACAGGCTTGGTCGCGCGGCCGGCGCCTGATCGATCGAATACACCGCCGGAGGGCCCGGGTGCTTCGGCAAGGCCATCGCGCCGCGATCCGGAGATCGAGCGATAGTCGCTGCGTGGGCCTGCCGGACATGTGCTGCAGCGGGGCACTCCTGGATCCCGACGACCGCGGCACGAGAAAGCCCTGGCCGGCCGGGGCTTTCGAGTGACGTTCAAGTCGGGCGTAGATCAGTACTCTCGCGACGACCGGGCTGTTTGCCGCCCCGAAGTTAAAGCGGCAGACCAAGGAGGTCATGACGGTCTGAACGAAGAGCTTGTCACTGCTAAAGGTACCGATGTAGCGTGCCAGGCAGGCCATGAAGCCGCCCCCATTGACAAACGTTCGGCGCTGATCGGCCCGGTCATACTCGGAGAAGCGATACTCGGTCTTCCAGGTGAGGCCCGGAATCCAGCCGCTCTGATACTCAGACGCCGCTGCCATGGAACCAACCCTGGACCGTGCGGCCCGGAAGCCCGAGAACCGAGGGCGGCGCGCGGCGTTAAGCGTGGCTGAGAGAAGTCACCAACGCCAGTCAGATGGGCTTCAGTGTAGCCGCCGGAGAAGTAGGTGAGGAGGTTCTGGACTCATCGAGCCAGCCGATGCGGCCGCCGACAGCCCACTGAGAGTCCACCTTCTCCTGCCCGGAAAAGATGTCGCCAAAGGCTGGCGGACACTGCCACGATTACCCTCATGTTGGACCAATAGTAATCAGCCAAGAAGCCGATCACGAACTGACCCGTGCCGAAGATCCCGCCGCCCCCGCCGAACCCGAACTGATAGTCGCAGCCGCGCCGCCGCCGCCGGCCAGCCAGCCTCGCCCGCCATAGTCCGTCCGTGCGAACAGTCAGTGAACACCGCCGCGGTGTGCTGATAAAGGGCCGGCGCCGCGGTCGTTTCGTTATCGAAGAGGCCGTAACCAACACTGCCGGCGATGTAGCAGCCGGTCCAGCTGGCAAACTCGGCGCGCGGCGTGAGCCGGAAGCGGGCGTAGCCATACGAGCGGGCATGTCGGCGGCCGACGCGGACTCGCGAACGCGCCGCGGCAGCGGCGGCCAGAGCGAGCGCCAATTTCTTTCATGATCAAAACCCTCGGCGTCGCCTCAATTCTGACTTACCCGGTGATTGATACGCAGAAGGTGCGTGTCGCACCGACTTCCGATACTCAGTGTCGGCAACTGCTACGCAGATTCACCTCAAACGCCGCCGCGGGGAGGCACAGCTCGTCCGGCAACCTGCAGCGGCCGCAGCATCGTCGCGCATTACAGCGAATTCTCGCTTCTCGGTAAATAGCACCGAAAGCGCCGATTCGGGCCGTTGTTCGGCAGCTTGGGAGTCCCGGTATGCAGGACCCTGTACTGGCGTGAGCGGCGCAAATGGGTTGGACCTGCGGCGACCGGTGGCCGCCACTTCCAGCCGACTACACGTCCAGCAGAACTCTCTCGCTGGCGAACTCCGCCTTGTCGGTAGATGAAGGCGAAACGCGCCTCGGCCTTGGTGCCCATCAGCCGCTCCACTGCGAATCGGCGCGTGCCTTCGCGATCGTCGGCGCCAGCAGCACGACCGCGCAGCATGCGTGCGCTTGTGCCGGGTCCATGGTGGTTTCCTTCAGCTGGCGCCGGCATCATCTCGCCGAGGCCCTTGAAGCGGCCGATCTCGACCTTGGCGTTGCCGTTGAATTCGCTCTTCAGCAGTTCGTCCTTGTGGCGCGTCGTCGCGGGCGTAGATCGTCTTGCTGCCGTGGCGTCAGGCGGTAGAGCGGCGGCACCGGCGAGATAGAGATGGCCCTCGTCGATCAGCTCGCGGCATCTGCCGGTAGAAGAAGGTGATCAGCAGCGAGGCGATGTGGGCGCCGTCGACGTCGGCGTCGGTCATGATGATGATGCGCGCGTAGCGCAGGTCCTCTTCGCGGTAGTGCGCGCCGGTGCCGCAACCGATCGCCTGCATCAGGTCGGCGAGCTGCGCGTTGGCGGTAGCTTGTCCTTGGTGCGGAGGCGACGTTGAGGATTTTTCCGCGCAATGGCATGATGGTCGGCCTTGCGGTCACGCCGCTACCGACTCGCGAGCGTGCGGAGCGCCCCAAATTGGGTCAAGGTCAAAGCCGCAATAGGTAGCTGAAATCGTTTCTGTTCAAATTGCGGTCGGTTGTTTTGGAGTTGCGTTGTGCCCCGGTCCCGCCGCTTTGAAGAGACCATCGAATTGCCTGACGGCCGAAAGCTGAAGACGCTCGCCGAGGCCATGGCGTGGCCTAATCCACCTCTCGAGCCGCCGGACGGGCTGTGTCGCTTGCTCGGATAAGATCGCGAGAGCAATGGGCGATATCGTTCGGCCGCTGAGCCGGCCTTAAAGAAACCCGCCGAACCGGCGGGCTGTGGCCTCGCACCGATCCCGGCTCAACTTTTGCAGGCGGGCGAACCCCGCTCTAGGATCGAGGGATTGCGGCGCGACGCTGAATTAACGGTCAGATGCTAACCGCACCATGCTACGCCCGCCGTTAAGCGCTTTGAGTTGATTCATCGTACTCCTCAGGCATCATTAGATGGAATGGAGTTTCCAAACCCATAAAGCTCGCAATGCGTCCAATGAAAGAAGTGCAGTTCGTGGTCTCCGCATTCCACACCGGCGAGGTCGCCTGAAGATGCTTGATATAGCTGAAGACCTTCTTGGCGTCGGCCTCGCTCAATATAGACGCGATAACTGGCCGTCAAATATTGTTCATCAAGGTCGCCGTAGCTTGCCCCCGTCTCGGAGGGGACCCACATTAGGTGTCCAAGGACATAGGGCAGCACATCGCCTTTAGGTGCAGGCCAGCAACTTCGACCTGCCTTTCGCGCGGTCTTGCCGAACCAGACAAAGGCATGACCGTACGATGCTGCCGTGCGGGCGCGAAAATCTACGTAGTAAGGTCCGCTGACCGCAGCGTTGGTTTGGGATCTGCGAGTTGGTTTCGCATCGGCCGTAGACGTTGAGTCGCTGGGCGCGGCTGCATCCGGCTTCAGCGCCGGCTTACGCGGAGCCTGCTGATGCTGGGGTCATTTCTTGCCACCTCCTGTTGGGCCGAGCTGCTTCCAATCCCCAAGCCCACATAAGCTGCGAACAAGCTTGGTTCCAACAACAAAAAGCAGACGGGAGGGCGCTCTCCGGATCGCTCTTGCCACTTCAAACCCTCAACTCAATCCCGATCATTGACGCGTCCCGGCCTCAAAAGACGAGACGTGCTAGCAATACGTAACTGAATCAGCACAT